>MTBK01197784.1_pt1 | contig 39048 bp, 33 predicted proteins | sample 1535981 | NCBI WGS metagenome assembly MTBK01 (sample SAMN06109225, study PRJNA356200) | anaerobic digester metagenome | isolation source: biogas reactors fed with pig manure or primary and secondary sludge | place: Spain | collected 2016-06-30
AAAGGTAAGTGACGGCCGATAGGGATTCCCGGGATTCTCAGATCAGGCCAACTTTGCTTTGATTTGCGGGATATCCGCTTCCATCGTAGAGAGACGCCGATCAAAGTGGGAACACATGTCGCGGATCTCGCTCGTGATCGATCCCTCCATCTCTTATCGATGCTGATTATTGCCAGAATACCTTTAGCGAGCTGCTCGATCTGGATCATACGCATGTGAACTACCCCGCGCTCGCGGGCGGGGCTTCCTACGAGCCGTCCCTGCCCCTCAGATGAAGAACCGGAACGCAGCCCATGCGATCAGCACCATGATGGCAGAGTACTTCAGCCCGGCGAGCACCCGGCCTTCGCCCATGACGCCCGCCGCAAGCCCCGAGAAGAACCCCTGGATCAGTGCTGCGTGAGAGAAGAGCCGGTTGTAGTGGGAGATATCCACGCTCCCCATGAACGCCTGGCTCGAACCTGAGCTGGCGACAGCCTCGCCCGCCTCCGCCATCGTGGAGAGGAAGGTGCTTGAAAGCACCCCGATGACGAAGAGGAAGATAAAGAAGGACATAACGACGATGACCATGTAGATCATCATACCGTTCCTCCGCTCTGACTTCAGGTTGAAGAACTCGTAAGCGTCGTGAGCCGCCGCCCGGAGCACCTCACTGACGTCGCCGCCGGCGGAACTCGCGTGTGCGATAAGGTCGACGCTCCGTTCGGCGAGCGGGGTGTTAACCGCCTCCCCGAACCGGTGGATGGCCTCAACGAACGGGACACCCCAGGACATCTCTGTATCCAGCTTGCGGATGTGCGGCGTCAGCGCCCCGTACTCGCTCTCCGAGACTATGTGAATCGCGTGCGGGAGCGTCATGCCCGAGTCGTTCATCCCGGCCACGTCCCGGAAGAAGTTCGGTAGGGATGACTCTATGCTCGAGATACGGAGCGCCTCCCTGAGGTCGAGGATCGCAAGCGGCACGATGGCGATGAGGAGTGAGAATATGATGAGGTCATCGATCATAGTCGTCATAAAGAGGGCGTCGGGACCGTGAGGGATCACCAGGCTCAGGGATCCGCCTATGAGGAGGAGCAGAGCCGCCGGGACTGATATATAGAGTGTTGTGACGGGCTCCTCCAGCATCACCCGGTGCGGGTGCCTGATGAACCGGTAAAACCCTTCCCGGTACTTCCGCTCCTCCTCGATCTTCGCAAAGATCTCCTGTTCCCGCTCCTCGAGAGGATCGACCGTCCCGGCCTCTCCGCCACGGTCTTGCGACCGGTTCAAAAAATCATCGATGATCCCTTTAAATCCCATAATCAGACCTCAGGGGTCATAGAACTGATCAGGATGACGAACATCATGCTCCCGAACGGCACGATCAGGTAGATTATGATATAGAGGAGTAGCGGATCCGCATCACCTGAGAGGATCGTCATCACCGATTGCAGGATGATAAGAAAGAGCGTGCCGGCGACCATCACGGTGACGTAGGACTCCGCGATCAGGCCGAGCGTCTCGAGGAATGCCTTCTGTTGCTGGTTGTTCTCAAGCGTATACTGATGCGCCTTCATGCGGAAATACTCGGTGATGTTGCCCCCGCTCGATATGCTTGCAACAGCCCCCTGCAGGAACTCCCGCATCCTCTCGCTCGGTGTCGCCTGTGAGACCGTCCGGAGGGCTTCAAGGAGATCCTTTCCGAAGAAATCCGTCTCCCGGGTGATGTAGCGCGCTTCAACAGAACTCTCGCCGTATATCCTGCTCCTGCCGAGCAGCCTGAAGACCCCGTCCGGGGTGATCCCGGCCGAGGACATGGCGGTGACGTAGTTGATTGCATGGGGCAGTGTAGCGTCGATGTTCCGGCGCCGCTCACCGGCCTGTATGCCGGGGTAGAGGAGGAAGATCAGGTAGGACATGCCGCCGAAGAACAGGAGCGAGAGGATCGTGATGATGATGGTGCCGATAACGAGCCTGTGATCGCTCAGCACATGGAAGGACTCCGGGACCGCCCCCCGGTAGGTGATCATCTCGGGGATCCGCAGGATGTAGGCGGCAAGTCCGATTAGCCCTGCGGCGACAAGCCCCACGACACCTGAGGAGACGTAGGCGGTCGCAAGGTAGGCCTCAAACGGCGTATTCATCCGGGCCGCCACGAGATTCTTGCGGAGGGCGATAAAGTCGCCACGCTTCCCCTTCAGATCCCGGCCGATCAGGTTGAAACAGAACCGTTCATAACTGTTCACGAGGGATCCTCCCCGTAGAGGTCAGAGCGCACCAGCTGGATGACCGCCTCCGGATCCCGGAAGTAGGAGACCAGGATCTTGCTCACGTCATGAAAGTGTCGGATCTTCTTGATGCGCATCCACTCAAGAACCTCCTGCCGACGCTTCAGTTCTTCCTGCATCCGCTCCCCGCTCCACCCCCGGTCCTCCATGATCTCCTCAAGGATGTAGGATTTCCCGGTGTAGCGGATCTCATCGGTCACCGGATGCCACCGGAAGACCTCGTTCGTGATCAGCTCGTTTGTCCTGGGGTCGATATCCAGGATCTCGATGAGCTGCTTGCCCCGCCGGATCCGCTGCCCGCCCACCCTGGCCTGCACCTGGATGGACATAAGGGAGAGCGCTGAGAGCATGTTCCTCGGCACGTTGATCGGCGGATTCTCCAGACGATGGACGGCGCTCGAGACCGAGTCAGCATGCATCGTCGCGTATGTGACGTGCCCGGTGCTCATCGCCTGAAAGAGTGTAAGGGCCTCGCGGCCCCGGACCTCCCCGACCAGTATGTACTCGGGGCGCTGCCGGAGAGCGGCACGCAGGAGTTCATACATATCGATCTCGCCCCGCCCATCCTGCGAGAATGAGCCCCGGGTTATGCTCGGGATCCAGTTCGGATGAGGGAGTTTCAGCTCACGTGTATCCTCAAGCGTCACGATCTTTGCAAGCGGCGGGATGAAGAGCGATATGGCGTTCAGGGTCGTCGTCTTCCCCGACGCCGTCCCGCCGGCGAATATGCAGGACTTGGCGTTCTCGACAGCAAGCCAGAGGAAGGCGATCCCGAGCGGCGAGAAGGTATGCCACTCGATTAGATCGGTCGGTGTGATAGGCTCCTCCCGGAACTTGCGGATCGTGAACGTAGACCCGTGAGCGGTCACCTCCTCCCCGAGCGTCATCTGGATACGCGATCCATCGCTCATCGTGGCATCAAGCATCGGCTCAGCGATCGATATGTATTTTCCGGCCCTCTGAGCAAGTTTCGTGACGAACGAATCAAGCTCAGCGGCTTCGCGGTAGGCGAGGCTTGTCTTCATCGATTCGTACGTCGTGTGATAGACGAAGATGACGTTGCCCACGCCGTCGCATGAGATATCCTCGATGTAGGCGTCATGCATCACCGGGTCGATCAGCCCGTTGCCCAGGAACTCCTTCTCGACATGATAGAGGATCTTCTCCCGCCCGGGCGGTTCGAGGTGGATCCCGTAATCTGTTATGATGGTGTTCGCCGCATCCCGGAGCGCATTCCTCGCCTCGTCGCGGGTAATATCCCGGGTGGCGATGTTGAGCGTCTCAAAGAGGCGCTCCTTGATCTCCCCGAAGAGCTCCTGCTCGCCGGGCGTAAGCACGGGCTCGAGGACGTGGTAGGTGTACTCGTGTGTCGTGGCATCGTAGGTCACCCGGACGTAGGCATACGGCTCGTTCACCGGATAGAGCTCGATCTCCTCCAGCCCCGGCATCGGCCGTATCGAGAGGTCTACGAGCGGTCCGTGGAGGGCGGGGCTATACTCCTCGATCACCTCCGCGGCCCCTGGCAGCCGGAACCTGCTGAGGAGCCCGGACCTATGCTCCGGTGTGCCTTTGGCAGGAATCTCCGCGGCGAGGGTGATTGATGAGTATGCCCTGGCGAAGAGTTCGTCAAACTCGGAGACGGCCCTGGCGTTGTCGGTAAAGTCAAAATGATGCTCGCTGCGGTTGATATGGAGATCCTCGACCGCAAAGACTGCACCCCCCGGGAGGATCAGGTCAGCCAGGTCTCCGAGTTCACCGACAGATATCACGCCGGCAGGGCGCTCGTATGCCGGGGCCACCGGTTCATCAGCCGTCACCCTCCCGTGATCTTCGGGGACGGGAACATCCGCCTCCCGAAATTTTTTCACCCGCTCCGGGTTGACGGGAGGATCGCGGACCCCCGGATCTGCCCTCATCCCCTCAATCTGATCGAGCAACGTCCTGATTGGATCATGTTCGCCCGATGCATACTGACCGCCCGCTCTCTTCGGCGCCGGCGCGGGGGAGGGTTCTACATCCTCATCTCCCGCGCCAGAACCGGGCCTGTCGGCCTCTGGAATCTCTTCTCGTGACTCGTGCTCTCCAGGCCGGTCGAGCGGCATTGCCGTATCCCCGCCTTCCCCCTCCGGTTCCCCCGATCGCGTGATAAGGCTCCTGATGGCTGCTGCCAGTTCGCGTTCTTTATCCCCATCCGTTCCCATCGTCTCTGCCTCCAATATCAACGCGCATTTCTACCTGTGGTTCATGGAATTCGACGATGCAGCGCGTCCGCTCCCCTGTCCGGTCCGAGATCACACATGTGTAGCGCCCACTTAGCAGCCGGAAATGCACTCCACCCCTGGAATCGGTCACATCGCTCGTGATGGCGAGTTTGCCTTTCCGGATCGAGACGCGACCCCCGGCAAGGGGGGCCTGGCCATCGTAAACGGTCAGGTGGAGCACCCCCACCCTCTGCCGGGTGTGAGCGCCGACGATCGGGATCTCGAGGCGGCCGCCCCTCCTCAGGCGTCCCTTCTCAAAGATCCTGCAGCGTGATATCAATGCATCGGCGATCGATGGCGCTACCAGGTAGAGTTCGAACCCTCTCCCATCGATCATGCGCAGGACTGCAGGGTCACCGAAGAGCGCACCCTTCTCATCGATGAACATAGCACCGTCGGGTTCGCCCCTGAAGAAGATCAGTAAAAACGTATGTGTTCTATCTCTTGAGATACCGATTCCGGTCAGGGAATGGGTTCTGCTGTGATGCAGAAGCTCACCCGGGGTAAAACACCCCTCGTATCTCGACTGCTTGAGGATCTCATCTACGAGGTCGTTCACGGTCATGTACATCCTCAGGTGGGGAGGGTCAAGCCCCGGGCATAACGTACCACATTAGTATGTCATCATTAATAGGTTACGATAACTCGATCTCGATTCTAATTGGCTCTCTGATGAAAGTATCGAATCCAGGAGGCTTGAGACAGGGTTTTGTCCATTACGGCATCGAAGGTGTAGCGGTGAGGGATCTCAGCACCGCCGGGCTGCAGGAGCCTCCTGTAAGACCAGATCGCCAGAAATAAGATATAAAAGATGGATAACAGTACTGCCCCATGATACTCACACCTGAGGTCACCATACCGCTCATCTTCGCAGCGGCCGCGATAGGGGTCACGCTTATCTATGCGTCGGTCCTGGATGCGAAGGAGCGCCAGGTGCCATGCAAGACATGGTATCCCGCGCTCGTGATCGCGATCCCGGCGGCCGTATGGGTATATGGATTGATCCTCCTTGCCGACTGGCAGGCGGCGGCAGGCTGCCTCATCATGGTCGCGATCTTCTGTGGATTTTTCTACCTCTTTGCGGATTTAAACCTCTTCGGGGGGGCGGATGCGATCGCTCTCATGATAATCACAGTCTGCATCCCGTTCTTCCCGATCGAGCCCTATCTCGGCAGCCCGCTTCATGGATTCTTCCCGTTTGCCGTGCTTACAAACGCCGTGCTTATAAATATCGCAGCACCGATTGGAATACTCATCAGAAACCTCATCCAGGGAAACCGTGCCCCGCTACCCTGCCTCTTCCTCGGGTTTCCGGTCGACGGAGAGGATATCCAGAACGAATTCGGTTTTGTCATGGAAGATATCGAGGAGAAGGACGGTAGGCTGGTCAGGCGATTCGTCGGCTTTACCGAGTCACTCGTGCGTATAATCCGGAGGGAGAAGCGGGTATACACAAAAAATCTCAGGCTGCACCCCGATGATTACAGGGATGAGCTTGCCCTCTACCGGAAGGCCGGCAAGGTCTGGATATCCTACGGTATCCCGTTTATCATACCGATCACAGCGGGATTCCTGATCGCACTGTTCATGGGAGATGTACTCTTTGTAATTTTAACGATCCTCACAGGGACGTGAACCAATATGGAGATACAGTTCAAGGATGGATTGGTGCCTGTCATCGTACAGGAGAAGCAAACCCGCGAGGTTCTGATGCTGGGCTACGCAAACGCCGAGGCGCTGGACCTCACCATGACCACCGGATATGCACACTACTACAGCAGGAGCAGACAGAAACTCTGGAAGAAGGGGGAGGAGAGCGGTCACGTTCAGCGGATCTGCCGGGTGCTTGTCGATTGCGACGCCGATACGATCCTCTACGAGGTCGAGCAGACCGGCGCGGCCTGTCACACCGGCCACGCCTCCTGTTTCTACCGGACGGTAGAAGGAGAAGAGATCGCTGAAATGGTCTTTGATCCGGAGAAGGTATACGCTAATAAGGATGAATGACTCCAGTAATATGGTGATTTTTTGTGAAAATTGTACCCGATACAAGCGTCGTTATAGACGGACGTATAACATCGATGATAAAGACAGGAGAATATAGGGGCGCAACAATAATTATACCTGAAGCCGTAGTCGCCGAACTGGAGGCACAGGCAAATCAGGGGCGGGAAATAGGATTTTCTGGTCTGACTGAACTTCAGGAACTCTTCCAGATGTCGGAGGATAACATTATCGAGCTCCAGTTTGCTGGAAACCGCCCGAGCCTCGACCAGGTGAAGCTCTCCAGCGGCGGCGAGATCGATGCCCTGATCCGGAACGTCGCCCTCCAGTACGACGCCCTGTTCATAACGAGCGACCTCGTGCAGGCTGAGGTGGCAAAGGCAAAAGGACTCGATGTCACATACTTAAAACCACAGGTAGGCGACTTCTCACCGCTCTCTATCGACCAGTTCTTCGATGAGGAGACGATCGCGATCACCCTCAAGGAGCGGGCGGCACCGATGGCGAAGGTAGGGAAGCTCCGGGATACCAGGTTGATCGCCCTCCGCGATACGCCGATGACCGAGTACGAGCTCCGATCCATGGCTCAGGAGCTTCTTGAACGGGCAAAACGCGACCCGGATGGCTTCATAGAGCTTGAGAAACGCGGTATAACGGTCGTCCAGATAGGGTCGCTCCGGATATCGATCGCCCGGCGGCCGTTCTCCGACGGGATGGAGATCACGGTGGTGCGGCCGCTCGTGGATCTCGCGCTCGATGATTACAGTATGGCGCCGGAGATCAAGAAGCGGATCCTCGGGAACCGCCGCGGCATCCTGATCGCGGGGCCCCCGGGGGCGGGGAAGACCACACTCGCCCAGAGCCTTGCCACGTTCCTGGCCGACCACGAGTTCATCGTCAAGACGATGGAAGCCCCACGGGATCTGCAGGTGCCCGACCACATCACCCAGTACACCGCACTTGAGGGCAGCATGGCAAAAACCGCCGAAGCTCTCCTGCTTGTTCGGCCCGACTACGTCATATTCGACGAACTCCGGAAGAACGAGGACTTCAACGTCTACGCCGATATGCGCCTCGCCGGGATGGGGATGGTCGGGGTTGTGCATGCCACGGAGGTGCATGACTGCCTCCAGCGCTTCAGCGACCGCGTGGACTACGGCGTTCTGCCGCAGATCATAAGCACCATAATCTATGTCACTCAAGGCGAGATCGCGAAGATCTACGACCTTGAATTGACGATCAAGGCACCGGAGGGTATGCCCGACGATGCTTACATCCGCCCGGTGATCGTCGTCCGCGAACACTCCCGGCGGGAACCCGAGATCGAGATCTTCCGTTATGAAGGAGAGACCCTGGTGATGCCACTTGCGCGGAGCGCTGGAGAACCCGCCTCCCTGGCAGCAGAGCCGGCCGTCCCTGCAGCGGGGCCTGGCGAGAACGTCGCCTGGAGGGTTGCCGAGAAGGAGGTCCAGCGGGAGATAGGACGGTATACGAGCGGCCCGGTCGAGGTACGCATCATCAACGAAAACAAAGCCATCGTCTACATCGAGGATAAGGATGTCCCGGCAGCGATCGGGAAAGGCGGCAAGAACGTCTCGGCGATCGTGAACAAACTCGGCATCGGGATTGACATCCGGCCGAGGAGCGAACTCGAGGCGCAGAGACCGGTCGAGGAGGAGATGCAGTTTACCGGCGGCATCAGGATCCGCCTTGACCGAAAACAACTCGTCATCATCTCCCCGGAGAACAGGGGCAAGATCGTCGACGTATTCGCCGGGAAGGAGTATCTATTCACGGCGACGGTGAACGAGGAGGGCGATATACTCCTTGCCAAGAACAGCACGATCGCCCAGGAGATGATCAAGCGCTACAACGAGGGTGAGACGATCCGGCTGCGGCCGGTGTGAGAGTGGATTAGAGAACCAGAGATTGGAGGTATAGAGAGTGAGCGGATTTGATATGCGAGGCAACGAACGCGAATGTTCTCTCAGGTGGGAGCATGCGTTCGAGATTGATCCGGCGGAGAAGGAGAAGTACTACCTGACCGTGGCATACCCCTACCCCAGCGGGGCGATGCATGTCGGTCACGGACGGACCTATATTGTTCCTGATGTCATCGCCCGGTACCAGCGGATGAGGGGGAGAGCGGTCCTCTTCCCGATGGCGTTCCACGTCACCGGAACACCGGTCATAGGGATCTCCAAACGGATAGCAAACGGCGATGAACAGACGATCGGGCTCTACCGCGACATCTACCGGGTGCCTCAGGACATACTGGATCGGTTCATCAACCCGACGGAGATCGTCCGCTACTTCTCGGAGGAGTACAGGCGGACGATGCAGAAATCCGGGCTCTCTATCGACTGGCGGCGGCGGTTCACCACCGTCGACCCCCAGTACAGCCGGTTCATCGAGTGGCAGTATGCGCACCTGCATGAGGATGGGTATGTCGTCAGGGGTGCTCATCCAGTTAAGTACTGCCCCCAGTGTGAGAACCCGGTCGGCGATCATGACCTGCTCGAGGGCGACAGGGCCGAGATCGTCAGGTTCACCCTTGTGGTCTTCCGGTGGGGCGATGTGAGGATCCCGTGCGCAACGCTCCGGCCCGAGACGATCTACGGTGTGACGAACCTCTGGGTGAACCCGGAGACCACCTACGTGCGAGCAGCGGTCGACGGTGATTTGTGGATCCTGAGCCAGGAGGCGGCAGCGAAGCTTGCCCTGCAGGATCACGAGGTCGGGGTGGTGGAGGAGATCGCGGGGTCTGCGCTGATCGACCAGGTGGTCTCTCATCCACTCTGCGGTGAGATCCCCATCCTCCCGGCGTCGTTCGTGGATCCTGATATGGGGAGCGGGATCGTCATGAGTGTTCCCGCACACGCACCCTTCGATTACATCGCGCTCCGCGACCTGCAGCAGCAGGGGAGGTACACATCCATCGAGCCGGTCCCGCTCATATCTGTCGAGGGCTACGGCAAGATCCCGGCAAAAGATGCAGTCGAGCGGGCGGGCATACTCGATCAGAACGACCCGGGGATGGAGGCCCTGACCCAGGAGGTCTACAATGCCGAGTTCTCCCGCGGGAAGGTATTTGATCGATACGGCGGGAGATCAGTGCGAGAGGCACGGGACGACGTTGCGGCGCTTATGATGGAGCGCTACGACTCCATCCCTATGTACGACTTTGATGGCCGCCAGGTGGTCTGCCGGTGCGGCGGCAGGGTCTTTGTGAAGATACTCCATGATCAGTGGTTCCTCGAGTACAGCGATCCGTACTGGAAGGAGCAGGTGAAGATCCTGCTCGGGGAGATGGCACTCGTCCCGCCCGAGGTCAGGGCCGAGTTTGACCGGACGGTCGACTGGCTGAAGGACTGGGCATGCACCCGGAGGGTGGGGCTTGGCACGAAACTCCCCTGGGATCCGACATGGATCATCGAACCCCTCTCGGACTCGACGGTCTACATGGCTTACTACACCATCGCCCACCGCCTGAAAGCAATACCGGCGGAGAAACTGACGCGGGAGGTCTTCGATTACATATTCTTCGGGGAGGGAGACCCGGATACTCTCGACCGCGAGACCCTCGATGGGCTCAGGAGTGAGTTCCTCTACTGGTATCCCTACGATTACCGGTTCTCGGCGAAGGATCTGATCTCAAACCACCTGACGTTCCAGCTCTTCCACCACAGGGCGGTCTTCCCGCCGGAACTGCAGCCAAAGGGTATGGTGATCTTCGGCATGGGTCTCCTGAACGGGGCGAAGATGTCCTCAAGCAAGGGGAACGTCTACCTGCTTGAGGATGCCCTGGAGGAGTTCGGTGCGGATACCGTCAGGATGTTCCTTGTCGGGAGTGCGGAGCCCTGGCAGGACTTTGACTGGCGCAACGAACTTGTCTCGTCGACGAGGAGGCAGATCGAGAGGTTCTGGAACACGGTCAGGGAGGCGGGGCAGGTTGAGGGGATCTCACCCATTGACGCCTGGCTCGCAAGCAGGCTCCAGCGTCGTATCGAGAGCACCACAGCGGCATTTGATTCGTTCCAGACACGGCAGGCGCTCCAGGAGGCATTCTTCGGTGTAGAGGCTGACCTGAAGTGGTACCGCCGCCGCCTGCCTGAGGGTATGAACGGCGGGGCGGTGATGCGGGATCTCTGCCGCACCTGGGTGAGGCTGCTCGCGCCCATCATCCCATTCACCTGCGAGGCGCTCTGGAGCGATCTCGGTGAGAGCGGTATGGTCTCCTTCACACCCTGGCCGGATGTGGATGAGACCCGGATCGATCCGGTTATCGAGCTTGCCGAGGAACTCCTCGCAAGGACGGTCGAGGATATCGAGTCGATCTTAAAGCTCATACCGATTGAACCGAAGTCCATCAGCCTCTTCGTCGCTCCGGCCTGGAAACAGGAGGCATTCCGGATCATCGCGGCATCGGCTGACAGGACGAGGGTTATGGGGGAGGTCATGCAGAACGAGGATATGCGCAGGCGCGGCCGGGAGGCGACGGATGCGACGAAGCAGATCACAAAGCTCGTGCTTAAACTGCCGCCCGAACTCGTGCGGCAGCTCACGGCATCGCCCCTCGATGAGCAGGCGGTCCTGGAGGGCGCCCGATCATTCCTGGAGCGTGAGTTCGGTGTGCCGGTGGCGGTCAAAGATGCCGGGGAGAGCATCCACCCGAAGGCATCAGGGGCCCTGCCCTTCAAACCGGCGATCGTTATAGAGTAGGAGATCCTTTCTTTTTTAGGCGTAGAGGGATCTCTCGATCCGCTTTCATGCCACAGGGATCATGTATTATCCTCCTGGAGAGAGACTACAGGTGTGCCGATGCTTTTCTCTGCGGGCTGACCAGGGGAATCCGGGGGATATCCAGCATGTTTGCAGCGGCGGGGGCGTATAACTGATGATCGAATCACGATGCGGAATACTCTGCGGCGGGTGCGAGTACCGGGCAGGTATGGGCTGCAGGGGATGCACGGCGATAGAAAAGCCGTTCTGGGGCGATAGTTGCCCGCTGAAAACCTGCTGCGAAGCAAGAGGGCTTGAAAATTGCGGTCAGTGCGATGAGTTTCCCTGCGAACGGCTCATAGGGTTTGCGTTCGATGAGAACCAGGGCGATGACGGGAGAAGAATCGAGCAGTGCAGGAGATGGTGCGCAGGGTGAGGGGGGTGCCCGGGGATGCCTTCATCCTGCAGCTAACCGGTTCTCCGGCGCAGATGACGTTTGTTATTCAGACCTGACAGGGAGGCCCATGTCAGGCGGCAAGACCGCATAATCACATGAGGGTGCCGGCCGGGCCGTAGTTCACGGTCGGCGAACCTGACATAACCCCTGCCGGGCTCCCCGCGCCAGGGAAATAGTGAACAGATGTACGGCATGGGGAGCGGGCGGCAACCCGATCGATGACGACATGCCGGGACAGACAGAATACGGTTTCAGGCTAAAAGATATCAATCCGCCATCTTCTGCGCTTTCTTCGACCGCTCTTTTGCGGTATACCCGGTAACCTGCTGGAGGTATCTCCGGAACCGGCGGTTGGTATCGAGGATCGTCTCGTCGTCGGAGTTCTTATCAACCTCGGTATCGACGATCAGGGTCTTTCCGCCTTCGCCGACCCAGACCTCGAGCCGCAGGAGCGCTCCGTAGCTGATGACGTAGTGGTTGTCTGTCGAGATTGTGGGCTCGGTCTCGAACTGATCACGGAGACCCTGCACCATGGATTCTATGAAAGTTTTCTTGTATCCTCGCTTGATCTGATATTCCTGCATAATATTTTTAAGGGACACCCAGCTATGTTAAACTAATCCGAAAGTGAGTGACTGAACACATGGATGATATAAAGGTCATATCCAGGGCGCTTGCCGGCGCTGAAAAAACAGTGATGATAGGGTTTCCCGGCAGCGGGCTCGTCGGGAGTATTGCTCTGCAGTACCTCGTCGAACAGATGGACTTCGATCAGATAGGGGCGATCACCAGCAAGTACTTCCCACCGGTTGCCCTCATGACCAGGGGGGTGATCAACGCTCCGGTGCGCCTCTACGAGAAGGATCACCTCGCCGCGATCATATCCGATGTCCCCATCCACCCGATGATCTGCTACGAGGTGGCAAACGGGATCATGGACTGGCTCGCCCAGTTCAATATAAGAGAGATCGTCACGATCGCGGGTATCATCACGAATGAACCCGAAAAAAGGGTCTTCGGCGTCGCGACCAACAGCGGAACCCTTCACCGTATAGAGGACGATACGATCATACTCCCTATGGGGAGCATCTCCGGTATCGCGGCAAGTCTACTCACCGAATGCAAGACGCGGGGCATACCGGGGATCGGGCTCCTCGGGGAGACCGTGAACACCCCGGATCCGCGATCTTCCGCGGCTACGATCGAGGTCTTGAATAAGATCTACAACCTCAACCTGGGCACCGGGCCACTGCTCGAGCAGGCAGTGGAGATCGAGGCGGCGATGGCTCAGATCGCCGAACAGGTGCAGAAGACCGAGACCGCGCCTCGGAGAGAGCAACTTCCGATGTACGGGTGATGGCCATGAAGTGTGCAGCGTTAACAGGAATATCACAGTCAGTTATTGCAGAGCTTAAGAGCGGCAGGGCGCGAACCCTGGAGTTGAACAGTGCCCACAACATCATCACGTTGACCGATACCACTCCCGGGGAGTGCGTATTTATGACATCGGTCAACCAGGAAGACCTCTCACCCGGAGACGCGGGGATAATGGTCGACCTCCTTGCGCTCAATATCAGCATGAAACGGGTCGTCGAGTTCGTCAACCCCTCATTCTTCGAGGAGCGGGAGCGGATGTCGGCCCGGATCAAGGTCCAGTTCCGGGGAACAACCATCGCCCGCGGCGTGGAAGGGCGCAGCTGGGGGGAACCGACAAAAGTCGAGATAATCAGGTCGGCGTGCTACCGCGCCGGCTGATATACCCGTTTTTTCCCGGCAGATCCCTCCCACAAATTAATATCCCGGGACCGCCAAAACGTATGGGAATATTCAGGGGGTCTGTGGCTTAGCCAGGACATAGCGCCGGGCTTCTAACCCGGATGCCGGGGGTTCGAATCCCTCCAGGCCCGTATCATACACTTTATCACCGCTACGCAAGTAGCCGGAGCGCTGGGTCTGCATGATCACAGAATCTCTCCGCCAGGTGAAGTGCGGCCCGTGGAGGTGATCCCGGATCCGGCTACAGGAACTATTATGTTGCACCGGCCAGAGTGAGGAGGCGGTTGTTGCAACCGGGGTTTACCATGCAGGGATCAGATGCGGTCCATGGAGCGCCGCGGGAGCGCCGGGGACTCTGCGGGATATGTCCTGCGGGGTGCGGGGTGATCGTCACCTACGATGACCGGGGAAGGATTGCCTCCGTCCGCCCCGACGAGGATGCCGAGATCGGCATCCTCTGCAGGCTCGGGGAGGCCTCGCCCGAGATCGTATACTCGGAGGATCGGGTGCTCTACCCGCTCCGGCGCGCAGGACCGAAGGGCACCCATGAATTTGAACGGATCACCTGGGACGAGGCATACGAGGCTATCATCTCGAACCTGAACCGGATCAAAGATGAGTCCGGACCTGAGGCGGTCGCCATCTACACCGGATCCGGGAGTTTTGAGCTCTCGTTCTGCGACATCTTCCAGCCTGAGGATGTCGCGATCTCGTCTGCATCAAGTGTCCTCTTCCCCTTCGGCTCTCCGAACACCATGGGTGTAGGGGCGCTCTGCTATGTCTCCTTTGCTATGATCGCGCCGCACGTGACCATGGGCGAGATGTACTTCAACATGTTCTCCGACTACGAGCAGAGCGACCTCATCCTCGTCTGGGGAACAAACCCGGCAACCGACTGCCCTCCCCTGACACTCCAGGCCCTCATCGGGGCGCACCGGCGGGGAGCCGAGATCGTCGTCATCGATCCCCGCCGCACACGGACAGTGGGGCTTACGGGTGCAGAATGGGTTCCCATCCGCCCGGGAACCGATGGGGCGCTGGCGCTCGGCCTCGCGAACGTCATCATAGAGGAGGAACTCTACGATACGGGCTTCACCGCGGACTGGTGCCACGGCTTTGAAGAATTCACGACATACGTCCAGCACTACCGGCCGGAGGTGGTAGAGAGGATCACCGGTGTCCCGGCGGAGGCGGTGGCGTCGCTCGCCAGGCGCATCGCCCGTGCTAAAGGTGCCTCGTTTGCCATGTACACGGGGCTCGAGTACAGCGACTCCGGCGTGCAGGCCATCCGGGCGGTCTTTGTCCTCTGGGGGATATCTGGGAACCTGGACGTTCCCGGCGGCCGGTGTTTTGGTATGAAGGGGAATGCCTTTCCCATCAACCGCTCCGACTACATCAAAAACCCGAACCTGAAACGGGCGATCGGGACCGACCGGTTCCCGGTCTACACCCATTACCGGCAGGAAGGGCACGCGATCGCCCTGCCTGACGCGGTCCTTGCCGGGAGGCCTTACCGGATCCGTGCCCTGATCCTCCAGGCCGCCCATATCCTGATATCCTGGCCACAGACACCGGTCTGGCGAGAGACCCTCGCGAACCTGGATTTCCTGGTAACCGTGGACCGGCACCTGACAGCTGATGCGGCCTACGCCGATATCGTCCTCCCGGCGACGACCCTCTACGAGCGAGAGTCCTACATGACCTACGGTCCGGTCTTCAGGCTCCGGGAACGGGTGATCGAGCCTCTCGGTGAGGCCCGGGACGACGTCCTGATCATGGCGGAGCTCGCCCGCCGCCTCGGCTACGGCCATCTCTACCCGCAGTCGGAGGAGGGAGCCCTCCGGCACGTCCTGAAAGGGTCGGGGTTCACGCTCGAGGATGTCAGGGAGGCCGGCGGGATCGTCCGGTCACCTGCGGTGATTATGGAGTACCGGAAGTGGGAGAAGGGGCTCCTCCGGCCCGATGGTCGGCCCGGATTTGATACACCGACCGGGAAGTTTGAGATATGGTCGACGATCCTCGAGGAGTACGGCTACGACCCCCTGCCGGTCTACACCGAGCCCGGCGAGAGCCCCATATCACAACCGGGCCTTGCAGAGCGGTTCCCACTGGTCTTCAACTCAGGAGCGCGGGTGGTGACCGACTTCCACGCCCAGCACCACAGCATACCCTCGCTCATCGCGGAGCGGCCGGAACCGACTGTCACCCTCAACTCCCGCGACGCTACAGAACGGGGGATCCGGGATGGGGATGGGGTCACCGTCCGGACAGCGCGGGGCGAGATTCCTCTGCGCGCGATCGTCACCGATGGCATCATCCGGGGAGCCATCGAGGCAAACATGGGGGGCGGGTGTTACCAGGCGCCGGAGGCCTGGAGGGAGGGGAACGTGAACGAACTGACCGACCTCTCCCGGTATGACCCGATATCCGGGTTCCCGGTCTACAAAGCCCTTCTCTGCGACGTGTTGAAGGCTGAGGGCGATGACGGGAGGGTCACCATCGGGACAGGCGAGATCGATTCTGTTGCCGGGGCGATGCAGCCTGAGGTTCACCGGATATACCTGGATCACAACGCCACCACCCCACCTGACCCTGCGGTCCGGGAGGCGATGATCGCATGCCTGGAATCAAACCCGGGCAACCCCTCAAGCATATACCGGGAGGGCCGGGACGCGAAGTTTGCCATCGAGTCCGCCCGGCGGAGCCTTGCCCGCCTTCTCAACTGCACAGCCCGGAGGATCATCTTCACCGGTTCCTGCACCGAGGCGAACAACATGGTGATCAAGGGCATCGCCTTTGCCCGCCGGGACGGGGCGAGGCGGGAGATCATCACCTCCCCGACTGAACACTCCGCGGTCATCGAACCCTGCCTCTGGCTTGAGCGGTTCGGGTTTCGCGTCGTCTTCCTGCCGGTTGATGAGTCCGGCCGGATCGACCCGGCGGATCTCTCGACGCTGATCGGTCCGGAGACCCTGCTTGTCTCTGTCATGATGGCGAACAACGAGACCGGGACGATCCAGCCCGTCCGGGATCTGGTGAGGATTGCCCACGGCCACGGTGCGCTCTTTCACACCGACGCCACACAGGCGATCGGCAGGATGCCGGTGGATGCAGGCGACCTCGACGTGGACTTCCTGACCCTCTCCGGGCACAAGATCTACGGTCCGAAGGGCGTCGGGGCGCTCTACATGAAGAAGGGGATCGGTATATCCCCGCTCATCCACGGCGGTGAACAGGAGGGGAGGCTCCGGGCCGGGACGGAGAACGTCGCCGGGATCGTGGGGCTCGGGCAGGCCGCGGAGATAGCGGAGCAACACATCTCCCGCATGGATGCCGTCCAGCGGCTGCGGGACCGACTGGAGGCGGGGATCCGGGAGCTGGTTCCCGAAGCCCGCCTGAACGGCCATCCAACTGAGCGGCTCGCAAACACGCTCAGCATGGTGCTCCCCGGCTACCGTGGCGAGTCGGTTGTCCTCGCCCTCGACCGGAAGGGTATCTGCATATCCTCGGGCTCTGCCTGCCACTCGGGCTCTCCTGCACCGTCCCACGTCCTCCTGGCGATGGGCCTCTCCGAGGAGGATGCCCACTGCTCGATCCGGGTGACGCTCGGTGCAGATACGGCAGAGGAGGAGATCGAGCGGACGCTCGACGCCCTCCGTGACATCCTGCACGGCCCGAAGGAGATTGTGCAATTTGTGACATGCAGGTGATCGAGGGCCTGCCATTTTTTTATCAGGGGGCTTTTCAAGGTCTGATCGGGTATCCAGCGCCATTCCGGATAAAAATACACACGGTTTCCGGAGGCTAAGTATATATGCCATCGCAGGTATCGATCTCGGGATATGGCGAGCCGTCTGAGTATCCCTCCGGCGCGTGGTGAGATCTGGAACTACCTCGCCTCTGCATACCGGGATGATCTGGCCTCGGATATCCTGGCCGGGATGACTGCGGAGCAGAAACACATCCCGAGCAAGTACTTCTACGATCGCCGGGGTTCGCAGCTGTTCGAGGAGATCTGCCGGCTGCCTGAGTATTATCAGACCCGGCTGGAACTCTCAATACTTCGTGGGGCGTGTGGGGCAATCATGGAATCTTTCGGGGAGGGGGATCTCGTGGAGCTTGGACCGGGAGCAGACCCGAAGATCTCCCTGCTCATCGAGGCGGCGGCGGAACCGGGAGGGAGAGGCATACGATACATCCCGGTGGATGTGAGCGAATCGGCCCTGGCCACCGCGACGGAGAGCCTGCTCCGGCGGTACCCTCAGCTGCAGATACTCGGGATCGTGGGCGATTTCACCCGCGATATCGGGCGTATTCCACGCGAGAGGAAGAGGCTCATCACGTTCTTTGGGAGCACCATCGGGAACTTCACCGCTTCTGCGGCGAACCGCATACTCGCGAGCGTGGCTGCCGCGATGAGGGAGGGGGATCGCTTCCTCATCGGGCTGGATCTGGTAAAACCGATCCCGGTGCTTGAGGCCGCGTACAACGATGCGGCCGGGGTGACCGCGGCGTTCAACAAAAACGTGCTTGCCGTGATCAACCGGGAGCTTGATGCGGACTTTGACCCCGGCCGGTTCGAGCACCATGCGTTCTTCAATAAGAACCTGGAGCAGATCGAGATGCATCTTGTGGCATCGGAAGCGATGATGGTCAGGATCCCCGCCCTCAGCCTCCCTGTGGAGTTCGAGCAGGGGGAGACGATCCTCACCGAGATATCCCGGAAGTTCACACGGGAGGGCTCCGGGCGGTTCTTTGAGGCTGCCGGGCTTGCCGTGGAGCGCTGGTTCTCCGATCCGAAGGGCTGGTTTGCGCTAGCCGAGGTCTCTCTATGATCCGCCGGAATCCATACAATGAGGTGGATCTCTCCACCTCAATCTGAGTATGCCCCGGGGATGATCGCCGGCTTTGCAAGAAGGTTAGCAGGCGAAGCCGGCCAATATTCAGGCTTTGTGCTCTCATGTGAGGCGGCAATCACATTTGCTATACTGGATGGAACACCCCGTTAGTGGAAAGGCTAAGTGAGTGTCCGATGAGATCGGAAAGCAAATTCTTTTCATTATCGTCATTCCGGAAGAATTCGGTTGAAAATGATGGATCTTAGAAAGAAGGTGCGGCAGATTAAATCAGATCTTCTGCTCTTCATCCAGAGTCGATCCAGTTAAGCACTACGGATCAGGTATACGCAATAAAATCTGAGATCCAGGAAATTGAAGAATCCAATCCACTCATTATTATACATTATCTGATATGAGATCCCTTCTCCATATCAGAAATGCTTGATTACCCATTAAGAGATATAGAGCACCCCCTATAAACAACATTTAATTAATTTATATAGATTGTTAACCTAATATGGTTAATAATAATCTATTAATATATCCCGGCACAGTCCCGCTTCAGTACGTCAAGGGGGGAAAGTGGATGTACGACAAGGATCCGGTTCTGGCGAGACCACCCGCTCACCCGGAGGGATGGTTAGCCGAAGAGACAGCTGTGCCACTGCCACAGAGTATAGCCCCGGGGGAGGAGGGAGGGATAGATCGACACGGATCTTCAAGGTTTGATCAGGAGATCCCACTGCGTGTTTCGGCCCTTCACTATGAAGTTCAGGAACAGACCAACCCTCTGCGGACGCCGGCAGCCGCCGGTTACCGGCGGATGGTGAACGAGATCACTGAGTCAGCCTCCACCCGATCCCGCCGATCGGGCAGGACGCTTGCAGCGATTCCCTGTTTCAACGAGGAGGTTGCAATCGGCTCGGTTCTCCTGATGACCTGGCCGCACGTCGATGAGGTTCTCGTGATAGATGACGGGTGTACGGACAGCACAGCGAAGGTCGCCTGCGGTGCCGGGGCGACCGTGATCTCGCATGGAACCCGGATGGGAAAAGGGAGGGGAATAAAAAGTGCTCTCCGGTATGCAGTTGAGCACAATTACGACTGCCTGGTCTTCATGGATGGAGATGGACAGCACAACCCCGACGAGATACCAGTGCTGGTTGAGCCGATCCTCTCCGGCACCGCTGATCTCGTAATCGGGTTTCGAACCCCCGACCAGATGCCCGCGTACCGGAGGTTCGGCCGGGCTGTGCTCGATATCATCTCCAGCAACGGAAGCCCGATCACTGACTCGCAGTGCGGGTTCCGGGCACTGGGCAGGAGATCCATGGAGTCGATGCATGGTGTGCTGAAGAAAGATGATTTCTCGACCGAGTCAGAGATGTTACTGATCGCACAGGAGAAGCGCCTGCGCATCAAGGAGACTCCGATCAACTGCAAATACGGCACTTTCGATACGTCCACGATAAACCCTGTATCCCACGGATTGGAGGTACTGGGATCAGTGCTCTGGCTCACAGCGGAGAGAAGACCTCTCCTGAACATCGGCCTGCCCGGACTCGTCGCAATGCTCGTAGGTATCCACCTCTTCCTCCAATTTCTTCAGGAATTCAATGAGACCCGCCTCTTCCCGGTGGGCCAGGGCATGCTTGCCTCGCTCTTCTTGATACCGGGGGCCGTTGCCCTCATAATCGGCCTGATGCTCGCCCTCATTGCAAGAACACGGGAGTGAGAAGGAGAGGAGGTGCAGAATGATTGGAATACTGCTCGGCACGCGGCCCGAGATCATCAAGATGTCCCCGATCATCAGGGAGTGCGAGCAAAGAGGCCTCGACTACTTCATACTCCACACCGGGCAGCACTACTCCTACGAGATGGATCGGCTATTCTTTGAGGAGCTCGAGCTGCCAGACCCCGGCTACAACCTCGATGTGGGTTCCGGAACCCATGCCAACCAGACGGCGAGGATCATGACCGGTGTGGAGGATATCCTGGCAAAGGAGTCTCCGGATGTCGTCCTGGTGCAGGGAGACACAAACACCGTCATGGCCGGGGCTCTCGCAGCCTCGAAACTTCATATGCGGGTAGGCCACATAGAGGCGGGTCTCCGGAGTTTCAACCGCCAGATGCCGGAGGAGATCAACCGGGTCGTCACCGATCATATATCAGATCACCTCTTTGCCCCGACGGAGGGAGCCCGGAGAAATCTCCTTGCAGAGGGCATCGATGATAGAAAGATCTGCGTGACCGGAAACACCATCGTCGATGCGGTTTACCAGAATCTGGAGATAGCGAAGAAGCGGGTTAACGTCCTAAAAGCCCTCGACCTCGAGCCCAATAACTATTTCCTTGTCACCGCCCACAGGCAGGAGAACGTGGACAGTCGGGCGAGACTCAAGGAGATCTTAAAAGGGCTCCATGCGGTGCAGAAGGAGTTTCCCCTGCCTGTCATCTTCCCCGTCCATCCGAGGACCGAGAAGCGGATCAAGGAACTCGGGATCGGGGTCGACGGATTAAACCTTACAAAACCCTTCGGATTCCTGGAGTTCCTGCAGCTGGAATCACAGGCAAAGGTCGTGTTGACCGACTCCGGCGGTGTCCAGGAAGAGACCTGCATACTCGGTGTTCCGTGCGCCACCATGCGTTACGATACCGAACGGCCGGAGACTCTGGATATCGGATCGAACATCCTGGTCGGGGCCGACTCAGAGGCGATCCTCGAAGGAGTCCGCTCCGCCGTCACCTGGAGACGCTGCTGGAAGAACCCATATGGGGATGGTATCGCTGGAAAGATGATCGTGATGGTCTGTGCTGCCACACGATCGCGATCCGCAGAAGGAAGATAGTCATGAAGATCTGCGTACTGGGATTAGGATATATAGGGTTGCCGACCGCGTTGCTGCTTGCCGCCCACGGCTCAAACGTTGTAGGCGTCGATGTAAAACAGAGTGTGGTAGATCGGCTGAATCATGGGGAGCTCCCATTTAAGGAACCTGGTATCGAGGATCTTTATCTCCGGACAGGAGATCGGTTTGTTGCACGGGAGAGGCCAGAGACCGCGGATGTCTTCCTGATAGCTGTGCCGACACCTCTGGACCCGGCAACAAAGGTCTCCAACCTCTCCTATATCAGGAGGGCAGCCGGTATGATCGCCGGTCATCTCAAAGAGGGGGATCTGGTCATCCTTGAGTCGACCGTCCCACCTGGAACGAGTGAGCGGGTCGTCATCCCCGGGCTTGAGAAGAGCGGCATTGCTATCAGGGATTTTTTGTATGCGCATTGCCCCGAACGGGCAATCCCGGGGCGGACCCTGCAGGAGATGGTCTACAACAGCCGTATCATCGGCGGGTATGACCGGGATTCCACCGACCAGGCGATCTCCCTCTACCAGACCTTCGTCCGTGGGGAGATATACAGGACAGATGCCCGGACAGCCGAGTTTGTAAAGCTGATGGAGAACACCTCCCGTGACGTGAATGTCGCGCTCGCAAACGAGTTTGCAAAGCTCGCGGAGGAGTGCGGCATCAATGTCTGGGAGGCTATAACCCTTGCAAACAAGCACCCCCGGGTCTCGATATTGAGTCCGGGCCCGGGGGTGGGTGGGCACTGCATCGCCATCGATCCCTGGTTCCTGACCCAGAACTCGACAGGGTGCAGGATGGTCTCTACAGCGCGGGAGGTCAACGATTCCATGCCGAATTACGTGCTGCAGATCACCCGCAGCCTGCTCTACAGCATCAAAAACCCGATAATCAGCATCTTCGGCGTTGCCTACAAGGGCAACGTCGGGGATACCCGGGAGAGCCCGGCGTTCAAGTTCATCCAGCTCGCCGGGAATGAGGGTTACACCATCAGGTGCCACGATCCTTACGTGAGGGATTTCCCCCATCCCCTCATGGGCGCCGCTGATGCAGCAGACGGAAGCGACTGTCTCGTTATACTCGCTGACCATGACTGTTTCAGGAATATAGATCCGGCGGAGCTCCAGGTCAGGACAAAATTTGTCGTGGATACCAGGAACATCCTCGACCACGAGCGGTGGATCGGGCAGGGTTTTGCCGTCCGTGTGCTCGGCGACGGTTCACAGGTGTACCCGGCCGCCCCGGGCGAGGGTATCTTACCGGCAGGTCTGTATTCGCCAGACGCGGCCCGGCCGGTCGCAACCCCGCCGCCAGTCTCCCTGCTCACTCCAGATGGGCGGGAGAGGTTCCTCTAACCCCGGGGATAACCTTCGCATTCAGACAAAAACGAGGAATCCTATGAAACGGGTATGTATCATATCACAGCATTTCCCGCCAGAGAAGTCCGGGAACGCATCACGCACCTACGACACCGCCATGCATCTTGCAGGGTCTGGCATCGACGTGACCGTACTTGCACCCCATCCTACGTTTCCCATGGGTTCGTTCACGCGCACATGGAGGCGGGCCCGGGGGGAGGTGATCGATGGAGTCCGGGTCGTGCGCCTCTGGACCTGGCAGCCGGGATCCGGGGATCCGGGGTTTGCAAGCAGAATGGCCTATTACCTCCTCTTCCCGCTCCATGCACTCCTCTGGCTTTGCTCGCCACGGAACCGGTTTGATCTGATAATCACATCAGCGCCTCCTCTCTTCACCGGGATCCCGGGCTACGTGCTCCGGCGCATAGGCTGTGTGAAGTGGTTCCTCGATATCCGTGATCTCTGGATCGATGCATCCATAGGTCTGGGTTTTCTCAAGGAAGGGAGTATCTACGTGAGAATAAGCAGGAGGTTTGAGGAGATCTGCCTCGCCCATGCAGACCTCGTATGTGTCACTACCGAAGAGCTCGGGCGGAGGATCTCGTCACGCTACAGGGTTGCGGCCCCTATTGAACTGATGCCAAACGGCGTCAATACCGATCTCTTCCGGCCTGCGGAGAGCAGGAAGAAGCAGCAGATCGTCTACGCCGGCAACGTAGGACATGCGCAGGATCTCGAGAAGGTGGCCCTCGCCATCAAGTCGATGAACGGTAACCACAGCCTGAAACTCCTCATAGCCGGCGATGGCGACATACGCGAATACCTCGAGCGGTTGGTGGAGGCGGAGAACCTGACCGATTCGGTCATCTTCACAGGGATCCTTCCGCGTGAGGAGATCCCGCGACTGCTCTCCGAGTCGCTCGTGGGGGTGGCGCCCCTGAAGCAGCTTGCGACCCTCGAGTACGCCGCCCCTACGAAGGCCTACGAGTACATGGCGTGCGGGATACCCTTCATCGGTTGCGGGAACGGCGAGATCGCCCGCCTAGCTCGAGAATCGGGTGCCGGGATCATCGCTGAGAATACCCCGGAGGCGATCGCTGCGTCGCTCTCTTCACTCCTGGATGACCCGGCAAAGATGGAAGAGATGGGCCGTAGGGGGCGGGAGTATGTTGCGGAACACTACGACCGTAGAACGATCACCCTCAGACTGAAGCAGCATATCGAGAGGATGACATGGACGGGCGCATGAGATCGCTTGTTGCCCGGATGAGCAGAGCGGTCCGGGAGATTGTGGTCATCGATGGCGAGACCGCGTACATCCCCGATCCGGTCTTTGGAATCGTCCGCAACAGGGTGCATGCCGAGGTCGCAAAGATGCTGCTCCGCACGGGCGGTGACCCGCTCACAGAACCGCTCCTGAACTACATCGCTAACTGCCAGAACCCGGATGGTTCCTGGAACGAGATCCACGTCAACTACAACCAGCCCTCAGCCCTGATCACCGCCTTTATCGGCGATGCCCTGCTCGAGGCGGCTGACCGCTACCCTCGTGAGGAGGCGCTCGAAAAAGCCCGGAACTGTGTCATAGCGGCCGAGAGGCGGCCTGGTTGTTTCCTGAAATCGGCGCAGTACACCGCCGATCACTTAAACGTCGATGCCTCTTGCGGGGCGTTTCTTGCACGGTACGCGGAGCGGTACGATGACCGGATTGCCCGTGCGGCTGCCATGCGGGCGGCGGAGAACGTCGTCGGGCACCAGCGGGGAGACGGCGTCTATCCGTATGCTGTGGACAGAGGAACTTACCCCTACGTCTTTGACCTGCCCTGCCTGCATTACCAGGGGGTGACTATATACTACCTCGCAAAGGCAAACGACGTGCTCAAAGAGGGGTGGATACGTGAGAGCCTTGAGGCGGGTGTGCGGTGGCTCGCGGCTGCCCTGTGCCCCGGCGGGCGGTTTGATTGGTCGAGGAGCGGGTTATCCTTCGCCTACCACCTCTCCGGGGCGTATGCATTCGCGTATGCCTCGTTCATCCACGCCTCCCGGGGGAACGGCCACTACCGGATGCATGCCGGCCTCTGCCTCGACCGTCTCGAGGAGATCCTGCGGGGGGATCTTCTGCTCCGGTGGGAGCCGGGATCCTGGGGCAGTCTGCTCCCGTCGATCGCGGAAGCAGCGAGGATGGCATCGATAGGGGAATATCCGGCACAGCATCGTGCGTTCCGGTTCGGTTACGCGGTCTACCGGCAGGCCGCCCGGAGGAGGTATAGCGAGATCGCTGGGGCACGATCATTTAAGGTGCTCTGCCAGCTGCTCGGTATACAATCGTCGACCGTGGAGCCATCGAAGAACTTTCCCGATCTCTTCATGACGTCTGAAGTTCTCGACTGCCTCAGCCAGGCGGGAGTATGGGGGAATTAAAATGAAACAGGTATTGCTTGACCTGCAATCGGGGTCTATACGTGTGGAGGATGTCCCTGTTCCTGCTGTTATGCGGGGGGTCGTCGTTCGAAACGCTTACTCCCTCATCAGCGCCGGCACCGAGTCGTCGCTCATCAACCTCGCGGGGCAGTCGCTCATAGGGAAGGCGAGGGCGCGCCCCGATGACGTTAAGAAGGTTATCCAGAAGATCGGGACTGACGGCCCTCTCCCGGCGTACCGGCAGGCGATGAGCCGCCTCTCAAAGCCGGAGCCGCTCGGCTACAGCTGTGCCGGGACGGTGGTGAAGACCGGGACCGATGATTTCGAGGTTGGCGATCGTGTCGCATGCGGCGGGGCCGGTTACGCTGTGCATGCCGAGTACGTCTCTGTACCGAAGAACCTCTGCGTGAAGGTTCCTGGTGGCGTCGATTTCCGGGAAGCAGCGTTTGCGACCGTCGGGTCGATAGCGATGCACGGGGTTCGGAACGCCCGGGTCACGGTGGGTGAGAGCGTCGCGGTTATAGGGCTCGGGCTGATCGGGCTGCTCACTGTCCAGGTACTCAAGGCCGCGGGGTGCCGGGTCATCGGGATCGATATCGACCGGGAGAAGCTCTCGCTCACGGCAGACCTTGGTGCCGACGCCGTCTCAGACTACGGTGGTCTTGAGGGGAGGATGAAGGTTTTTTCCTCGTTCGGGGCGGATGCGGTCATCATCACCGCGGCAACCCGGTCGAGCGCCCCTATCGAGGCCGCCGGCCGCCTTGTCAGGGACCAGGGCCGGGTCGTCGTCGTCGGGGATGTGGGCATGAACGTGCCCCGTGATATCTTTTACAAAAAGGAGGCCCCGGTCATCGTCTCCCGGTCCTACGGCCCCGGCCGCTATGACCGGAACTACGAGGAGCGAGGGATCGACTATCCCGTTTACGTGCGGTGGACAGAACGGAGGAACATGGAGGCGTTCCTTGAACTGGTGCAGCAGGGGAGGATCGATATCGACCGCCTGATCACCCATACATTCGCGATCGAGGACGCACCGGGAGCCTACAACCTCATCAATGCGGGGAAAGAGCGGTATATCGGGATCCTCCTGCAGTACAGCCCGAACGGCACGGGGGTTTTCGATACCGTCACATACCTCCAGAGGCCGGTTAGGTCGGCCGGGATCAGGACGCTCGGGTGCATCGGTGCCGGGGTCCACGCCCTGAGCTCGCTCTACCCCCACCTCTCCGGACTTCCCGTGAACCTGGCCGGTCTCTCGACCGCGACGGGGCTTTCGGCACACTCGGTCGCGAAGAAGTACGGGTTTGCCTACTGCACAACGGATTATCGCGAGATCCTCGATGACCCGGGTATCGACGCGGTGATGATCGCGACCAGAAACGACCTCCACGCCCCTATGGCGATCGAGGCGCTGCACGCCGGAAAGGATGTCTTTGTGGAGAAACCGCTTGCGACCAGTATCGATGAGCTCAGGGGTATCGTCCGGGCGTGGAACGAGTCTGAGGGGCGGATCATGGTCGGGTTTAACCGGCGCTACTCGCCTCTTGCGCAGAGGATGAAGGAGTTCTTCGGGAACCGGAGCACGCCGGCAGTCCTGCATTACCGCATCAATGCCGGGCAGATCCCCGCCGATCACTGGGTGCATGATGACGAGCAGGGGGGCGGCATGCTGGTATCGGAGTGCTGCCACTTCATCGACTTCATGCAGTTCATCACCGGGGCTCTGCCGGTCCAGGTCTACGCCCGGGCGATCGGGCCGGCCGGGAGTCACCAGAAGTACGACAACCTCCAGGCGACCCTGGGGTTCGATGAGGGATCGGTCGGCACCGTCACATACACGACTCTCGGCGATCCCTCGTATCCGAAGGAGACCGTCGAGGTCTTCTGCGATGGTGCTGTGGGAAGGATCACCGATTTCCGCGACCTCGAGCTCCGGCGGGGCGGGAAGGCGTCGAGGGAGAGGCGGTGGCTCGGCCAGGACAAGGGGTTTGCCGGCGAACTCAGGGCGTTTGTGAAGGGCGATGTGCCGGACTTCGCGGGGAGTGTCGCGGCGACGCTTGCGACGTTCCTGGCGTGGGAATCGATCGAGGCCGGGGAGGTCCGGGAGATCGACATCGGGGAGGTCGGGGTGTAGGTGGTATCTCGCAGTACAATGGAAGAGGGAGGACTGGAAGGAGTGCATATTCGTCTGCCAGGTGCGGGCGCCGGAGGGAGTATTCGTTGATAGTACTCCCGATTTTGCAATATGTAACCTTCAGCGCAGAGGATACGTGCAAACGTCAAGACGTTGATGTGATCTCTGAAGAAGCGCTATTGTGATAGACCGGTCGATCATACTCTAAACCGCCACGCCGTCTCGAAAAAGATTCCGGATAAAGGGGTAATGCCGGTGTGCTACAACATCGGCACGCGAGAGCACTTTAACTGAGAGCTGTTCACCTGTCTGCATCAGTAGATCAAAAGCAAGTCCGGCGAGGAATTCACGAATGCGAAAGTCCTCACCAGATGTTATAACGAGAATATCGATATCTGAGTCAGGGCGGTCATCCCCTCGTGCCACAGAGCCAAAGAGTATGATCTCTTCTATCGCGCCCCCGTATGCCTCCCGTGCCTTTGCCGCGAACTCATTGACGACCGACTGCCTGACCAGAAGCATGTAATCAGGTGAGTTTGTGAGTCAGCAGGGATAATGATTACTGTTGCCGTGAGTCCCGGGAAACCCGTGGCTTCGCGCCGGCAGGGCGGCAGCAACCGGCAAAACCCGGACGGCGCTCCGCACAGGGGAGGCGAGCCGATTGATTACGATCCGCCGGCCATCCCGGGGGATGGCCCCGGCCCCGTCAGGAAAAGAACCCATGTGAACCTGGCAGATCCACAGCGGATACTGCCACGGGGGATGGGACTCGCCAGGTGCGCCACCCCATGCGTCTGCCGGCGGGCGGCCGGGCAAGCACCTACATGTATGAGACCCGGGAGTTCTGCACGTACGTGAGCTGCTCCGAGATCCTCTCCGGTATCGTGCGCGGATCCACTTTTGCAAACGCCTCCTCCCACTCACCCTCCCGGCACGAGCAGTCCAGATCCTCAAACTCCGCCGGATCGAAGTGCCGGTTGTAGCGCTCGATCGCTCTGATGATCCCGGCGTCACACCTCCCGCAGTTCCGGGCCCAGTCGAGCGACTCGACCGAGTAGGTCCAGGGGCTGACATAGACGTGGGCGCGATCCCCGAACCGCTCCCGGCACTTCTGCAGGAGATCGATGAGGCTCCAGAGCCACGGCGGGCGGTAGAGATTGTTCTTCCAGAGTTCATGCACGACGGTGTGCTTCTCAACCGTCGTTATCTCGAGATCCACGTAGTCGATCCCGCGGGAGACGCAGTACGAGATCGTCTGCAGGATATCATTCACTGCTTCCGACTCGGTGAGGAACGGCGGTTTGACAAGCAGAAGCGGTTTTGTCAGCACACCCATCCCCTGCATCCTCGAGTGGAAATGATCGAAGTTGTTGGCTGAGAAACCCTTGTTGATACAGAGGTTCATGACCCTGGGGTCCGCAGACTCAAACCCGAATGCTACCTCAAGCTGCCGGCCGTTCAGGGCCTTCTTCATCCTTACCACGTGCTCGTCGGGAGAGTAATCGATCCTCGACTCGACAACGACTTTTTTGATGTTCTCATACCCGTTGATGTACGAGCAGATCTTCTCTATGGCGGCGACCGGCATCTCGCGCTCATTAAATATATTTCCATCGTTGTAGATCGATACGACCGGATAATCCTCAAGATCGACGGCATCCATAACATGCTCGAACTGTGCGATATACTCCTCGGCCGAGATCTCCCTGCCGCGGGCTGTCGCACAGTAAAAACCGCACATGGTGCATCCACCGGTCTTCTCGACCCACTCGCATCCCGTGGAGCGGAGGAAGATGATCAGTCGCCTGATGGGCCGGTCATCAAGATGCCCTATCCGCTCCTCCCACCCGATGGGAATGTTAAAATCAAGATCTCCTGGCAGGGAGCCGTTCTCCGTGCGCAACCTGCTGGCCAGTCTTCGTATCTCATCAAGAACATCACGCTCGGCCGGGAGAGCCGCAAAACCCTCCGCTCCGCTATTGCTATCAGGTATGGTCCTATGAAGAATGCTTATCCCCCCTTCCCGGAGGATACACCACCTGTCGGGATGCATATCTCCGGCGATCGTCGTCCTGCCTTCCCAGAACATACCTGGAGAAGACCTTTGCGTATTTATATCTTATCCAGGGCGATCTTAATCACCGGGTCTCATTCTTCCATCGGCAACATAAGATGAGCCCTGAAAGCCGGGCCGTTTACTCCCGGGAGACCAGAACAACAGTCCAGCACACCTGTCCCGGTCGTATATCCCTGCAGCTGCAAGCCCTCATTTTTAGATGGAACTGATGACGGCATGCTAATTTATATATATGTTGTCCGGGGGTATACTCTCCCGGCTAACCGGCGGGCTCCAGTGCCGGACAGGGTGCAGCACCGCCCGGGGACGGGGGGCAGAAGATCGTGAGCCGGTTAAACGGGAGATGACGTCATTGATACGCCTGGGGGAGAGGATCTGCGGCAGGGAGTCCTTCACAACGAAAGCCCTCTCCATCCTCCCCTCCTACAGCACATACAGGAAGACCTACGCCCTCCTCCGGCGATCGAGGTGGTGGAGCCGGGAGGAACTTATAGCCTACCAGGCTGAAGCTCTCTCGCACCTGCTCGACCACGCCTATGCAAACGTCCCTTACTACCGCCGGGTCTTTGATGACCGGGGCCTCCTGCCGGAGGACATCGAGACCCCGGCAGACCTCCGGCTCCTCCCGATCCTGACCCGGGAGGATCTGCAGAACAACCTTCCTGCCATCAAGGCCAGGAACTACCCGGACTCCGCCTTTGAGTACGTCACCACCGGCGGATCCACCGGGATCCCGGTCGGGTTTTACTACGAGCGGGGCGCCTCCCGGGCCCGGGAGTGGGCGTTCATGAAGACCCAGTGGGATCGGGTCGGCTACCGGTTCGGCGACAAATGCGTTGTTCTCCGCGGCTACATCGTCGGATCTGCCCGCGATGCGGTCTACTGGAAGAAGACCCTCTTTGGCCGGTGGCTGCTTATGTCCTCCCACCACATGACCGAGGAGACCCTGCCGGCCTATATCGACCGGATCCGGCACTTTGGACCCCGGTTCATACAGTCCTATCCCTCCACCGCTGCCCAGCTCGCCCGCTACATGACCGAGCACGGGATCGGCCCCTTCCCGACGGTCAGGGCGATCCTCTGCGGCTCCGAGAACCTCTACCCCTGGCAGCGGAGCCTCCTCGGGGAGGCATTCCGGTGCCGGGTCTTCTCGTGGTACGGAAACTCCGAGCAGACTGTGCTCGCCGGGGAGTGCGAGGAGAGCACACACTACCACATCTTCCCGGAGTACGGGATCGTTGAGCTGATCGGCAGGGACGGCCGGCCGGTGGATAGGCCCGGCGAACTCGGGGAGGTCGTCTCTACCAACCTCACAAACTACGTCTGCCCCCTCATACGCTACCGGACGATGGATCTCGCCACCATGGCAGAGGGGCCCTGCAGGTGCGGTCGCCACTACCCCCTGCTCGAGCGCGTGGAGGGACGGATCCAGGACTTCATCGTGACCGGCAAGGGTGAACTCCTCTCCGGTATCACCATGAACATCGATACCGACGCTTTCGATAACGTTAAGCAGTTCCAGTTCTACCAGGAAGAGGTCGGGGAAGTCGTCCTGAACGTCGTAAGAAAACCGGCGTTTGGAGATACAGATGCGGAGTATCTCTATAGGGAAGTGAGCCGGAGTTGTGGCGACGACGTTACCGTCACCATCAGGTACGTCGAGAACATACCGCTCACCACCCGGGGCAAGTACCGCTACTTCGTCCAGAATCTGCCGGTTCACTTTGGGGAGAGAGAGATGACAAAGATTGAACTCGGGATCTCAGATATGACTGTGTGATCCTGGAGATGCGTGTACATGAAGGCCGGTCTGTTAGGATGGGTATCAGGCGCAAATCCTCTCACCGTAAAAGCGCTCAGTCTTATACCCTCATACCGTGTCTACCGGGAGATGTATGCGCTCCTCGGGAGATCCCAGTGGTGGAGCCAGGAGGAGCTCTTAGCCTATCAGGCGGAGGCGCTCTCGCGCCTGCTCGAGCATGCGTATGCGAACGTCCCCTACTACCGCCGCGTCTTCGATGACCGGGGCCTCCTGCCCGGGGATATCCAGGCACCGGAGGATCTCGGGCTCCTCCCCTTCCTGACCAAGGAGATCGTCCAGACCAGCCTCCCCGACCTCAAGGCTCGAAATTACCCTGAGTCGGCGTTCGAGTACGTCCGTACATCGGGCTCCACCGGCACCCCCATGGGATTCTACTACGAGCGCGGCGCCTCCCGGGCCCGGGAGTGGGCGTTCATGAAGATCCAGTGGGATCGGGTCGGCTACCGGTTCGGGGACCGGTGCGTCATCCTCCGGGGGCACGTTGTGGATGGGGCGTCGAGCGGCACTTACTGGAAGCGGGCACTCTTCGGGCGCTGGCTTATCATGTCCTCCCACCAGATGACCGAAGAGATCCTGCCTGCCTACGTCGAGCAGATCCGGCGCTTCAAACCCCGGTTCATCCAGTCCTACCCCTCCACGGCCGTGATCCTGGCCCGGTTCATGAAAGAGCACGGAGTCGACCCCTTTCCTACGATGCAGGCGGTTCTCTGCGGCTCCGAGAACCTCTACCCCTGGCAGCGGCACCTCCTTGAGGAGGCGTTCGGGTGCCGGGTCTTCTCGTGGTATGGAAACTCCGAGCAGACCATGCTCGCCGGAGAGTGCGAGGAGAGCACACATTACCACATCTTCCCGGAGTACGGGATCGTCGAGTTGATCGGCCGGGATGGCCGGGCTGTGACGGGGCCCGGCGAACTCGGGGAGGTCGTCGCCACCAACCTCACGAACTACGTCTGTCCTCTCATCCGCTACCGGACGCGGGATGTGGCGGTTGCCACGGCCAGGCGGTGTTCCTGCGGGAGGCAGTATCCTCTGCTTGAGAAGGTGGAGGGGAGGCTCCAGGAGTTCATCGTGACCCGGAGCGGACACCTGATCTCCGTCACCCCCATCAACTACGAGTCCGGGGCTTTTGAAAATATAAGGCAGTTTCAGATGTACCAGGAGACGATGGGTGAGGTCATCATAAAGATAGTCAGGAAACCGGCCTACACCGGGGCGGATACCGGTCACCTGATCAGGGAGCTCCAGTGGCAGCTCGGCGACGGCGTGAATGTGCAGGTCCATTTTGTCGACGAGATACCCCGCACGGAGGGTGGCAAGTTCCGTTACCTCATCCAGAAGCTGCCGATTGAACTCGGGGATCTCGCAAGCGGTCACTCGATATAAGGGATAACCCTCTTCTTGATCCATGGCCTGTTGATGACAGTGCTGTAGGCCCACTCTGCCACCCTCCCCATGACATCCGACCGGCTAACCTCAACATAGATGGAGAGATCCGGATTGTACTTCGCCTTGTGCATGTTGAGATTCGGGTTATTAGCACCTGTATTCTCGAACACCGGGAAGCCTTTCTTTTTTGCGTCCGCAATCAGGAGCCACTGGAGATACTCGTTTGCTGATGTCCCGTCGATCTTTGCCCCCCCGACCCAGAGGATATACCGCTTGTACTCCTGGGTTGTGCCGACGCCCTTGAGGTTTCCGTCCCGGTCGTAGAGGTGGTAGACGTGGACGTGATCGGGGTATGCCCGGTAGATATCCTCGAAGTATTTTTTTGTGATCATCGGGATCTCCATATCCGGTTGACTGAACCGCCGGCGCACCGTCTCGTAGAAGGATGTAAGACTGTCTACCTCCTCCTGGTGGTAGCCGCTCTTCTCAAACTTCCGGAGGTTCGCCCGCAACTTCGCGTTCAGGTTCTTCCAGAGTGTCTCCAGGGGTGGGGCGAGATCGATCGTGTAGGTGTAGTTGACCTGGATCTGGTATCCGTCCCGGATGAACTGACGTATATCGTGGTAGTCCGGGACGAGTTTTATCGAGAGGTAGTTCGGCGAGAGATCGTCGATCACCTCCCGGAGCCCCTCGATGACCACCTGCAACATAGACTCTTTCTTGCTCTGCTTTGCCGCGGCATACCCTCTACCCATCACTATGCCCTGGTAGGGTATGACCGCCTGCATGGGTGGAGGGGAGAGCACGATGGAGATGCCGCCCCTTTGCATGCAGAAGAGCGGGCAGGCAGCGATGAGCTCCTCGCCCCTGTAGATCCCGTAGGGAAGAGCGGCATATCCGGTATACCGTTCTGTGATCTTTAGAAGATCCCATTTATGAAAGAGGAGACCGGATGGGCTGGCATCGATGAACGTATCCCACTTTTTCCTATCTGTGACAACCTCTACTGACAAACTGTTCTCCCCCGCTCAGTTGGAGATGCCCGGTTGCCTCCCATTACCCACGGTTCCTGCATAAATGTAGCTGTCGCGGCGACCATCTGGGGAGATGGTTCCCAGGGTAACAGGTATTCGGGATCGCCCTCAGCCGCTATATACCGGGGAGCAGGAGTGAATCATGCGATGCGAGACAGAGAGCACAGGGGTAACGTAATCCGCCCGGATTCCAGAGGCAGAGATCCTCCCCTAGATCCTGCCGGCTGAGATCAGCGCCTTCTTGGCGAATGTGAGGTATGCCCACTCTGACAGCGCCCCGAGGGCATCCTTCTTCTCGATCTCGAGGTACATAACCAGGTCAGGGTTGAATCTCGATTTGAAGAAGGCCAGATCCAGGTTGTTCGCCCCCATGTTCTCGAAGATCGGGTAGCCTTCAGCCTTCGCACGCCGGATCAGGAGCCACTGGAGATACTCGTTCCCGGCATGGCCGCTCTCGATCCGAGGCGCCCCCACCCAGAGCAGAAACCGCCTGTACTCCTGGGCTGCCACCACGCCGGCGACCTCATCCTCTGCATCGTAGAGGGTGTATACCCCGATCTGGTCTGGATACGCGCGTACGAGGTCTTCAAGATAATCCCGCTTTATGGGCGGGATGTCAAGCGAGGGATCCTGGTAGCGGTCGGTGAGTAGCCGGTGGAGCGTGGAGATCCCGCCTCCCCTCTCCAGCCGGAGGCCGGCCTTCTCCTCTTTCTTGAGTTTATTCCTCAATTTGTAGTGGAGGCTGCTCCAGATCGCCTCAAGCGGCTGCTCCAGGTTGATGGTGTAGGTGTACCGGATCTTCACGCCGCACCGGTCCCGGAGGTAATGGCGCATATCGTTGAACCCGGGGACGAAGGCTATCGAGAGATAGTTCGGCGAGAGTTCCCTGACCACCTCCCCGATACCCCCGGCGACTATCTGCAGTGCCGACTCCTTCTTGCTCTGTTTGAGCCCCGCAAAGTTCCTGCTCATCACGCACCCGAGGTGGGGTATAACGGCGAGCGGGGGCGGGGAGAAGATGGCACTGATACCATAAACCCGCCTGTAGAAGAGCGGGATAGCGCAGATCGGTTCATTACCTTTATGGATAGCATACAGGAGGAGTCTGCTCCCGGTATGCTTTGCTGTCAGGTGTAGATAGTCCCATTTGTGAAATAGGAGCCCGGATGGGCTCTCGCTTATGAAGGCATCCCAGGTCTCTCTGTCATCAACCCGTACCATCGTCATTCAGTCGCTCTCCCTCTCGTTCGTGACCTCCAGTCACCTCACTTTGCAATATACCTTTCTGCATATCCGGGATGGGCCCCGCGATAGACGGTGTCTGCCCCCGGCAGCAACTATTATATACGGTGATGCGTGAGGGGGGGAGCATGGTTGCGCTCCGTCTCCTTGCTGTGGACGATGTATCGTTTCGCTCGTGGGAGTGCAGCCGTTCAGGAGCATCCAGCGACGTCTGGGTGATCTTCATGGAGGGGGATCTCTTCCCGGAATTTTTGAGGCATTTCTGCCATGCATCTGATCAGGATCTGGTCTCCATGCCACACTCCGAGAATTTTTTCTAATGCGTGCCCTGCATCGCCTCTGCGTTAGAAGGCGTTTGCCGGTGGATCTGTTTTGTGCCGCGGCAAGATCTCTCATCGCCGGGATCACCGGGGCGCCGGCGAAAGGCTGCGCGCCCCCTGGATCCGGCATTAAACCTGGTGTTAACCTGCGCTGCGCTATCTCTCCGCTGCCCGTTTTCCTGTAAAGTCCGCCGCGCTTCTGGGGTCGGACCACAAAAAACTCATTACAATCAGTGACAAACATAAAGGGAAGGAGTGTAAACAATTTGTCCACGATTCCGAAGGAAGAGTACCTGCTCAAATGCACCTCTGCCTGTGCGGGGTGCAGCTCTTCCCTGTGTCTGCGCTACGTGCTCAAAGCCGCCGGCCCGGATTCTGTCCTGGTAGTGCCTGCCTGCTGCACCAGCGTCATACAGGGTATATACCCCGGCACGGCGATGAACGTGCCCGTATATAACATAGCGTTTGCTGCAGCTGCCGCCTGCGCCTCCGGCATGAGCAACGCCTTTGAGGCACTTGGAAAAGAGACCAACGTCATCGTCTACGCAGGCGACGGCGGGACCGTTGATATCGGAATTCAGGCTCTCTCCGGTGCTTTTGAACGCGGTACCGACTTCCTCTACATCTGCTACGACAACGAGGCTTACGGAAACACCGGCATGCAGCGGTCGGGCGCAACACCTCTAGGGGCACGCACCACGACGACCCCGGGCGGCAAGCCCACTGCGAAGAAGGATCTCGATCGCATCGTCGAGGCCCATAACCCACCCTACATGGCGACAGCCTGCAGCGCCTACCCTCTCGATCTCTACAAGAAGGTCAAGAAGGCGCTCTCGATCCGGGGGCCGACGTTCATCCATATCCTGGCACCCTGCCCCCCTGGGTGGCGCTACCCCTCAGAGAAGACCGTTGAGATAGGGAAGCTCGCGGTTAAGACCGGAACATGGGTTCTCTACGAGCGTGAGTTCGGGAACCTCAAGATAAACGGCCCGTCGAAGGCGGCGATGAGGAACCCGGCGCCGATCGAGGATTACATCGGGGCGCAGGGCCGGTTCAGGAACGTGAGCCCCGAGATCCTGAACGAGATGCGGCAAGAGGTGGAGCGGAATATCCAGCGCCTCTCCCGCGAGGAGGCCGGCACATGCTGACGATCGCAACCGGAAACAAGGCGGTGGCGACCGCTGTCCGTGATGCAAAACCGGGCGTCATAGCCGCGTACCCGATCACCCCGCAGACCGAGATCGTCGAGCAGATCGCTGAATACGTCACCGCCGGCGATCTTGTGAGCCAGTACATACCGGTGGAGAGCGAACACTCGGCCATGGCCGCCTGCATCGGGGCGAGCGTTGGCGGTGTCCGCACATTCACGGCGACGAGTTCGCACGGTCTCCTCTACATGCACGAGCTGGTCCACTGGGCAACGGGCGCGCGCCTGCCGATCGTCATGGCGAACGTCAACCGTGCCCTCGGGCCGGGCTGGAACACCTGGGCCGAGCACACCGACGCCTTCTCCCAGCGCGACACCGGCTGGCTGCAGGTCTTCGTGGGCACGGTCCAGGAGGCCTACGATGCCACCCTGATGGCGTTTAAGATCGCCGAGGATGAGCGAGTTCTCCTCCCGGTGATGGTCAACCTGGACGGGTTCTCGCTCAGCCACATCATGCAATCGCTTGAGACGGTGGAGATTGGCGATTTCCTGCCCCCTTACAGCCTCCCGCACGCCATCGACACAGAGAACCCCTGCGGCTACGGGCCCATGACCGGGCCGAACGATTACTTCCGGTTCCGCTGGGATATAGAGCGCTCGATGCGCGATTCCAGGTCTGTGATCGCGGATGTCGAGCGCGAGTTTGCGGAGCGGTTCGGGCGCTCCTACGGCCCCACCGAGGATTACCGGTGTGAGGATGCCGAGGTTGTCGTCATCGGCATGGGGACGCTCGGGAAAGAGGCAGAGGTGGCGGTCGACCGCCTCCGTAGCGAGGGTGTAGCGGCCGGGTCAATGCGCCTGCGCTGGTTCCGGCCCTTCCCGGATATCGATATCGCCGGCCGGGATCTCGTCGTGATCGACCGGGGCTACTCCTTCGGCTTCGGCGGCGTGGTGGCGCATTCCATCAGGTCAAAGACGGGTGCCGAACCCTACAGCGTGATCGCCGGCCTCGGCGGCCAGGAGGTCACATACAACGATATAGCGGACTTCGTCAGGGACCGGCGTCCCGGCGAGGAGATGTGGTTCGGGGTGAGCGAAGATGTATGAGATCAGGATCCACTCCCGGGGCGGGCAGGGCGGTGTCACCGCCGCCCGCCTTCTCGCCCTCGCGGCGTTCCGGGACGGAAAATACGCAACCGCCTGTCCGTTCTACGGGGCGGAGAGGCGCGGCGCGCCGGTCGTCTCGTTCGTCAGGATAGATGACGAACCGATCAAGATATACAGCCAGATCCATGAACCTGACCTTGTGATCGTGCTTGATACGAGCATCATGGATGTCGTGGACGTCCTGCAGGGTTTAAAAGAGGATGGGACGGTGCTCATAAACAGCGCCCATGTGCTTGAGGGGTGCGCCGCGGCCTGCCTTCACGTCGACCTTACCGGGATTGCACTCGCGACAGACCTCGTGATCGCCGGGAGCCCCATCTTAAACACCCCTGTGCTCGGGGCGCTCGCGAAGATGGGTATTGTCACGCTTCCCTCGGTGCGGGATGCGATCAGGGAGATGTTTGCCGATGAACGGAATGTACAGGCTGCTGAAGCGGCGCATGAGGAGTTGAAGGTATGAGAGAGAGACTTGCGCTCAGCAGGCCCAGGGAGGCCTCATCCGGAAAGACGGGATCGTGGCGGACGTTTCGGCCCGTCGTGGATAAGGAGGCCTGCAACGCCTGCGGGCTCTGCGCCCAGTACTGCCCGGACGGGGTCATCGACGAGGATCTCAACGTAGACCTCGACTTCTGCAAGGGCTGCGGCATATGCGCGAACGAGTGCCCGAAGGATGCCATCACTATGGTGCGGGAGGAGCGCTGACCCCCTCTTCGTCGATGGGGCACTGGCCGATGTACTCCAGGTTGAACCGGTAGAAGTGCGTGTAACCGCAGTTCTGGCACCGGGTTGTAAGGTGGTTTGTCCCGACGACGAGGTCGTGCGCCCCTAAAACCCCACAATTTTTACACTGCGCGTCTGTCTTGAGGCTCCAGACATCATAGCGCCCGATATACGTGCAGACGCCGACCACGCCCATGTTCTCAAACCTCGGTATGAATATCCGTGTCGCCCCGCAGTTTGAACAGATAACCTGCGCCTGCGCGGAGACCGCTTTTATGACCTGATCGGCATACTCGCCGCAGTTGTAACAGTCGGTGCGGTACCTGGTGAAGACGAACTGCTCGCTCATGTATGATACTTGACGCCCCTTAAATAAAACATCCTCTCCCGTGCTTCAGTGCAGGGGATTCGCCCCTCCCCGGTGGCGGGATGAACAGGGATAACCATTAAATATCACTACTGCACCTCTGTTGCTATCCAGGGAGGTTACCAGAATGGCAGCATTGAGAGTCGCACCGTATGTCTGTGTCTATTCGGATGAGAATGAAGAGAATCTCCACATCGAGATCGAACTGCCGGGCGTCGAGAAGAGGGATATCACATTCAGGATGCAGGAGACCGGTTTCTCCATCGATGCAGTCCGCGGTGATGTCCGCTACGTCGGCACCTACGCGGTCAGCTGCCCCGTCGATCCCGATCGGGCGAAAGCAACCTTCAAAAACGGTCTCCTGACCGTTGACGTTCCCTACATAGAGCCAACCCCGGAAGAGGTTAAGGAGATCGCTATCACGGAGTGATGGGTTTTTACGGCCGGCGAGCGAGGCATGCGCGGCGCGGGCCTGGCGAGTGAGATCGGCCCTGGACCAGGTGGCCGGCAGATCTGCACCTTCTCACCGTCCTTCCAAAAGACCCGGCCCAAATCCCGCCAGGAGCCCGGCCGGCCGTTAAGGGCCCACTCCGGCACCTGCTCTGCCACCACCGGGCGATCGATTGACCTCACCCAATGCCTGCCGGCGGGGAGACATCTTTAT
>MTBK01178992.1_pt1 | contig 38063 bp, 40 predicted proteins | sample 1535981 | NCBI WGS metagenome assembly MTBK01 (sample SAMN06109225, study PRJNA356200) | anaerobic digester metagenome | isolation source: biogas reactors fed with pig manure or primary and secondary sludge | place: Spain | collected 2016-06-30
TTCCTTATAACCGCGAGTCGCCCACTCTGGTGGTCAAGGGCGAGACAGTCGAGTGCCAGCATGAACCGGGCGACCGGTTCCTCCACCGCCCCCGGTAAGGCCGCCGGGTAGATCGACGAGACGAGGTCGTAGGAGAAGTAACCGACAAGCCCTCCGGAGAATGGGGGGAGCAACGCCGGAACGGCTTCAAACCGCCCCATAAACGAACGGATGGCGTCTATGGCGTCGGCGGCCTCGATGTCCCCCGCGATCTCGTGTATGCGGGGATCGCCGGAGACCGTCACCCCCCCGTCGGAGGTCACGGCGACGGTCGCGGCCGGGGCTGTGCAGATGAACGAGTAGCGGGCGCACCTCCCACCCCCCTCGAGCGACTCGAGCAAAAACCCCGGGCCCTCCCTGAGGGAGGCGTAAAGGTCCGCCGGTGGGGCCGCGAGGAGTGGGAGTTCAGTCGATACCGGAACGACGAGGAGACGCCCGCCCGGATCCTGGTTCAGCTCTCTTCGAGCCCTCTCCAGTCCACCGGCATCACCCCGTCACCGGCAGGCGGGAGAGCGACTCTTTGATCAGATCCATGGGGTACTCGTAGTCGACGAGCCCTCCCGCGAAATAGGCTTCGTAGGATGAGAAGTCGAAGTTGCCGTGTCCTGAGTTGTTAAAGAGGATCACCTTCGCCTCCCCGGTCTCGCGGCACCGGAGGGCCTCGTCGATCGTGGCCTTCACCGCGTGAGCCGCCTCGGGCGCAACGACGATCCCCTCTGTCCTGGCGAAGGTCACGGCGGCCTCGAAGACCTCGTTCTGGTAGTAGGCGGCTGACCGTATGATGCCGTCCTGGACGAGCCTTGAGAGCAGCGGCGACGCCCCGTGGTAGCGCAGGCCGCCCGCATGGATCGCCGGCGGGACGAAGTCATGGCCGAGGGTGAACATCTTCATGATCGGGGTCAGCCCCGCGACATCCCCGTAGTCATAGGCATAGAGCCCCTTCGTCAGGGTGGGGCATGCCGCAGGTTCCACGGCGATTATATCTGTATCAGGATGTTTCCCGCTAATCTTCTCACCCGCAAACGGGAACGAGAGGCCAGAGAAATTCGAACCACCGCCGACGCACCCGATCACGACATCGGGATAATCCTCCGCGACCGCGAGCTGCTGCAGTGCCTCCTGGCCGATGATCGTCTGGTGGAGGCAGACGTGGTTTAATACCGAACCGAGCGCATAGTTGGTGTTCTCGTGGCTCGCCGCATCCTCGACCGCCTCAGATATGGCGATGCCAAGCGAGCCCGGTGTCTCCGGGTCGCGCTCAAGCATCATCCGGCCCGATTCCGTCCTCGGCGAGGGGCTCGGGATGCACTCGGCGCCGTAGACCTGCATCATGCTCTTCCGGTAGGGTTTCTGCTCGTATGACGCCCGGACCATGTAGACTGTGCATTCCATATCAAAGAGGCTCGTTGCGAACGCAAGCGACGAACCCCACTGGCCCGCCCCGGTCTCGGTCGCGAGCCGCTCTATCCCTTCCTCGCGGTTGTAGTAGGCCTGGGGGATGGCGGTGTTCGGCTTATGCGAGCCCGGCGGGCTTACACCCTCCCACTTGTAGTAGATCTTCGCCGGGGTCTTTAAGGCCGCTTCAAGCCTTCTTGCCCGGTAAAGGGGGCTCGGTCTCCAGAGGGTAAGGATATCCTGGACCTCGGCCGGGATATCGATATAGCGCTCTCTGCTCATCTCCTGCCTGATCAGCTCCATCGGGAAGATGGGCAGGAGGTCGTCAGGGGTTACCGCATTCCCGGTCGCCGGGTGAAGGGGTGGATCCAGCGGCCCTGGAAGATCGGCCTGGATGTTGTACCACCGTTTTGGCATCTCCCCCTCATCAAGGAGGAACTTCGTCTGCATGCCTTCATGGTAGTCACTGTACATATATATGCATTACGCATCAACCTTGGACAATATAGTGCCCGGTATGGCACTGGAGGGTCGGTCCGCCTCCCGGGGGCAAAGGGTATATGGCTGCCCTGCTACTGACTGCTGATGTATCTCCTCGCCCACGTCATGGCCGGCATCATCATCGGCATTGTGCTGGCAGGTCTTCTCGGTGACCGGCGCGTTGTCGCGTTCGCTGCGCTGGGTGCCATGATCCCCGACCTGATCGACAAACCGCTAGGGCACATCGTCCTCGCCGGGACGATCAACTACGGCAGGATATACTTCCACGGCCTCACCATCCTCTTCCTGGTCGTTATCGCCGGCATCCTTCTCTACCACTACCGCCGGAGGATCGGCCTCCTCGCGGCAGCTGCCGGCATGGCGAGCCACCAGATCCTCGACGGGATGTGGCACAATCCGGTCGTCTGGTACTGGCCGTTCCTCGGGCCAATACCCGGATACCACTACCCCGAGGGCTACCTCCGGGAGGCCATCCTGCGGCAGCTCTCGCAGCCGAGCGAGTGGATCTTTCTCTTACTGATCATCGGGCTGTTTGCCGTCCTCTACCGGCAGGAACTGAAGACCCTCATCAACCGACTCAGAGACCCCCCTCTCCGCCGGGTGGTAATCGCTGTGCTCGTCGTCGCCGTGCTGGCCGCAGGCTGGCAGTTCCTGGTCTGAGCAAATTCTTCCAGGACTGCGGCGCCGCTCACCCGAAGATCCTTCTTGAGATCTCCAGCGCCTCGATGGCAGGCATCTTCTTTCCGGTCAAAAACTCGATCGCCGCCCCACCACCGGTGGAGATATGCGAGAACCGATCCTCAAGGCCGAGCTGCTCGATAGCCACCCCGGTGTGCCCACCCCCTACCACCGAGAACTCCACGGTTGAAGCGGCCCGCAAGAGGTCGTAGGTGCCGGTGGCAAACTCCTCCTCCTCAAAGAGCCCGGCCGGGCCGTTCACAACGACCGTCCCCGACTCACCGATCTCCCGCGAAAACTCCCTGATCGACTCGATCCCGAGATCCAGCACCTGGGCCTCCTCAGGGATGGCATCCGCCGGATACTCCGCCCGGCCGCCGTCCACTCGGACCGCGACCGAGCGCGGCAGGGATATCCGGTCCCGGCAGGTCTCGAGGAGATCGCGTGCCCGGCCGACCTCGTCCAGGTAGCCCAGGTGTTCGATGAGCCGGGTCGAAGGGCGCCCGATATCGTGGCCGGCAGCGAGCAAAAAGACGTTCCCCACAACGCCGACAACGATCACCCGATCGGCGGTCCCCCGCAGGAGGACATTCTTCGCGACAGCGATCGAGTCATCCACCTTCGTCCCGCCGAGGACAAAGGTGACGGGGCGCGGGGCGCCGGAGAAGACCCTGGAGAGATTCGCGACCTCTTTCTCCATAAGGAGGCCGGCCACCGACGGGAGCACAAGCGGCAGCCCCACGATCGAGGGCTGGGACCGGTGCGCCGTGCCAAATGCGTCGTTGACGTAAAGGTCCGCCATCGACGCCAGTCTCCGGACGAGGATGGTCTTCTTCGCATCCTCAGGCTTGAGGGTCAGGTTCTCCTCGGCGGCAAACCGGAGATTCTCAAGCATCAGGACATCGCTGCGCTTTGCGCTACGGACAGCCTCCCGGGCGCACCGCCCGAAGATATCGTCCACGTAGGTCACCGGGCGGCCGAGCAGCCGTTCCAGCCTCTCCGCGTGTGCCTCAAGCGTCGTGTAGTCCTTCTTGCCGGGTCTGCTCTGGTGTGCCAGGATGACAAGCCGGGAGTCCTCAAGCGCCTGCACCGTCGGCAGGTGTTCGCGGAACCGCTTATCATCCAGTATCTGGTTTGACGAGGGATCGATGGGCGAGTTGAGATCCACCCGCAGCATCACCGTTCCCGTCAGTCTGCCCGAGGCAGCAAGCGTACCGATCTCCACCGGGGATCACCTGCCCCCCTGATCAGGCACTCCGTGCCTTAATCTTTTTCAGGCGGAAGAGCTCTTCGCGTTCCATCTCATCGAGCCGCATCTTGATGAAGTCCCTGGCCTCGGTGAGTTCCGGGATCACCTTGAACTCGAGCGCGTTCACGCGCCGCTTGGTGCCCTCGATCTCATCGAGCAATCGCTTCATGGTCGTCTCGATCTCGGCCGCCTCGATGACGGCCTCCACAAGATCCTCAAACGCCTCCGCGGCCTCGTCGATGACGGCAGACGTGCCGAGCAGCCCGTAGCCACGGTCGAGCACGCCTTTCCGTACCGAGGAGGCCTCTATCACCGGGACAACGACACCCATGATGTTCTTGCTCGCAACCGAGATAGCGGGGATCTCCGCCGTCGAGAATGCGGCGGCTTTCACCCCGATAGCCCCCTCTGCCGTCTCGGCGAGGGCTATAGTCTCCCTAGCGTGCGTATAGCTCTCCATCAGTGCGCCATGACTCTCCTTCGCCTCTTTCAGCACCTTGAAGAACTCCAGGATCAGCCCATCGCGCTTCATCTTTAAGATGTTGTAGCCGCGCTCCGAGAGCTTGATCCGCCTTTTCAGGGCGATCAACTCGGAACGGGTCGGCTTGATATCGCGCAGCGCCATAGGACTCTTACTCCTGTGCCTTCTTCCGGTACTTCGGGTGGTACTTCTGGATCAGTTCACGGTCGATACGCACGAGCTGCTCCACCGGCAGCGCCGAGAGGAGTTCCCAGCCGAGATCCAGTGTCCCCTCGATCGACCGATCCTCATAGAGGCCCTGCCTGACGAACCGATCCTCGAAGACATCAGCAAACTCGAGGAACATCCGGTCACGCTCTGAGAGCGCATCTTTCCCGACGATGGCCACGAGGCCCCGGAGATCGTTCCCCTCAGCATACGCCGCGTAGAGCTGGTCAGATACCTTCTTGTGGTCCTCGCGGGTGTGCCCCTCCCCGATACCGAGGTTCATAAGCCGCGAGAGCGAAGGCAGAACGTTGATCGGCGCGTATATACCCTTCCGGTGCAGCTCACGGCTGACGACGATCTGACCTTCGGTGATGTAGCCGGTCAGGTCCGGGATCGGGTGGGTGATGTCGTCACCCGGCATGGTCAGGATCGGGATCTGGGTCACCGAACCCTTGATGCCCTTGATGATGCCGGCACGCTCGTATATGCTCGCAAGGTCGGTGTACATGTACCCCGGATACCCACGCCTGCCCGGCACCTCCTCACGGGCCGCGCCGATCTGGCGGAGCGCCTCGCAGTAGTTGGTCATATCCGTCAGGATGACGAGCACGTGATACCCGAGGTCGAACGCCAGGTACTCGGCCGTGGTGAGTGCGAGGCGCGGCGTGATGATACGCTCGACCGCCGGATCGTCTGCAAGGTTTAAGAAGACGACCGCCCGCTCGAGAGCCCCGGTCTTCTCGAAGTCGGCCATGAAGTAGTTGGCCTCTTCCCGGGTGATGCCCATGGCAGCAAAGACCACAGCGAACTCTTCGACCGAGCCCGGCACCTTTGCCTGCCGGGCGATCTGGAGCGCCACATCGTTGTGGGGCAGACCGGACGCCGAGAAGATCGGGAGTTTCTGGCCACGGACAAGGGTGTTTGTCCCGTCGATGGTCGAGATCCCCGTCTGGATGAAATCCTCAGGAGACGCACGGGCGTAAGGGTTAATAGCCGCACCGGTGATCTCGAGCCGCTTTTCGGGCACGATCTCCGGACCGCCGTCGATCGGCTTGCCGCCGCCCGAGAGGATACGGCCGAGCATATCCTTCGCCACCGGCATCTTGATCGTCTCACCGACGAAGCGGACCCTCGAGTCCCTGCCGATGCCGGCAGTGGTCTCGAAGATCTGGACGACCACGACCTCGTCGCTCGTATCCAGCACCTGGCCGCGCTTGACCGTGCCGTCGGCGGTTACGATATTAACGAGCTCGTTGTATCCCACCGGCTCCATCTTCTCGACAAATACCAGGGGACCTGCGATCTGTGTTATCGTTCTATACTCCTTCATGGTCACGCCGCCCTTATTGCATCAAATTCAGCTTCCATCTCCTTGTGGATCCCCTCAAGCACCGGCTCATAGTCCTTGATGAACTTGATCTGTGGAAGCTCGTTCTTGCTCTTCACACTGACGATCTGCTGCGGGGTCGCTCCGCCCGCCTGGGCGACACGCGCGAGGTCGGCGTAGAACTTGATAGCCTTCATGATGTCATACTGCTTGGCCATCGAACAGTAGGTATCAACCGCATCGTAGGCGTTCTGCTGCAGGAAGACCTCACGGATCATCCTTGCCACCTCGATGGTGATCTGCTCCTCATCGGGAAGTGCGTCGGAGCCGACCAGCTGGACGATCTCCTGGAGCTCGGACTCCTTCTGGAGGACAGCCATTGCCCAGGCCCGGAGCGGGTTCCACTCGGGAGAGACCTCAGTGTCGTACCAGTCTGTGAGCGAGTCGAGGTAGAGCGAGTAGGAGTCCAGCCAGTTGATGGCCGGGAAGTGGCGGCGCTGGGAGAGCTTCGCGTCCAGCGCCCAGAAGACCTTGACTATACGCAGGGTGTTCTGGGTTACAGGCTCTGAGAAGTCGCCGCCGGGCGGCGAGACCGCACCGATAATAGAGACCGAGCCCCCGGTGCCGTTCAGATTCTCCACGCGGCCTGCACGCTCGTAGAACTCGGAGAGGCGTGCCGCGAGGTATGCGGGGTATCCCTCTTCGCCGGGCATCTCCTCGAGGCGGCTTGAGATCTCACGCATCGCCTCAGCCCATCGCGATGTCGAGTCGGCCATAAGGGATACGTCGTAGCCCATGTCCCGGAAGTACTCAGCGATCGTGACACCCGTATACACGGATGCCTCACGGGCCGCCACCGGCATATTCGATGTGTTTGCGATCAGAACCGTCCGCTCCATAAGCGGCCGGCCGGTCAGGGGGTCTTCGAGCTCCGGGAACTCGGTCAGCACCTCGGTCATCTCGTTGCCGCGCTCGCCGCAGCCGATGTAGACGACAATCTCAGAGTCAGACCACTTCGCAAGCTGCTGCTGGGTGACCGTCTTGCCGCTCCCGAACGGTCCCGGGATGGCCGCCGTCCCGCCTTTGGCTATAGGAAAGAGACCATCCAGGATCCGCTGACCGGTGATCAGCGGTATGTCCGGGTTCATCTTCTCCTTCACGGGCCTGGCTACACGGACCGGCCAGCGCTGGAGCATCGTGATAGACGTGCCGTCCTCAAGGGTGCAGATGGTATCCTCCACTGTGAAACTGCCGCCCGAGATCTCCTTGACCTTGCCGCCCTTTGATGTGGGCGGGACCATCACCTTATGGATGATATTCGTCTCCTGGACAGTGCCGAGGATGTCACCGGCCCCGACGACGTCACCCACCTTCACCGTGGGCACAAACTCCCACTTCTTCTCGTGAGAGAGGCCGGGGGCTGAGACGCCGCGCTCGATGAAGTTGCCCATCTTATCAACGAGCACCTCAAGCGGCCGCTGGATCCCGTCATAGATACTGGTCAGCAGACCGGGCCCGAGCTCGACGGCGAGCGATAAGCCGGTATTCTCCACCGGTTCACCGGGCCTGATGCCGGCTGTATCTTCATAGACCTGGATGATGATGTTCTCACCCTGGATCTTGATTACCTCCCCCATCAGTTCCTCATGGCCGATCTTCACCACATCATACATATGCGCGTCGAGACCGACAGCGGTGACGACCGGCCCTGAAATCCGTTTCAGGACTCCTCGAGTCCTGTTTTCTGTTCCTTTCTTCATTACTTCCACAGATCAACACCCACCGATCTCTTGATTCTATCTCTCATCGACAGGCCGCCCTCCTCTCCGCCGATGGCGATCACCGTCGGCTTGACAGAGTTCTCGAGGGTGGTGCGAAGCCGCTGGGGGATCCGCTCCATGTCGCTGCCCTTCAGCACGAGGATTCCGACGTCCGTATCCTGGAGCACTGAATTGATCTGCTCGACCAGTCGCGCGTCGGTCTCGACCACGTATGCCTTCCTGACCCCTGCGAGCCGGAAACCGAGGACGAATTCACCGGTACCAACAACCGCAATCTCCATTCTACATCACCAGGTAACCCCGTAACCGCTCACCGGGGAGGTTGGCTTCCTTGCCCCTGGCAAGGGCGCGAAGGTTTGCGACCTCGTACTTCTTCTCCTCCAGGTAGGCAAGGACCGGGAGGACCGAGAACGGATACCGCTTTGTCATACGGCCCATCTGGTCCAGCTGGACCAGGGTCAGCGCAATCTCGATCCCGCGGAGGTGTCCCTTGCCCCGGATCACCTCAAGCGCGTTGAGGAGTGGAACCGCCTTCACCTGCCTCTTTAAGGCGTCGATGAACTCGTCCCGATCCTCAAACTCCGAGAGCTTTTGCAGTTCCTCAACCGGGAATGAACCGCCGGGTATCATAAGTTCCCTCACATCATCATGGACCCGCCCGGCCTGGAGCCGGAAGAGGTTCTGTATGTTCCTGATATCGATCTCAAGCTCGATGTACCTCAGGAACTCCTTCCTGCCCTTGACCCCCTCCATGGCATCGGCGATGAGCCATGCATAGTAGCCCTTGTAGAGCTCGTTCTCCAGATGGGCAAACGATCCGGTCTCTATCGCGCCGGGTAATTCCTGCTCAAGAACCGGGTAGATCTGCTCACCCTTGAGCATCTCGACGACACGCTCCGGAGACTCTTCGACGAGGAGACGGTCGAGAATGACCTTATCCAGCCTCCCTGCCGGAACCAGAACCTCCCTTATCTTATCAGGATGCATCCCCTGCGTCTTGCCGCGCAGGATGGTGACGACGTTCTGGATATCCCAGCGGCGCAGGTAACTGGCGGTAAAATGCTTCAGTTCCCCGAACATAAGATCCAGGATCTTCTGGTATTCCTTGGCAAGGTTCCAGCTCAAGGCTACCTCGACGAGGTTAATGCCGGAGAAGGAGGTGCCGAGTTCATCGATCTCGGACCGGTAGTAGGTCTCACCGATGAATCGGGTAATCTCAGGCAGGCTCATATTCAGCATCCGGAGATAATCTTCGCGCGGTATCAGTCTTGACCTCCGAATACGCATGCGGGTGCAGGCGTAGACGTAATTGGTCGCTGGTCCGATACTTATCCCTGCCATGTATGAACCTCCTCATGTAAACAGGATATCTGACACATCCTTCAGGCCAGACTCCCAGATCTCATCCAGGAACGTGCGGTAACTGTAGTCGATCTTCAACTCGCCGTCCGTGCTCTCGACGATGATGCCGCCGGCTATATCGACCGGCGCACCCACGGTGTAGCCCGAGAGGGCCTTTTTTCGGGAGACGATCTCTCTGACAACCGGGGTATCCCGCTCGTTCGCGTGTACGGTGCCCTCTTTGATCTCCCCTGCCACCTTCTCAAGCAGCTCCGTGAGTGCGCTCTTGTGGAACTCAGCAGGCAGATCTCCGACAGCAGCGAGCGAGGCCGCATAGACCTGATCCAGGAGAGTCTTCTGGGCATTTAAGACGTGCCGCTTGACGGCGAGGTTCGCTGCCGAGACCTCCTGGTTGATGATGTGAGCAGCCGCCCGATCTGATTCGGCCTCGGCCGCCATCTTGATCACGGCGACCCGGTCCTGTGCATCCCGGAGGATCTTCTCAACATCCGCCCGGGTCTCAGCCCGGATCGCCTCGGCCTCATCTCGCCCTTTCTCCCGGATCCCTCTGATGACTGCCTCTAGCCCTCTGGATCCCTCGAGTCCCATGGTTCGCTCCATCAGAACAGAAGCAGCAGTGCAACCACAAGACCGAAGATGACAATGGTTTCAGGAAGAACAGTCAGGAGCAGAACCATACCGAACACGTCACGGTTCTCAGCCGTCGCCCCAACCGCAGCGGATCCGATCGTCAACTCCGCCCAGGCGGATGCAAAACCGGTAAGGCCGACAGCGAGAGCCGCGGCAATTGCTTTCGTTCCCACCTGCGATGCCTGTATCATTTCAAGAGTCATAACAACATCTGTCATTTTTTATTCCTCCATAAACTTAGATTTCATTCCAAACGGGTTGTATTTCTTGCCTCCACCACTGTAGAACTTGGTGAAGAACTCAACATACTGAAGACGAATCGAGTGTATGCCGCCTCCAAGGAGGCCAAGTGCTGTATTCAGCGCGTGCCCCAGCAGGAAGACGAGAAGACCCATAATAATCATGATCACGCCCACCGGGGTGATCGCTTCAAGATATGGCTCTATCATCATACTTATCGCGATATAATTGACAACCATCGCGATAGTGACTGAGGACAGACCAACCACCATCAGACGGGCGTATGATAATACGTGACTGATGACTGTCGGAACCTCGACCAGTTCAAGCGGGCTCTCCTGGGCGATTGCAAGGATGCCGACCACCAGAAGGACAACACCCACTACAGCGGAGGCGTTGAGCCCCATCACAACAACGGGAAGACCCGTCAGGTCGGGCATAAGCGGAAGTGCATAGAATCCCCAGACCATGAAGAGAATGCCCCACATCAGTCCGATCCATCCGGCGTTGGCGATCACGCCCTTGATCGCATGCTTTCCGTGGTGGGATCTCAGGGAATTGCCCATACCGAGGATGCGCCCGAGCGTTATGTGCAGTATACCGATCCAGAATACAAGAATCAGGAGTTCGGTGATCTGCGGGCCGTGACCGCCCGCGGCAGCTCCTATACTGACATGCCGGGAGAAGAGCAGCGTCGGCCACGGGAGCGAGGCGCCAAAGATCTCGCTGAAGATAATCCCGAATATGATGCTTGATACGCTCGCGTAACTGAGCACCTGAAGGAGCATCCTTCCTTCGTCGCCTTTTATGAACTTGCGCAAGCCAAGACTCATAACGAGCAGGATCGCTCCGTAACCCACGTCACCGAGGATCAGGCCGAAGAAGATGGGAAACACGATGGCCACCATCGGCGTCGGGTCGATCTCGGAGTACAGGGGCCTTGAGTAGAGATCTACGAGCATCTGGGCCGGCGAAGCGAACGATGGGTTCTCGTACTCCACCGGAACCCTGGTAGTGTCATCGATCTCAAGCTCCTCGATGTAGATCCGGCCACCGGTCACCTTCTCCAGTGCATCCCGGATCCTGTCCACCTGGTCGGCAGGCACCCACCCTTCGCTTATAAAGGTCTCCTCTGTGGCAGCAAACCGCAACGGGGCTTCCGCCCTCTCTACATCAGCCGTGAGTAGTTCATCGCATGCTACCAGGAAATCGGTATGCCTCTCCCGGATCTCTGCCATCTTCTGGTCGATCGCCACGATCTCTTCGCCGGTTCTCCGGGCCTCCCCGGTATGGGACTCCTGGAGGTCTGCCGGAACCCCACTCCCCCCGGGAACGGGGATCGCCTGGAACCCGGCACCTAGAAGCGTCCGCTCGACCTCCTCGCGGTACTCGTTTGGCACCACGACGACGATCATGTTGCCGTCCACCTTGTCGGAGAAGTGCTTCTCGTGGGGGGCGTCGATGGCTACATCGTGCCTGATATGCCCACTAAATACAGTAAACCGGGTATACCCACGATAAAGTTCCAGGTCCAGGGGAACCGCGACGAAGGGCTTAAGTTCCTTCACCCGCTGCTCGTGCTCCTTCTTGCGCGCCTCAAGCCTCGAACGCGTTGAGACGAGACCTTCCACCTCCTTCTGGATGGCAGGAAGATCCGTCTCTATCATCGCCCTGACCTTCGACACAGGGAGCTTCTCTCTGATCTCCACGTCTTCGGGTTTTATCCCGCACACACTCTCGATGGCCCTGACTTTGATGAGCGCCGAGGCTGCATCGCTCGCTCCCGGTAGCGGGTGGCCGATCGATAGCGCGTCAGGGGACTCGCTCTCCGGCACGAAGTCTTCGATATGATAGACGTTGTGGCGGTAGAGTTCCCTGATGATCGTATCAATCTCACCCTTCGGGGCCGCGATGAGCAGCCGGCGCATCTGCTCAGGCCTTAACATGCAGCTGCTCCTTAAACCGCGAAACGATAACCTCTACAGCTTTTGCGCGGTTCTTGTTACCCTGCGCTGCCAGCGCCTCTGCGCGCGTTTCACCCTCCCTGACAATCTCTGCGTATCTGTTCTGCGCATCGGCCCGCGCCTCTGCCAGACGCTGAATCTTGTAGTCCCCGGCATCTTTATGTGCCTTCTGGACCATGTTTTCAGCCTCAAGATCGGCATCCGAGAGGCTCTTTTTCCTCTCAGCCTGCGCATCACGGATCATTACCTGATACTCTTCTTCAGTCTCCTTGATGCTTTTCAGGACATCGGTCTTCATCAAACCCTCCTTCTCACGGCTCATGAATATTTGATGAAAATAAGCATATATTTATTGTTGTTTGTCCGCTGAGTAATTCTCAGGGGTCAGGTGTTCTATCACCGCCCCAGAGGGCAGGTGTTTCACCGTAACACCGCCGGGAATCCCGGCAAGTGAGAGCCCGGAGAGCTCCGCTGATGAGCAGAGGAGATGCTGCTCGGGGTGGGTTCCCCGCAGAATGTCACAGGCGAGCAGGATCTCTGGCGCGACCGAGACGACCATCGATAGCCGCCTCGATCCGGGGTGGTCTTTTGGGAGGACGACGAGTGGTATATGGTGTCGCCGGACCAGTTCAAGCATCATGCATGCCTGCGTGACCGGGCCGCCCTCCGGCATGGAGACTACGACCAGGTCGTCGGGGTCAACCGCCTGACAGTACTCATCGTCAGGGGTCTCGATGAAGAGGGGAAATCGGGAACCAGCCTTTCCCACGAGCAGAAAAGAACATTCTCCCCTGATTAGCAGGAGTTCATCCCCGAGGGGAACGGTTGCTTCACCCGCCCCGGGGGGCGATCCGGGTGGACCGCTGCCCTCAGGCCTCTTCGACATCTTCAGACTGGCAGCCCGGGCACATGGGCCGCTTTCCAAGACCCTTGAACCGTTCACCACACTCTCTGCAACGGTAATTCTTCCCTTTCACCCGCTCATCAAACTCGATATCAACAGGTCCACCGACAGTACACATGGGTTTATCACCAGGAGAGATATCTGGAGGGGAGGGTATAAAATTCTATCGTGGCAGCCCGGAAAATACCGATGATGCGCAATTCCCGGCCCTGTGAACAGGTGTGCCGGATCTGCGCACCCCTCGAGAGCGGCATGCGCATCCACCGCGGGCATCGGGTCTTTGGAATGCTGCGAGATGCTCCCGGCCGCGTTAAGGGGGCATGCAGGGATGGATGCATGCATCCGGCGCCGCGCCAAACCGATTACCGGTTTCACAGAACCACATTGAATACCACAAACGCGATGATGATCATCACGGCGGCATGTTTGACACCGGCCCGGAGCGAGGCCTCTCCCATCGCGCCGGCGATCAGGCCTGAGAAGAACGCCTGGATGATGCATGCATGGTAGAGGAGGCGCTCGAACGTCGCGATTGAGATGCTCTTCGCGGAGAGCGAACCGGCCGCGCCGGCGAGGGTCGGGGCGTCGACCTCGACCAGGGCGGGGAGGAACCGGGTATCTATGATGGCCACTACGAAGATGAAGACGATGAAGACCAGGTAGACGATGAGGGTATAGATGAACATCTCTGCCTGTCGTTCGCGCTTGAGGATCTCCGACATCGTCGCGTCCCGGGCCGCGACCGTGAGCACATCCCCGATTTCGCCGGTCATCAGGCTTGCTTTCGTGATCAGGGCGACCATCCGGGCGATAGCAGGGGTGCGTATCCTCTCTTCGAACCTGATAAGCGCCTCCTGGATGCTCGCGCCCCACTCGAGGTCGCGCTTGATCTTCTTTATCTCGTAGGAGAGCACCCCGAGGTTCGCCTTTACCAGGATCATTATCGCCTGCACGAGCGTCAGGCCGACCCGGTTAATGCCGGCAAGGCGATCCAGAAAGTCAGGGATGCTCACCTCAATCGCTGTCGCCCTCCTCTGCCAGAGGTAGTGGAAGATACCAAAGGGGATGAGGATGATCAGGAGCGCGACTATCAGGTGATCATCAAGCACATCGATGAGAAGCTCAGGATCGGGGTAAGCCGGGGTTACAAGAAGGATGAGGAGGAGATATACAAGCGCGACCGGGACTGTCACGTAGAATGTCCGGTTAGGATCGACCAGGAACGCCCGGAGGGGGTGGCGCAGGAAATTCCGGAGGTTGCGGATACGGTCGTAGTGTTGCAGCTGCCGGGCCATCAGTTCGTCGCCGGCACGCTCCTCTACCCGGGCGTCGTTGAACTCGTTGAGCCAGCGCGCCTCGGTATACCGCTCGATCCCCTCGGTCTTGATCGAGATCATGTCGAGAAAGAGGATGAAGAGGAGCGACCCGAGCGGAACCAGGAGGTAGATGATGATCGAGAGCTGCAGGGTGGACGTGCTGCCCACGAAACCCATGATCACCATGACAATTATGATAAAGAGCGGGCCAGCGACGAAGAGCGTCACATAAGCCTCGGCCGCGATCTGGAGCGTGGAGAGGAAGGTCTTCTGCTCGAATCGGGCCTCCTCCTGGTATATGCGGACCCGGACTTCGAGAAAACCGGTCACGTCTCCCCCACTCTCGGTCACTGAGACGAGATCCTGGAGGAAGTTGCGCAGTTTCTCAGACGGGGACGTCTCCTGCAGGTGCTGGAGTGCCGAGATCATGTCGTAGCCGAAGTAATCGGCATCCCGGACAACCCGCCGGAACTCGTGAGCCACCTCACCGTAGACCAGGGCCTCTCCGGCCACCGACCGGAAGATCTCCATCATCTCGGCCCCACCCCGCCGCATGGCATACATGTAGGCGGCGGCGTGGTGGAGCAGCAGGTTGATCCGGGTTCCTCGACTATCCTTTACGAGGGATGGATAATTCCTGAAGAGGATGGAGGCCGCATAGGCGGTAATAACGAATATAATCGTGCTTACAATGGCTTGCAGTATGCCGACCACCGGGTCTGCCACCATGAATTCCGGGAGATGGATGCCGAATACGTTGTAGACCCTTATGCTCACCTGCGGGAGATCTGCAAATCTCAGCAGAATAAAGGTCAGAACACCCCAGAAAGCGCCGAAGAACCCGGAGATAAGGAATGCTCGGAGGAGGTAGCTGTTGAGGGTGACCCCGAAGTTCGCCGCAACAAGGTCTTCACGGAGGCTCCGGTAGCGTATGGGGTCGCGCTCCACGCGCCGGCGGATGAAGCGGCGGATCCGGATGCAGGCGGGCAGGATCACCGGATCTACCCGCCGGAACCGTCTAGAGAGGCGAGCACCCGGTCAGGTTCGATCGCAAAGGCCTGGATTACCCGGGCGACCGCCCTGTAGTCCCTGATACCCTGTTTCTGCATCGCAAGGAGGACAGAGCGCCGCCGCTGGAGCTCTTCGTCAAGCTGCGCCCGGGTCCAGCCGCGGTATTCCATGATCTCTCTGAGGATCCGCGACCGCCCCGAGTAGGAGAAGGTGTCGGATACGGGGCTATACTCGTAGACCGTGTTCACCTGGAGGTTGCCGGTGACGGAGTCGATCCCGACGACCTCGACGATCTCCCGGCACCTTCTCATGCGGTCATATCCCCTGTGGGTGAGCGCCTGGACGGATATTACGTCGAGTGCCTGGAGCATGTTCCTCGGGACGTTGAGGGGTTCGCTCTCCAGGCGGTGGATCGCCGCGTCGACGCCCCCGGCATGCATGGTGGAGAATGTCGTGTGCCCGGTATTCATCGCCTGAAAGAGGGTCTGTGCCTCGCTCCCCCGGACCTCGCCGACAAGGATGTACTCGGGGCGCTGCCGCATCGCGGCCTTGAGGAGATCAAACATCCTGATGGTGACGCCGACCCCCTCCGAGACCATCTCGCGCGTGACGGTCGCGACCCAGTTCTCGTGGTAGAGCGTGATCTCGCGGGTATCTTCGATGGAGACTACCTTTGCGAGCGGCGGGATGAAGAGAGCAACCGCGTTGAGCGATGTGGTCTTTCCTGATGCGGTGCCGCCGACAAATAGCAGGCTTTTGTTGTTCTCGATCGCCATCCAGAAGTAGGCGAGCTGATCGATGTCGAAGGTATTCGACTCCATCAATTCGATCGGCGTGAACGGCATCTCGCGGAATTTCCGGATCGTGAACGAGGTGCCCCGGGTGGCGATCTCGCTGCCGAAGGTCAGCTGCAGACGCGAGCCGTCGGGGAGGGTCGCATCCACAAGCGGGCTCCCGATCGATATGTGTTTCCCCGAACGCTGGGCGAGCGTGATGGCGAGCGAGTTTAAGGCCTGTTCGTCAAAGAGGATGTTCGTCTTGATGTTCTGGTACCCGCGGTGGTAGAGGAAAAGCGGAACCTGGACACCGTCACAGGATATATCCTCGATATGGGGATCTCTCATCAGCGCGTCGATGCGCGACCACCCGAGGAAGTTGCGCCCGAGGTAGTAGCGGATCTTGAAAACCGAGTCCTCGTCAAGGGCGAGGCCGTACTCAGTTAAGAGATCCTGTGTCTTTCTTGAGAGAACCTGCCGGCGATCGGCGGCGAGATCGTGGTCATCGAGGATAAGGACGTCACGGAGGTCGTCAAATAGCCGTTCGAGGAGCTCATACTCGAACTCCGAAAGCACCGGCTCGAAGAGGAGATACTCGGCCTGATTCGTCCCGGTGCTCCTGGCGATCATGGCGAGCGAGAGGCCTGTAACGATCCAGTAGCGCTCAAGCTCCTCGTAGCCCGGGGGTGGTTCCGCTTCCACGAGGTTGCCATGCACTGCGGGATCGTACTCGCCCACGGCCTCGACACCCCTGCGGAAGAAGCAGATCCGGTCCAGGAGGCGGGAGGGGCCGGATCTCCCGGTGGTTTCTTCAGCCGCCGGGCGGGGGGCTCCCGGCGTCATCGCGGCATCCACACCGGCGGCGCGCCCGCATATCTCCTCGCCTGAGGAGAGATCGCTGTTTGCTGCATCATCTCAGTGACCCGCATGGTTCCTGGTATAATCCCGAGATGGATCGGCACCTCCCGGGAACCTGCATAAACAATAGGTAGTGTGGAGCAGCATCCTTATAAATTTGCTTTCCCTCGCTCCCTGTTGCAATTTCCCCCGATACCATAGAAGATCAGAACAAATAAATCGTTCTCCATATATACCCGGTATATCAATGCGCGACCGTCTCCAATTACGGATGCCGACCGGCATCACCTCGCTTGACCCCCTGCTGGATGGAGGCGTCCCGCCAGGAACGGTGGTGCTGCTCCTCGGGGAGCACGGCGCAGGGAACGTTGAGTTTGTGCAGACCTCTATAATGCATCTCGCCATCCTGAAACGGAGCGGGAAGGCAGGCAAGCACCTCCTCCTCCCGGACAGGATCGTGTACGTGACGCTCACCCGGATGCGGGAGGATATCCTCAGGGAGATGGCGCTCTCGTTCAACCCTGATCTCTATACCGAGCTCAAGGAGGAGATCGTCTTTCACGATCTCTCGGAGCTCTACTTTGATGCGAGCATCGTCCCCCCGGACTGGTACGGGGAGGGGAGCAGCATTGAACGCCTGCAGAAGAAACAGCGCCGGGATAGCGGCGAGATCCTCGCAGAACTCACCCGGGTTCTCGGCGGGAGCCCGAATAACAGCCTGATCGTAATGGATTCACTGACTGATATCGCACCGCCGCTTGCAAGGAGTCCGCGGTGGCATGCGTTCATCGCCTTCCTTCGCGGCCTGCAGCAGGTGGCAAAACGCCGGAACATCACTATCTATCTCTCGCTCACCTCCGGTATCCTGAACCGGTCAGAGGAGATTGAGATCGCCGAGTGCGTCGACGCCACCCTCCTCTTCCGCTGGGAGGATACCGGCGCACAGCGCCGGCAGAGGGTTATGCACTTTGAGAAGTTCAGGGGTGTGATGCCCCGCCTCGAGGATAAGGATCTTGTGAAGTTCGCGGCGAAGATCTCCGCAGCGGAGGGGTTTGAGGTGCAGAATATCAGGGTGGTGGTATAAACGGCCGGCCGTGTAAAGTTCGGGGTTCTGGGCCTGGACGAGATGCTCTTCGGGGGGCTGCTTGAGCAGAGCATCTGCGCGATCGTCGGCACCTACGGTACCGGAAAGACGATGTTTGCCCTCCAGTTCGCGTACGAAGGGCTCTCGCAGGGTGATGGGGTTATATACATCAGCCTTGAGGAGCGGGAGGAGCTCCTGCGCGCCACCATGGCACAGAAAGGATGGGATCTGGAGGGGTTTGGTGACCGATTCTTCCTTCTCCGTCTGGATCCGACCGACTTTAATCTCGCGATCAGCAGCATCAAGAGCGAGCTTCCTGCCCTTATCAGGAGCACCGGGGCCTCAAGGGTGATCATAGATCCGATATCACTCTTCGAGGGGCTCTTCCTGGATGAGGCTACCCGGCGGCAGGAGATGTTCAGGTTCATCGAGGTGATGCGGGATGAGGGTTGCACCCTCGTACTGACGAGCGAGACGGGTCCGGCAGATCCAGATGGGAGCAGGTACGGCCTTGTGGAGTGCCTGGCGGATACGGTGATACTCCTGCGGTACATCCGGTCAGCGGGGTTCACCGAGGTGTATCTGGCCCTGGAGGTCGTGAAGATGCGCCGCTCGCGCCACTCCCGCGAGATCAAACCGTTTGATATCCTGGAAAACGAGATCATGGTCTACTCGGAGGCGAGCCTCTTTTAAGCTGAGGAGCGCGCAGGACGGATACGGTCTCTCTGCCGTTCTTCTTCTCTGCAATAGATGGATCCCGGCAAGAGTTCTGGTTCATCGGAGCAGCGGGCCTGCGGTAGCCCCTGCACGAACTTCCGGGTGGATCGGTAGCAGAGGAGATCGGGAGAGGCCGGCATGCCTGCATACCGGGATACTGGAAGGTCGATCCGGTCGATTGGGGCCTGCTCCCCCACCAGCGGCCATATACATCAAGTACAGACTGACCGGGTTCATCGGGTGACACTCCCTGCTCCCTTATGGTAGATCAGCTGGCGCTCGATTGGAAGAGGAGGTTAAAGAGGGGCGCAGGGTGGTGAGAAGAGAGAGATTATTCAAAATTCTCCCTAACTCTATTTATGTACTGTACCTGCTTCAAAAAACATAAATGTTAGAATTTATTTTATACCGATGAGGCGATAGGTGTCTATATGCAGCTGCCGCGAGGTCGGTTCCAGTGTCTCATCAAGCCCACGACATCCCGTGCCCTGATAGAGGAGATGGGTTCAAAGCAGTTTACCGGGGTCTGTACTATCGCGCCTGGCGATGAGAGCGCTGTCCTGGTATTCAACGAGGGCCTGGTGGTGCTTGCCAGATGTGGGGGCATAGGTGGGCAGCAGGCATTGAATATGGTCCGGGGAGGAACAGGGGGCGAAGCAGCAGAATTGGACTTCCTGACACCAGATCAGGTACAGCTCGCCCTGGAGTTCAACCGGCAGTTTGTGACCGGGAGCCAGGAAAAACCCTCGCCAGTCAGGACTGCTCTCGAAGTGGATCGGCCCCTCACTCCGGGGGCAAAACCTGTGCAGGGAGGAGTTGTAGAGCCTCCACTGGAAGACGATGAGATTGCCATGCTCATCCAGGAGATGGAGGAGATAGATGTTGAGCGGCTTGCCAGTAGTTTCAAGGCGAGCTGCAGGGAGATGCTCAAAGCGATCCATCTCGATCATCTCATCCAGGAGAGAGAGACATAGAGACCGGTAACAGTATGGATTCAAAGGCTGCTATACGGCTTTCCCTCTTCGAGATCGCTATAACAGCGGAGACCGGATTTGCCGGCACAATATGCGGCCCGGGGGGGATCTGTCGGGTTCCCCCCGGGCCTGGCCTCGCCGGATCCCTGTCCTCTCCTGTGGAGATCGAACCCCGGCGGGCCGGGAACCTGGATGAATGTCCGGGCGCGATCATTGAGGAATACAACCCTGTGCCCTTTGCGCTGGCAGCGGTTGGTGGCCACCCAATGATCGGATCGACGGGGAGGAGTCCGGAGGACAGGACAGCCAGGTGTAGCTGCTTCTACGCACAGGGGAGGCTTCAGGATAATAAGGTCGGAGCAGAGAGCACCGGTATCTCCCGCCTGAGCGCGCCCGGGCAGGATACACGGGATCTCCTGCAGTGCCGGACATAAGATCGATGAGACCAGAATAACAGCAGCGAGTGGTCATATGGTAAAGGTATACACAATTGCATCCGGTAAAGGCGGTACCGGAAAAACAACGGTCACAGCAAATCTTGGGCCAATGCTGGCACATTACGGGAAGAAGACATGCATCCTGGACACCGATGTCGGGATGGCGAATCTCGGCCTCATACTGGGGCTTGAGAGTCTGCCGGTGACCCTGCACGAGGTGCTGGCAGGCAAAGCGCGCGTCAGGGACGCCATCTGCGACGGGCCGTTCGGCGTGAAGGTGGTGCCCTGTGGTCTCTCCCTGCAGGGGTTTCAGCAATCAAGCCCTGAACGGTTGAGAGATGTCATGACCGACCTCGTGAGCGAGTTTGACATCCTGATAATGGATTCTCCTGCCGGTATAAGCAGGGACGCTGTCATCCCGCTGACAATCGCTGATGGTGTAATTCTTGTCGTAAATCCTGAGATCTCCGCGATTGTTGATTCCTTAAAGACAAAGATCCTGACCGAGATGATCGGCGGGCACGTAGAGGGTGCGATCATCAACCGGGTTGCCGGCAACACGGACGAGTTCAACTACGCGCAGATGGAGAAACTCCTCGGGGTCAGGGTGCTCGCTGCAATCCCCGAAGATCCAAACGTGCGGCGTGCATCGGCCAGTCGATCCCCGATCGTTGTGAAGTACCCGACGTCTGATGCTTCAAGGGCCTTTAAGCGCATCTCAGCTGATATAGCCGGCATCGAGTATGTTGAGGATGAGATGCCGGAGGGGCGGGAGGGGTTCGTTGAGCGCCTGGCCCGGGCTCTCTTCCAGGGAAAAACCCCATGGTGTGAGCAGCATCATGGAAAAACCACTTGATATCCGGAGTTGACCGCCAGACTCACCTCGTCTGCCTCCACAATCTCGCATTAACCCGGGTGTGTGTTTTCTGGTGCAGAACACCACAACACGCGGGAGGGCGCATTCTTCGCGTGAGGCAACTGTTCAGCCCCAACCAGAAGTCTTTTCATAATAACCACCAGATAAAATTTAGTGACTGCCGATACCCCTTATCCCGGAAAAGATCTTGAGAATCGGCCCCTCTCCGATTACACCATTGAGGATCTCCCGGATCTTCTTGCAACCATCGCAAAATATCGAGACGCCGTCGCGGAACAGCAACGTATCCGCACCGAACTCCTTGATGAGAGAGCTCGCCTGGAATCTCAGATTGCTGATCTCAAATCCCGGCGGAACCAAAACGGCTGGTATAGCAGCCTCCTTCCCAGAGCGGGCAGCCTTCATCCCTACGGGGCGCCGCGGAAAAAAACTAAATGAGCCACCCGGGGCCGCATGCATACCGGATGAAGGTAAGCCGGCGCGTTTTCATTGAGAGAGGCCACAACGGCCCGGGCCTCCTTAATTCTCTGAACTGATGACCCTGCGGCACATCTGCTCAGAGCGTGATCCCGAAGAGATGGAGCAGGACGATGATCAGGGCGCCCGGGAGCCCTCCAAGGGCGCAGATTAGAATCGTTACCAGATTGATCTGGACGTCAGGGGCGCCGAACCATGCCAGGACGTCAAAGGCATTCAGGAGCCAGAGCGTGATGAGCCCGGCGATGGCGTTGATGATAAGAGTCAGAGATTTCTTCATGAGGTAGTAGATCGCCGCCGCTATCGCCACAGCCAGGAGGATCGCGAGGAGCCCTTCTATCATCACTTACCAATCATCTGTTGATCACTTAATCGTATTGACGGAAGAGTAATCCGCCCGACCCTCCGATCGTCTTTTCCAAGCCCCCCTATATCCCGGAGCATCTCAAAGGCGTTTCCGGCAAACATAGCGGTCCGGAGGGGCTCTGCGAGCTCGCCACCCTCCATCCAGAAGGGGTTTGATATCTCCACCGAGAAGTCGCCGGAGAAGGGGTTTGCGGTATGGGCGCCCACGACATCATGGATCCAGACCGCCCGCTCGCCGCCGGGATCTGATCTCCGCGGTCCATCGATGAAGAGGTTGTGAACGCCTATACCGGGCTCCCCACGCCCTTCGCGCACGGCACTCCCTGTGCTCACCTCGCCGTAGCGGTAGCCGGTCTTGAGGTCGTAGGCAAACCGCTCAAGCACCCCCCGCTCCACGAATTCCAGGCGCTGCGTGAGGACACCGTCCGCATCCCAGGCGGTGCTGCCGGCGCCGGGGGAGAGGGGATCGTCGTAGATCTGGAGGGTCTCATCGAAGATCTGCTCCCCGATCTTGCCGGCAAAAGGCGACCGACCGGCCTTCACGTTCCGCCCGGAGAGAGCCGGGATGAGGATATTTCCGAGTATGCTTGCGGCCGCGATTGGCGAGAGGACGGCGTCGTAGCGCCCGGTCTCGATCTCTTCACCCCCGATGGAGCGTGCGGCAAGAGAGGCCGCAGCCTCACCGACCACCCGGGCATCGATGTCGGCGAGGAACGGGGAGGCGTCGAACTCGTAGCCCGTGGACTGCTCCCTTATCGCTTCAAGGGAGACCGCCGCGAGCGTCCTCTCCATGCTGTATGCGATGCCGTTTGTGTTTGCAAGTTCCCGGTGCGACCGGCCGAGGCTGACCCCTCCGCCTATGACATCCACCGGGTGTTCCGCAGCGCCCGAGAGGAGGTCTTCGACCATGTCGGCCGCGTATCCTATCCCGACTACGAGATCCGGGTCTGCCGAAGGTACAGCGCCCACTGCACCCACCGGGGCCGGGAACCCGCCCCACTCCTGCGGTGTTGCGATCCTCCCGCTTGCAAGCGCCGCATCGAGGCACTCCCTCCAGCGGTCGGGATCGCCGGTGCTTGAGAAACCGATCCGTCCCTCCCTGACGGTCCGGATGGTCATGCTCCAGGTCTCCGACTCCTCGGCGGTCCCGAGGATCCCCTTCTTTATACCGGCGCTGACGCTCCGCCCTTCGTTGCAGAAGACCTCGACCTCGTCGGCCAGGGCATCGCCCGCCCGGAGGATCTTCTCGATAAGGTATTCTCCGTTCATTCGCCCCGACCTCCGATCGTCGCGCCTTCAAGCAGGAGGTGCGGCGCGCCGTCGCTCACCGGCACGGTCTGCCCACCCTTGCCGCAGTACCCCGGGCTCATCCTTCGATCGTCTCCGATCAGGGTGATATCATGAAGCGTCGAGAGGATCTCACCCGAGAGCGAGACGTCCCTGACCATACCGGTCGCCTCCCCGCCCTCGATCAGGTAACCGTACTCGGCGTTGAACTGAAACACACCTCGACCCGGGTCGACCTGGCCGCCCCGAGAGCCTATCAGCAGGATGCCATCCCTGCACTCGGCCATGATCTCGTCATACGTCGCATCCCCATTCTCGATGAAGGTGTTGCTCATCCGGACGATCGGCGGCGCGCCGTGCTCGGCTCGGGCGTGACCGGGCACACCGTCCCCGACCGCTGCGAGCGTCTCCCGGTTATGGAGGAACGATGTGAGGATGCCATCGCGGATGATCTCGGTCCGCCGCACCGCCACCCCCTCCGCATCCACGGGGATGAACCCGAACTCGTGGAGAGAGGGGTCATCCACGATCACGAGGTCTCCGCAACCGATCCGCTCGCCGATCCTACCGGAGAGGACCGATGCGCCCTCACGGACGAGATCACCCTCGCTCGCGTGGCCGACGGCCTCGTGGGTAAAGACCCCGGCAAGTTCAGGGTCGAGCACGGCGCGCATCGCCCCACCCTTCGCGAGTTTTGCATCAAGAAGCGATACCGCAACCTCGCCGGCCTTCCGCCCGAGAGCCTGCTTATCCCGGAGGTTAAACCCGGTGGTTATATGGTCGCGTTCGCTACCCATCTGCATCACCCCGTTCCGGGACGCGATCGCGATTACCGAGAACCCGGACCTGGCCGCCTCATACGAGAACTCGCTCCCGTTTGAATCCAGGAACCTGATCGAGTCGAACCCCTCGGTGTAGCGCGCCCGGGTGTTCACCACCTCAGGGATCCGCGCCGCGCTCTCGATCCCGGCGAGCAGCCGGGTCTTCTCCTCAAGGTCAACATCCCGTGGATCCTCCGCGAGCGGCGGAACCGGCAGGAGGGCGCGCGGCGCATCGGCAAGATCCACCCGGTCGCGGGTTACCGCAGCCAGGCGCGCCGCAGCCTCGATGAGGGCCTCGATCTCGCGCTTCGAGTCGAGATCAACATGGTCGCGGGTGAGGATACCCCAGCCCTTCGGGCCGAGCACCCTGACCACGGTCCGAACAAAAAACGAGGTGCCCGCAGACTCAACCACACCATTATCGATATCGATCAGGGTGGTTTCGCCCCGTACGCACCGTATATCATAGTATCTTGCTTCGGTCATAGGACAAAATCAGATTGCAGAACGTCCGACGGTCGAGTCGAACACACCGGCCGTCGGGTTGACCGCCATCTTCCGGAGTTTCGCGAGGAACCCCTCGCGGTTCTCAGGCATAAGCGCACTCTGCAGAACCTCCTCGATGTGTTCGACCGGGATCACCTCGACCATCGCTCGGTAGCGATCCTCGATGAGTACATCATCCAGGTTCGACCGCGGTATAATCACCTTCTTGATCCCTGCCTTCGCGGCGGCCTCGATCTTGTATGTGACACCGCCGATCGGGAGGACGTCACCCCGGACCGAGAGCGATCCCGTCATCGCAACGTCCTGGCGCACCGGTATATTCTCTATAGCGCTGATCACCGCTGTAGCGACGGTCACAGAGGCCGAATCGCCCTCGACACCGCCGTAGGTTCCGATAAACTGGATATGGATATCCATGTTCCTGATATCCTTGCCCGTGAACTTCTTGATGAGGGCGCTGACGTTCTTGATCGACTCCTTGGCGATATCCTTGAGCATGCCGGTCGCGATCACCGTGCCGTTCGTCCCCTGGCTCGGGGTAACCTCCGCCATCACCGGGAGCACCGAGCCCGAGTCGCTCCCCATAACGGCAAGCCCGTTAACCCGTCCGACCCGGTTGCCCTCCACGACGGTGATATCGTAGTCGCGGCTCCGCCGGATGTACTCATCCGATATCTGATCCTCGATCGATCGGGCGGTCGACTTCGCGGTGATGACGTGCTTCGCCATGGTGATATCGGCGCCCTCCTGCCGGGCGAGATCCCCGGCCACCCTGATGAGCCCGCCGATATCACGAAGTTTTAAGGTCAGGTGACCCTTCCGGTTCGAGCGGCGCCGGGCCTCGCGGAGCACCTCGAACATGGCACCCCTATCGAAGTGGGGGATCTTCCCGTCATTTGTGACCTCCTGGGCTATGAACCTGATGAACTTCTGGCGGTTCTCCGGGGTATCCTCCATGGTCTCCTGCATGTAGACCTCGTAGCCGTAGCCCCGGATACGCGACCGGAGTGCCGGATGCATACCCTGGATAGCGTCAACATTGCCTGCCGCGATCATGACAAACTGGCAGGGGACCGGTTCGGTCCGGACCATCGCGCCGCTCGATCGCTCGCTCTGGCCGGTGATCGGGAAGTTGCCTTCCTGGAGCGCGGTCAGAAGGTTCTGCTGGGAGTGTGGGGTGAGGGTATTGATCTCATCGATGAAGAGCACACCCCCATGCGCCCGGTGGATGGCGCCGCTCTCGACACGGTCGTGGGAGGGAGTCTCAAGACCGCCGCTCTGGAAGGGATCGTGCCTGACGTCGCCGAGCAGGGCGCCCGCGTGTGAGCCGGTGGCGTCGACAAACGGCGCAGGGGTGTTTGGATCATGCGTGACCAGGAGTTTTGGAACCAGCGTCTCCTCGCGGGGTGTCGAGTACTTCAGCGCCATGAAGACGAACGCGGCGGCTATGATACCCATGAGCCACTGGGACGCGATTATCGCATAACCTATGATCCCGATGATAAGGAGCATGATGAGGGTGCTCCGCATCTGGATCTTCTTCCTCGCCTCCATCTTGTGGGCGCCGACGATCTGCTTGCCGCGGCCGGCAGGCACGGTCCTGATTATAGGGTTATTGTTATCCTCGGAGTTTGGGTAGACCAGGATATCCTGCAACTCCTCTTTTGGGAGGAGTTCAGCCATTGCTTTCGCTAACATCGATTTGCCTGTTCCAGGGCTGCCGATCATCATCACATGCCTGCGCTGGATCGCGGCTTTCCTGATAACCTCGACGGCATGCTCCTGGCCAATGACCTGATCGATGAGATTCGGGGGTACATCGATATCTGACGATGCGCTCAGCTCAAGATCGACGAAATCGCTCTTCTCCGCCAGCTCGTCGTTCGTGAGCTCGATATTCTGAATTTCTTTAGATGTCGTTGAATCCATCGTCGAGTTTACCTCTTTGCTGCACTGGTACTTATATAATTTATTCATGCTCGTTCAAATACTTTCTACCAGAGGTGTTTCTATGAGAATTATCAGCACGGAGCGATCTCAGGTTCTGGCAGCCCGGATTTCAGAGAAAATGGGAGTTCCCCTTGCAGAGACAAAAATCACCCGGTTTCCCGATGGAGAGATCTATCTCCGGTGTGATGGGCTGGATGATGAGACACTGATCGTAAGCAGCATCACTGACAACGATATACTCGTACAGACCCTCCTTGCGATCGATGCCGCTGACCAATCGAGGAACACGCTGGTGATCCCGTACCTCGGCTACGCTCGCCAGGACCGGCGATTTGTCCCCGGAGAGCCTGTAAGCGCGAGAGCGGTCGCAAGAGCCCTCTCAAGCGGTATCGAGCGGGTGTTCGTGGTCGAGATCCACGATCCCTGCGTGCTGGATTACTTCGATGTCCCGGCAGACAATATCACCATAGCCCCGGCGATCGGGGGGTACATCGGCGATCTCCGCCTGGAAAACCCCCTGATCCTCGCCCCGGACGAAGGGGCGATCGAGTTTGCGTCCGATGTTGCGGCGATCGGCGGGTGGGACTGCGACTTCCTGCAGAAGACCCGGCTCTCGGGTGAAGAGGTCAGGATCGCCCCGAAGGCCATCGATGCCGCCGGGCGCGAGGTCGTGATCGTGGACGATATCATATCCACAGGCGGAACCCTCACGACCGCCGCCTGCATGCTCCGGGAACGGGGGGCGGCGTCCATCCACGCTGCCTGTGCCCACGGGGTGTTCGCAAGCGGCGCCTATACGCGCCTGCGGGCGGCAGGAATCTCCTCGATCGTCTCAAGCGACACCTACGAGAACGCCTCAAGCTTCATATCGGCCGCTAACGCAATAAAAACAGCGATCACCAAATATGTTCACCATTGACGGATCCCGCATGGAAGGAGGGGGGCAGATCCTCCGCCTGGCGGTCGCGGTTTCAGCGATATCCGCGACTCCAGTAACCGTCACCCGGATCAGGGAAAACCGGCCGAGACCGGGGCTCGCCCCCCAGCACATCGCCGCAATCCGCGCGGTCGCCGGGGTCTGTGGCGCTGAGTGCGAGGGCCTCTCACCCAGGAGCAGCGAGATCACGTTCATCCCCGGCCGGCTCCGGCGAGCCGATATCACGGTGGATCCGGGCACAGCCGGGAGCATCCCCCTCATCCTCCAGGCCTGGCTCCCGGCCGCCCTCCACGCAGGCGGGAGTATCGAGGTCCGGGGCGGCACAGAGGTCGCATGGAGCCCGACGATCGACTACCTGGAGAACGTCCTCGCGCCGGTGCTCCGCCGCGCCGGGGCCTCGATCGATATCGACGTGCTCGACCGGGGCTACTACCCCCGGGGAGGCGGTCGGGTGCGCGTCCGGGTGGATGCGGCCCGTCTCCGTCCGATAGTGATCCCGGATGAGGAGCCGGCGTGCGGGATCATATCCTGCTCCTCGGGCCTCCCGGAGCATGTCGTGGAGCGCCAGGCCGCCGCTGCGCAGAGCCTTCTTGAACACGATCTCAAGGCCCCCTGCACCGCCACGCTCGATCACCGGGAGGGGGGGCCTGGTGCCGGGAGTTCCGTCACGGCGTGGATGGGGGCAAAGGGTGCCGTCGCTCTCGGGAAGAGGGGGCTCCCTGCCGAGAAGGTGGGCCGGATGGCCGCCCGGGCCCTGGTCGAGGAGTGCCGGAGGGGTGGGATGGTCGACGTCCACCTCTCCGACCAGCTCCTCATATACATCGCCTGCTACGGCGGGGAGTACAGCACCCACACGCTCTCGATGCATGCAAAGACCGCCTGCTGGCTTCTCTCGGAGTTCGGGTATCAACTCAGGTGCCGGGAGGGCGAGGTCGTGGAGTTCTCGGCATGACGCTGGTTCTCGATGCCTCGGTCTTTTTTACGGAGATGCCGGTCGAAGGACCGATCTACACCACACCGTCGGTGGTGGCGGAACTCGGCGACCTCCACGCCAGGTGCCGGTTTGAGGCTCTCGCTGCCACGGGGCTTTTGGTCCGGGAACCGCGCGAAAAAGACCTGGAGCGGGTGGATGCGGCCGCGCTCCTGACCGGGGATGCCGGGGTGCTCTCCCCGGCCGACAGGGATATACTCGCGCTCGCACTGGAACTCCCGGCCATCATCATCACAGACGATTTCGCGGTCCAGAACGTCGCACACCGGCTCGGAATCGAAACCCGGAGCATCAGGCAGCGACCCGCCCGGGCGATCAGGTGGCGCTATCGGTGTAGCGGGTGCGGCCGCTACTGCCGGGAGCCGGGCGATTGCCCCATCTGCGGTGCGCCAATTAAACGAAAAATTAAATAGACCGCCGGGAACCTCTCTTCCATGTCAGCGCTCGAAGAGTTGATCATGAAGGCAAAGGCACTCCGGGCGGAGGGGCACACGCCGGGCCAGATCTCAGACGAACTGGGCCTCTCGATGGAGACGGTCACCTGGCTGCTCACACAGCCGAAGGATACGGAGGCCCCAAAAGACGTCCACATCGACTGGACGGCGGTCGGGAGCCATGGTGTGCTGCTTTGCGATATGGCGATGATGATGCTCAAGCGCTTCTTCTACCTGGCAGAGGAGGTGCAGGGCGACGCGCACCTGCCCGATACGGTCGTCGGGATCGCGCCGTCAGGTGTCCCGCTCGCCACCCTCATCGCCGCGGAGGAGGGGTTGAAACTTGCAGTCTACCTCCCGGCAAAGCACAGTCAGAGCGAGACCGCAACCGGATCCCTCGCCGGCACATTCGCGGCGATCACCGGGCAGCGCTGCATCGTCATCGATGATGTCGTCACGACCGGGACAACGCTCATCGAGGCGCTACAGTTCCTGAGAAGGCATGGCGCCACGCCGGTGGCGGTCTGGTCGCTCTTTGACAAGCAGGGTATCCGGGAGGTCGACGGCGTCCCGATCCACTCGCTCTTTGTGGTATCGAGGCTCGGGTGAGGGGATCGGGCAGACAGCCAGGGCCCGGCCTGGAAGTTCGCCGGCGGCCGAATGGCCCGCCAGGCCAGGGAGAGGGAGTGCCATCGATTACTATATATAGAACCTCTGAACAAACCTAACGGACAAAGGAGGATTATACAATGCTTGCTGGACAGCCCATCATTATTTTACGGGACAATGTTGAGCGCACGCGCGGATTCGAGGCGCAGCGCTCGAATATCATGGCTACGAGGGCTATTGCAGCCGCCGTCCGGACTACGCTCGGCCCCAGGGGTATGGACAAGATGCTGGTCAGCCCCAGCGGAGACGTGGTGATCACGAACGACGGGGCAGCCATCCTGCACGAGATGTCGGTGCAGCACCCCGGCGGCAAGCTGGTCGTCGAGGTCGCAGAGACGCAGGACGACGAGGTCGGGGATGGCACCACAACCGCGATCGTGCTCCTCGGAGCGCTTATGGATGAGGCCGAGAGGCTGCTCGCTCAGAAGATTCACCCCACGGTCATCGCGCAAGGTTACCAGCTCGGTATGGATAAGGCCCTCGAGATCCTCGATGACCTTGCCATCACGGTCGATTTCGATGATAAGGAGACCCTCAAAAATCTCGCTGACACCTCAATGACCGGGAAGTCGATCGAAGCGATCAAGGAGAAGGTCTCCGGCATCGTGGTAGACGCCGTGCAGCAGGTCGCCACCAGGACGAATGAGGGCACTTACACCGTGGACGAGAGCGACGTTAAGATCAAGAAGCAGGTTGGCGAGACGATGCACGACGCCGAACTTATCAGGGGTGTCGTCATCGAGAAGAAGCGCGTCTTTGAGCAGATGCCAGCATCGGTCACGGACGCCAGGGTGGCCCTGATCGCCCAGCCGCTAGAGGTCACAAAGACCCAGGTGAAGTCAAAGATCAAGATAACCACCTCCGACCAGATGAGGGCCTTCTCAGAGCAGGAGCGCGAATCCCTCCGGAAACTCTCCGAGACGATCGTCGCTGCCGGTGCAAACGTCGTCCTCTGCCAGAAGGGGATCGCTGATGCGGTGCAGTATTATCTGGCCAAGAACGGTGTCTACGCCGTCGAGGATGTTAGGGAGGAGGATCTGAAGTTCGCCGCGCGGGCGCTCTGCGGCACGATCGTCAACAAGCCTGAGGAGCTCGATGAGGTGACGCTCGGCCACGCTGAGATTGCCAGGGAACTCCCTGACACCGAACTTACGGTCATCTCCGGGTGCGACAACCCGAAGGCTGTCACGATACTCCTGCGGGGCACCTCCCAGCTGCTGGTTGACGAACTCGAGCGGGCGGTCTACGATGGAACCCGTGTCGTCCAGGATGCTATCGAGTACGGCAAGGTCGTTGCCGGCGGCGGTTCGGTGGAGACCGAGCTTCAGATGCGCATCCACGACTACGCCACAACCTTCGGCGGTCGGGTCCAGCTCGCCATCGAGGCGTTTGCAAACACCTTCGAGGTCATCCCGAAGACGCTCGCGGAGAACTCCGGGTTCGACCCGATCGACAAGACCGTCGCCCTGAAGAAGGTTCACGCCGATGGCGGAAGGTACGCCGGGCTCAACGTCTACACCGGCGAGGCCATGGATATGTACGAGGCGGGCGTCATAGAACCGCAGCGTGTGAAGACCCAGGCGATCAAGAGCGGGACCGAGACGGCCATGCTCCTCATCCGCGTCGACGACATGATGGTCACCCAGGCCGGCGAAACTGCCCCTATGGGCGCTGAATAAGTCATCCGCGCGAGGCGGTCAGGAGGATGCTGACCTCCTCCTCCTCGATTCTTTTGTCCTGCGGCAGGCTCCTATTCTCGTAAAAGATCAGCACCGTATCAGGATTGATCCCGAAAGAGAGCAGGGCAGTCTCGTATGTATCATCAGGCCCGCCGCGGTAGATCAGCACGGTGTTGTCCAGGAGGATGGTGAACCGACAGAGCATATCTCGATACTATTATAGTCGCAGAGTCTAAATACTGTGGGCGGTTCTGTGCCGAGGTAGTCTAGTCCGGGAAGGCGGTGGCCTCGAAAGCCACTGGTGCTTGGCACCTCGGGAGTTCAAATCTCCCCCTCGGCGTTTTGACGCAAAAACCCGGATAATTCACTGCGGTTGTGGGAAAACAGCAGGATGCAGGGAATATACGGCATCCGCTGACCATGGGGGTCTAAGGTGTACCACTGCTTCGATGAACTCGACGATGCTGTCATTATCCTGGATCAGGACAACTACGTCGCGGGGCTGAATCGGTCGTCCCGGGAGATATTCAGCATCAGTGATGAGGAAGCCCATGGCATGAAGGTCGAAGACCTTTTTTTCCAGCGTATTGCACCCCTCATACCGGACGGAGATTCCGCCGGCAGGGTGCTTGAAGCGCTCCGGTGCCGGCAGGAAGCATCGCATCTCACCTGCCGGATGCATATCTCCTCGGGCGAGATGCGCTGGTTCTCGTTCTCGTGCCGGGTGATGACCGGTGAACCATGCACCGGTATGGTTCTTGCCCGGTTCCGGGATGTTACTCCTGAGCATGATGAGGCGGTAGAGAAGACCCTGGATGCAGCGGCACGGGTCAGGTCCGAGTCAGTCTATGCCGGCATCGGGGAGCTCCTCCCGTACGGGATATGGATCTCTGATGCGGACGGGACTGCCCTCTACGTCTCTCCCTCACTCCTCAGCCTCGCCGGGAGGACACTTGAGGAGTGCCGGCGATCCGGGTGGCTGGACTGCATACCGCTTGAGAACGCAGGTGAGGTGCTCGATGACTGGAAACAATGCCTCAAGACCACCTGCCGGTGGGACCACGAACTTGTCGTCGCGGATCCCGAGAGGGGATACCGCACCATCCTCTCCCGTGGGGCTCCCATCCGGGACGAATGCGGTCAGATCGTCCTCTGGGCCGGGATTAACCTCGATGTCACCGCGAGGAAGCACGCCGAGAACCTCACCACCATCCGGGCGGCACAGCAGGGGGCCGTCGCTGATCTCGGCCAGCTCGCTCTTGCGGGGGCAGAGCTCCCTGAGCTGATGGATGCCGCGGTCAGGGCGGTGGCAGAACACCTCGGGATCGAGTACGCCAAGGTGCTCCGGTACCTCCCTGACAGGAATGCATTCCTGCTCGAGGCGGTGGTGGGGTTTGATAAAAATCTGGTCGGTATCGGGAGCGTCGAGGGGGGAACTGACTCCCAGGCGGGATACACGCTTCTCTCCCATGAACCGGTGATCGTCGAAGACCTCAGGACAGAAGAGCGGTTCTGCGGCCCTACTCTCCTCCGGTATGAGGGGATCGTAAGCGGCATCAGCGTCATCATCCGAGGGGATGAAGCGCCTTACGGTGTGTTTGGCGCCCACACCCGGACGCTGCGCAGGTTCACACGGGATGACATAAACTTCGTCCGGGCGGTGGCAAACGTTCTCGCGCAGGGGATCAAGCGAAAGACGGCCGAGGAGGCGCTCATGGCAAGCGAAGAAAAATTCCGCGCGATCGCGCAGCGGAGCTTCGATATGATCTACACCTGCTACCACGATCGGGGAATCGCCTACATGTCCCCGGCCGTGACCCGCATCCTCGGCCACACCCCCACAGAACTGATAGGTTCACAGTTCCGCGACTTCGTCAGCCCCTCCTCACTTGCCGCATGGAAGATGGGGGAGGAGAGGATTGCCAGGGGTGAGTCGGTCGAGGGATTTGAGGTCAGGCTCCGCAGGAAAGATGGATCTATGGTGTTTGTTGAACTGAACGGATCCCCGATCGTGGAGCACGAGAAGGTGATCGGCGCTCAGGTGATCGGGAGGGACATCACCGAACGAAAGTTAAGCGAGCAGATGCGCCAGCAGGCCTTCAAGCAGATCGAGCGAAACATCGAGCAGTTCGCCGTCCTCGGTGACCACATCCGCCAGCCCCTGCAGGTGACCCTGGGGAGGGCGGATCTGCTGGACGACGAAGAGACGGCGGCAATCATCCGCGAGCAGGTCTGCCGGATCAACGACTACATCAGGCAGCTGGACCGGGGGTGGGTGGAATCGCGGGAAGTCCGCGCGTTCCTTCGGCGGCACGACCGGGGTTGATCCCCACACGGGCAGCCTACCTGTAACGCCGGGTAAGCGGCCTCTCCGTGACCGAACCTATATCGATGCTGCAGTCCTGTATCGCGCCGTGTTCAGAGAAGACCGAACGGATCTCTTCAAGGATCCGCTCAGCCAGTATCCGCGCGTCGCGCTCCTGGTCGGTGTCCATCTCAAGAAATCCGGTCAGTTCTATATGAAATTTCTTCATACCAGTACACTCTCGCCGCGCCTATTCAATACTCTGGAGAACCGCATGCATCACATCATCCACATGCTTCCATGTGGGGTTCTCCGCGCTCACTCCCGGATGCCGGATGATGAAGGGGCGCCCTTCGTCGCCGGCCCTGCGCATATCGGGGTCGAGGGGGATACGGCCGAGGTACGGCACGCCGAGGTCTTCAGCAGCCTTCCTCCCCCCGCCCTGCCCGAAGAGGTCGATCTCCCCGCCGCAGTGGGGACAGACCATGCCGCTCATGTTCTCGATTATACCGAGGACTTTCAGACCCATCTTCTCGACGAACTTCACGGCCTTCGATGAGTCGAGTATGGCGACCTCCTGAGGTGTCGTAACGACAACAGCGCCGGCAATATTCGGGGCGAGCTGCGCGATTGTAAGTGCCTCATCACCGGTGCCGGGCGGGAGATCGACGACCAGGTAGTCGAGATCCCCCCACTCGACATTCTCGAGGAACTCCCTTATGACCTGCATCTTCATGGGGCCGCGCCAGATGATGGGAGTGGCCTTATCAGGCAGGAGAAACGCCATCGATATGACGCCGAGGGATGGTATCACGTATATGGGCTCAATCGTCGTTCCTTCTGGCGACGTGAGTTTCGTCCCCTCAAGGCCGAGCATCTTCGGGATGTTCGGGCCGTGGATATCGAGATCGAGTAGGCCCGTCTGGTAACCGTGGTTCGCAAGCGCCATCGCAAGGTTTGCAGCAACCGTGCTCTTTCCGACGCCTCCTTTCCCGCTCAGCACCAGTATAACGTGCCTGACGTTCATGTCGACCTTATCAAGCGGGCTCTTCTGCTGCCCGCCGGCGCCCTTTGCTGTATTGTTTGATTCTGTCATAGCGTAAACCTCAGGTATTCAATCTACCGGGAGACGGGATGAAACCACCCCCCGATCGCGAGGTGATCATGAGTCCGCGCGATGAGACTCACATAGTATTGTTAACACTGTTAACAGAAAATGATATTGATACTTACATGACCGGATTCCTATCGGCAGTATGAGGCGGTTCGCAGCGCCTGGATCCGCTCCTGGAAATGCTCTACGCGGAAAGAACGGAAATACTCCCCATTTTTAATCTCCTCCAAACGACTCAAGCAGCACACGAGCGTTCAGTCTCCCGAAGTGGTAGACCTCGCCGCTCTCCGGGTCGTTGATTGTTACCTCCGCCGGCGAGAACGCGAGCAGTGGGTCGACCTTAAGGAAGTCGTAGCCGGCACCCTCGAGCACCCGGGCAAACGGCCGCCCGTAGTCCGGGGAGGGCGCCGTGATGACCCGGCCGGAGACCTGGATCGAACCGGCGAGGCTCCGCTTCGGGGCGACGAGGACGTAGAGCCCCCGGGGGTCTATGCCACACTCCCCGGCGATGAAGTCCGTGACCTCCTCACCCGGCAGGGTATCGGTCGCGGTAGCCGATCTTCCTGTAGGTCGCTTTAGGCTTTTGCGCGAGTGCCCGCGCCGGGCCTGAGGCCATGGCACCCAGCCGGTCTTCTGCGAACCGAGGCATGCGAGAGCGGGGCGGTTCACGGTAAGGTGGAGAAACGGCACAGGCAGACCACCCACCCGGCCGAGAATTATCGCCGTCTCTGCAAGGCAGGTCTCCACGAAGAGAGACCCCGCCCGGTAACTCCCGGGCGTATGCAGGTCGCGCCATTCTCCTGTACCACGACCGTGATACCGAGTTCGTCCTGGCGGTCGATCATATCTCTCACCGGGGGCATCACCGTGCTGTTGATGCCAGGCGCCACCCTCACCTCTCCTGTGAAGGGGATACGGTGCCGGGCGTTTTAGTGCTTCCCCTCCCGGCGACCGGTTTTATCCCGCAGCAGCGGAAATAGATCGGATAGATGTCGCCAAACACGACAGAAGGCGATGCAGCAAGCCTCATAAACGGTGCAGTCTCCGCTGCCATCCTCGCCGCCGTGCGGGAGTGCCGGCCGCTCGTGCATCACATCACAAACAGCGTCACGATAAACGACTGCGCGAACATAACGATCGCCGCCGGGGCCGCCCCTGTGATGGCCGGAGCCCCCGAGGAGGTCGCGGAGATGGTCGCCGCCGCAGGCGCCCTCGTCCTCAACATAGGGACTCTCACGCGAGAGCAGGTCGAGGCGATGCTGATCGCCGGCCGCCGGGCAAACGAGCTCGGTATACCGGTCATACTCGACCCGGTGGGCGTGGGGGCGACGGCGTTTCGGACCGAGACCGCGTGGAAACTCCTCGATGAGCTCGATATCGCTGTCCTGAAGGGAAACACAGGCGAGATCGGGGTTCTCGCCGGCGCCGGCGGGAGTGTCCGGGGTGTGGACTCAGACGGCATTGCAGGCGATCCCATCGAGACGGTGCGGGAGTGTGCCCGTCTGACCGGGGCCGTGGTGGCGATGACCGGGGATGTCGATGTCGTCACCGATCGAGAGCGGATCTTCCTCGTCAGTAACGGCGATCCCATGATGGAACGGCTCTCCGGGACCGGATGTATGGCCGCATCGGTCACCGGGGCGTTTGCCTCGGTCACGGATGACCATGCGTTCGCAGCGGCCGGGGCGCTCGCAGCCTTAGGTTTCGCCGGGGAGCGGGCTGTAGCGAAGGGCGTATCCGGACTGTACTCATTCAGGACGGCGCTCATTGATGAGCTCTCCATGCTCACCCGCGATGACCTTACCGGGGGTGCGAGGATAGAGGAGTTCTATGGCGTATGACCTCTACGTGATCACCGACGAGGAGGTCGGGCGCGGCCACTCCCACGCGGAGATCGCACGGCGTGCCGTAGCCGGCGGTGCCGATGCGATCCAGCTCCGTGATAAAGGCCTCTCCGGCCGGGATCTCTTCACCGTGGCCACCGCCATCCGCGAGATCACCCTCCATGCCGGCGCGCTCTTCATCGTGAACGACCGCCTCGATGTGGCGCTTGCGGCCGGCGCCGATGGGGTCCACCTCGGCGCGGATGACCTCCCTATCGAGTGCGCGCGAAAGATCGCCCCCCCGGGGTTCATCATAGGGGCCTCGATCGACTCCGTCGATTCAGCGATCCGGGCAGAGGCGGCGGGGGCCGATTACGTGGCGCTCAGCCCGACGTTTCCAACCACGTCCAAGGACGATGCCGGCCCGGGCCACGGGCTCGCCGTCCTCTTTGCGATCCGGTCCCGGGTCTCCGTCCCGATCGTAGCGATCGGCGGGATCAGCCGGGAGAACGTCGATAACGTCATCGCCGCAGGGGCTGATGGGGTGGCGGTGATATCGGCGGTAGTCGGGGAGCCCGACATAACGGCCGCCGCACGGGATATGCGGGCCCGGATAGCGGCCGCGAAGGCCAGGGCCCGGGGATGAGACCGGGGGGTCTACCCGGACACAAACCCTCTTTATTTTTGCCGTACCACCTCCTAGAGAGTTATCCATGACCGAGATCATATTCACACCGATCGGTACCATCCATTCCCCGTTCAACGACCCGAGGGACATGCCCATCCAGCCCGTCGGCGCCCGGGGCGTCAGGGGAACGATCGAACTCGACCCGATCTACGCCGCCGGCATAAAAGACCTTGAGGGGTTCTCCCGGATCATCGTCCTCTACCACTTCCACCGATCCAGAGGATACTCACTTGAGGTGATCCCGTTCCTCGATAAAACACCGCGCGGCGTCTTCTCGACCCGGGCCCCCCGTCGCCCGAACGCAGTCGGGATCTCCATGCTCAAGTTGATCGCCGTCGATGGTACGACGCTCACCGTCGAGGATGTGGATATCCTGGACGGAACCCCGCTCCTCGATATCAAGCCCTACGTCCCGGTGTTCGATGCTCACCCCGATGAGCGCTCTGGCTGGGTGACCGCGACATCAGAAGACGCGGGCGCCATGCGGTCAGACGATCGGTTCGTTGATATGTGAGGAAGTTAAGTTAATAAAATTTACATAACATGTAAGTAAATGAGAGTGTTTTAATGCAGCAGGAGAGGATAATAGACGGTAACCATGAAGAATAAACCCATAGCACTCGTTACCGTCATCATCCTCGCCGCCATCATCGGATCGGCGGGGTGCATGTCCGGGCAGTCGGAAGATGTCGCGACTGAGACCTCAATACTCGTCTACTCCGGCGCAGGCCTCAAGAAACCGATGAACGATATCGGCGATGCGTTCACCGATAAATACGGCATCATTGTCGAGTACAACTTCGCCGGCGCGGGCACACTCGTGAGCCAGATGGAGCTCTCCCGGAAGGGTGATGCCTTCATATCCGGCGGGACACCTGATTACCGTGTCGCGCAGGATAAGGGGCTTGTCGGGGAACCCGGGTATGTCGCCTACCACGTCCCGATCATCGCTCTTCAGAAGGGGAATCCGAAGAACATCACATCGGTCGATGACTTCACCCGGCCGGGGCTGAGACTCGCCCTCGGCGGCGTGGAGTCAACCGCGATCGGGAAGGCCGGCGACAAACTCTTCGAGAAGCACGGTATCCGCGATGCCGTCGAGGAGAACGTCGTCCTCCGGGCACCGACGATCAACGAGGTGGTGATAGCGATGGAGATGGGCACCGCTGATGCCGCGCTCCTCACGCTCGATATCATCAACCCCGAG
>MTBK01281062.1_pt1 | contig 37916 bp, 32 predicted proteins | sample 1535981 | NCBI WGS metagenome assembly MTBK01 (sample SAMN06109225, study PRJNA356200) | anaerobic digester metagenome | isolation source: biogas reactors fed with pig manure or primary and secondary sludge | place: Spain | collected 2016-06-30
TTCTACATCGTAAGGAAGGTCTTTCATTACTTCTTTCAAGCGGTTGCCAAACAATTCTCCTTTTTCTTTTACTTTTTCAATGATGTTGTCTCTTTCCAAAATTTCGATGGTCTTGAGTGCAGCTACTTGCTCCAAACTGTTGGGGAAGAAAGTAGAAGACAGGAATACATTGTCTGCCAACACTTTCATGTGTTCTTCTTTTCCTACGACTGCACCAATGGGATATCCGTTGGCCATGGCTTTTCCAAAAGTGGAAAGATCGGGAGTCACACCCAAGATGTTTTGGGCACCACCCAAATCGTAACGGAAACCGGTACGGATTTCGTCAAATACAAGAACGATTCCGTATTTGTCTGCCAACGCGCGAACGCCTTCCAAGAAACCGGGTTTGGGCATTTCTACGTTTGCTGCCAAGGGATGACCTATTGGCGTAATCATGATGGCTGCCGTCTCGTCTCCGTGTTCTTTCAGAAGATCTTCCAGTTCGTCCAAATCGTTGTATTGGAATTCATATGTGTCTTCCCATAATTTTTTGGGAATTCCGCCTTTCACCTCCACACACCAATCGTGCCATCCGTGATAACCGCAACGCATTACTTTTACTCTGCCTGTGCTGGCTCTAGCCACGCGCACGGCCACTGTGGTAGCGTCTGAACCTGTTTTTACAAACACGGCCATCTCTGCGGAAGGAATGAGTTCTATCAATTTTTCTGCCAGTCTGTTCTGTATGGGTTGAGTCAAAGAAAAGCAAAAGCCTTTGTTTTGCATTTGTTCAATAACAGCGTTGTCAATTTCTTCTTCTCTATGACCAATGATGATGGGTCCGTATGCACAAAGCATATCAATGTATTCGTTCCCGTCAACGTCCGTTACCCGGCCGCCTTTTGCGTGATCAAAATAAATGGGATACTCTCCCGGAACAAAGTTGTAGGGACGACGAATTCCTGCAATAGCACCAGGGATAATTTTGAGGGCATCCTCATACATTTTGTCGGATAACTCCAGCTTCAATTTTTTTGACATAATTGTAAAGTATTTAAAAAGTTAAAATTTGACCATATAATTAACGAAAATAGACTGAGTATGAACATGTTCAGGAAGTATTTCTCCCACTTTCACCACTTCTTCCACTTCAGCTATAACGACATCGGCAGCCATTGCCATCAAGGTGTTGAAGTTTCTTGACGTTCCCCTGTGGAACAAGTTGCCGTCCTCGTCTGCTACTGAAGCGCCAATAAGGGCCACGTCTGCACGGAGCGGTTTTTCCAATAGATATTTTTTCCCATCCACTTCCACCACCTCTTTGCCTTCTTCCACCACTGTTCCCAATCCCGTTGGCGTGAGAACACCTCCCAACCCGGCACCGGCACAGCGAATCCTTTCAATCAATGTTCCTTGTGGTGAAAATTCTACTTCCAGCTCGCCTGCATGGTACTGCTCACCTGTAGACACATTGGTGCCTATGTGGCTTGTAATGACTCTTTTTATTTTGCGTGCCGTAATCAGCTTTCCCATTCCTTTATCTGCGTAGGCCGTATCGTTGGCAATGAGTGTCAGGTCTTTGACGTCAGTCTCTAAAAGGGCTTCCAATAGGCGGTTGGGACCTCCCACCGTAAGGAAACCACCTACCATAACAGTCATACCGGATTGAATTTTGGTAACGGCTTCCTGAATTTGAATCAACTTACTCATATCTGTTTTTTTTGAATTATTCCGCAAATATAACGAATGGTTGCAAATTTTTTGTAAAAAATTGTAATTTTGCTGCTTTGAAAGCTATCCTATGACTATTACTGCTGAAAACATCCTTCTTATCGGTTCCATTCTTCTTTTCTTTAGTCTGTTGGCAGGGAAAACAAGTTATAAATTTGGTGTCCCCACCCTGTTGTTGTTTCTTTTGGTCGGAATGATCTTTGGTAGTGATGGTATAGGTTTGCAATTCTCAAGCCAAAAAACCGCACAATTCATAGGCGTTGTAGCCCTAAGTATTATTTTGTTTTCAGGAGGTATGGATACGCGGTATGAAGAAATACGTCCTGTTGCAAAAGAAGGGATTGTTTTGGCCACGCTTGGCGTATTGCTGACGGCCGTCTTCACCGGTTTTTTCATTTATTCTCTAACTTTACTCCTTCCCGGTTTCAGCCTGCCTTTGCCTGTGTGCCTGTTGTTGGGAAGCTTGATGTCTTCTACAGATTCGGCCTCTGTCTTTGCCATATTGCGTTCAAAAGAACTGAAGCTGAAACACAATTTGCGCCCGTTGCTGGAGCTGGAAAGCGGAAGCAACGACCCTATGGCCTACATGCTTACCATTACCCTTATTCAGGTAATTATGACAGACAGCAACGGCAAACTCTGGCCGGTGGCGTTGATGTTCTTTTACCAAATGATCATAGGTGGTATTGCCGGGTACCTGTTAGGTAAGTTATGCGGTTTCATTTTGCGTAAAATGAACATCATCAACGATGCGCTCTACCCCATATTGATCTTTGCCTTTTGTCTCTTTATTTTCTCTTTAACGGACTTGATCAAAGGGAACGGATTTTTAGCCGTTTATATTGGAGGTCTTGTCATTGGCAACTCTCGCTTTCCTCATAAAGGCATGGTCAGGAATTTTTTCGATGGCCTTTCCTGGCTCTCTCAAATCATCATGTTCTTGGCTTTGGGACTGTTGGTAAATCCTTCAGAATTGCTGCCTGTGGCCGGTGTAGGATTGCTTATTGGCGTCTTCATGATTGTTTTTGCCAGACCGGTAGCTGTTTTGCTTTCGCTGTGGCCGTTTCGGAAACTAAACTTCTCTTCGCGGATGTTTACCTGTTGGGTAGGATTGAGAGGAGCCGTTCCCATCATTTTTGCAACGTACCCGTTGTTGCATGGTGTTCCGGGAGCCAATATTCTTTTCAACATTGTGTTTTTTATTACCATCTTGTCTTTGCTGGTTCAAGGCACCTCCATTCCATGGATAGCCAGAAGACTGCACGTGGCATTTCCTCACAAGTCTATAGGCAAATCTGCTTTTGAGTTGGCTTTTTCTGAAGATATAAAATCGGCCATGAGTGAAGTGGTCGTCACAGAAGAGAGCCTAAGATACGGCAACAAAATGAAGGACATTCCGCTGCCTGACAAAACGTTGGTAGTAATGGTGAAAAGAGGCAATTCCTATTTCATTCCAAGAGGTCATACAGAGATTCGTGAGAACGACAGAATGCTCATCATTTCTGACGATGAAAAAGCATTGCAGCAAACGTATGAGGATTTGGGAATGGATTCGTACATTTAAGCCAATAAGTAACAACACCGTAACATGTTATAACACATCTGTTATTAATGCGCCTATATGGCAGACTCTTTGTTATTTAGGATTAAACAAGAGACAAGCATCCCCATAACTTAAAAATCGGTAATTTCCCGCCAAAGCATGGGCGTATATTTCTTTCCAATTGTCTCCTACCAAAGCTGCAACAAGGAGCAACAGACTAGAATTGGGTTGGTGAAAATTTGTGAGCAAAGCATCTGTGGTACGAAAAGAAAATCCCGGCATGATGAACAATTGCGTGGCCGCTGTCAACACGTCCCTGTCATCCCTTTTCAAATATCCGATCAAATGCTCCAGAGCATCTTTATACGACATCCGAGGATGCTTCGTGTACGGCTCCCATTGATCCACAAAAACAGGATTTTTTCCCAAAGCCGCCTGCACGCCCAAATAATATAAGCTTTCCAAACACCTGCATGAAGTGGTGCCCACCGGCACAACAGGTCCTTTGTGGTGTTGCAGTTGTTGTAAGAAATCCAAGGTTGCGTGAAAGGGTTCGCTATGCATGGTATGCTCACGTACATCACGTGCTTTTACCGGTCGAAACGTACCGGCCCCCACATGAAGACTCAAGTAGGCCGTTTTTATACCGTTTTCTTCCATTTCAGACAACATAGCCTCTGAAAAGTGCAATCCTGCCGTAGGAGCCGCCACAGAGCCTCTTTCGTACGCATAGACTGTCTGGTACCTTTCCGTATCGAAAGGCTCGGCAAATCGCCTTAAATAGGGAGGAATGGGCATGTTTCCGGCTCTTTCCAATACGGTAGAGAAAGAAAACCCTCCTTTCCACTCAAATTTCACCTGGTATTTCCCTTCCTTCCGCCCTACCAAGGATGCTTGCAGGTGCATGTTTTGTATAAACGCATCGTTGCTCTGGTTGTAAAGAAGAAGGCTGCCCGATTTCCATTTTTTCAGATTCCCCACAGTACAGTTCCATACGCAAGAATGTTTTTGCGAAAAAGACAAGTTGTACTCGGCCGGTTCGGCCGGTTCCAAACAAAAAATTTCTATAAAAGCACCCGTTTCTTTACGAAATATCAAACGAGCCGGTATGACTTTGGAATCGTTAAAGACCAACAATGTGTTTTCAGATAGTCGATTTGTTAATTTTCTAAACGTTTGGTCCTTCCGTTCTCCTGTTTTTGTACAAACCAAGAGCAAGGAATCATGCCTTGCAGGAAGAGGATACTGCGCTATTCTCTCTTGAGGAAGAAGGTACGTGTATTCCTCCAAATTGATTTCAGGTATGTCAGCATTCAAAATTTCCATAACGAAATGCAAAGGTAGGAGAATTTGCAAAACGTCGCACCTAAAGTAATACTTCAACATCTATTTACATATGTAAATTCACTTTACGAGTCTATTTGTTCACATTTGTAACTATTACGGGTTATATTTGGGGCTTGTTGTTTACAGATCTTCAATACGACTCATTGGTGCAATCAAGTCCTTGTTTACGTAATATTACTTATTAATACCCAGTCTATTATAAAGTTTATTTCCTTTAATACTTTATGTGTTTTTGTGCCTTTTCATTCAAAAACAAGGTTAGGAGCTGGTTTTATAAACTTAACTTATTATTTCCCAGACTTATATAGTATTTATATCTAGGAATACATGAAATACTGATCTATTGGACGGTTGTCAATGCAACCGATTGATGGTGTTGCTTTATAGTTGCAAGGCACGCGTTGTTTGTTTACATTTGTATCTTCTTCATATTCTACATTTGTAAACAAATAATGTGTTACATTTGTAAAAACTTGTTTACAATTATGAAGACGCGTTTGCAACATTTTTTACAAGCAGAAAACCTCACTCCTTCCCAATTTGCGGACCGTATAGGAATTCAACGCTCAGGTGTATCTCACGTTTTGGCCGGTAGAAACAAACCGGGTTTTGATTTTATGGAAAGTATGCTGCTTTCCTACCCTTCTTTAAACGCAGAATGGTTGATGACAGGGAAAGGAAAAATGTATAAAGAACTAAAACAAAGCCTGCCGCAAGAAACAGAAGACATACAGGATCAGGATCAAGAACAACAAGTCACACAAAAGCCCGTACAATCGGAAATGCTTTTTCAAAATGCTGAACAACTAATGGACTCTGGTGCAAAAACTTACAGCAAGCCACCTGAAGAAGAACGTAAGGTAGTGAAAGTACTTTTCTTTTATTCAGACAACACCTTTTCTGAGTTTACTCCTTAAAAAGACCTATCTTTGTTTTTATGTACAAAATCATCAGGCCTCTGCTTTTTTTGTTTCCACCGGAAACAGCTCATAATCTTACATTTAAAGCGTTGGAAATGTTGAAATGCATTCCGTTTGGAACGCGTTTTCTCAAGCGATTTTTCACGTATTCGTCTCCGTCTCTTCACCGTCGTGTGATGGGACTGGATTTTCCCAATCCCGTAGGATTGGCAGCCGGATTGGACAAAGACGCAAAAGTATACAACCAACTGGGAGCGTTGGGGTTTGGCTTTATCGAAATTGGATCTGTAACGCCCCTGCCCCAAGAAGGAAATCCCAAGCCCAGGAGCTTTCGGCTGGTAAAAGACAAAGCTCTGATCAACAGAATGGGAATTAACAACTTAGGAGTAAAGAGCGCCATTGCCAATTTGCGCAAAACAAAGCCCAAGGTGCTGATTGGAGGCAACATTTCTAAAAACACTGTAACGCCTAATCACTTGGCCTACAAAGATTTTGAAGAAGCCTTTTCGCAATTGTACGATTATGTGGATTATTTTGTGGTCAACGTAAGTTGTCCCAACGTCAAAGATTTGAGCAACTTGCAATCTGTGGAAGATTTAACGGAAATAGTCAAGCGTTTGGTAGACATTCGCAGGTATTGCGACGTATACCGCCCCATCTTGTTAAAAGTCTCTCCGGACATCTGTACAGACACATTGGATGAACTGTTAGAGGTGATTACGCTTTTTGGACTGGATGGAGTCATTGCCTGCAACACCACTACTTCCAGAGAAGATCTTCTGTCTGATAAAGAGAAAATAGAAGCCATAGGTGATGGCGGATTGAGCGGAGCGCCTTTAAAAGAAAAGGCTTTGGCTGCCATTCGTCATATTCATAAAAAAACAGAAGGAACTCTTCCCATAATAGGAGTCGGAGGTATCATGTCGCCGGAAGATGCACAAGAGATGTTGGATGCCGGTGCGCAGTTGATTCAAATCTATACGGGCTTCATATATGAAGGCCCTACTTTTGTTCGTAAAATACTGAAACATATAAACAAGTAACATTCATTTAACCTAAAGCTTTATGTTGAATAAACGCATTTTCTTATTAGCCGCTGCGCTTTTTCTAGTATGCATTTCGTGCACCAACAAAGAAGAAAAAGCCGTAAAACAGATAGACAATTTGCTGACCAGCCTATGGCCTGCTCAAGAGCCCGGAGGCGCTTTTCTTCTTATGAAAGGAGATCGCGTGGTGTTACAGAAAGGATACGGACTGGCTACTATGGACCCCGATACGAAAGTCACTCCCGAAACTTTTTTCTGCATAGCCTCTGTTTCCAAACAATTTGCAGCAACGGCCATACTGCGCTTGGCAGAAGAAGGTGCCTTGTCTTTAGACGATCCGGTTTCCAAATTTCTCCCCCATTTCAAAGCCGACTTTTTCAACAACATCACACTACATCACTTGCTTACGCATACGTCCGGCATACCGGATGCCAGGCCGAGGACTGATAGCGTACATGTGTACCATTCCACAGATGTAGCGTCTTATTCTTACCTGGATACGCTTAGTTTTCTAAATTTTGACCCGGGTACCGCTTACGAGTATATGAACCCCACGTATCAGCTTTTCTATACTATCATTGAAAAAGCTTCCGGGATGCCGTTTGAAACGTATATGAGAGAGGCGCTTTTTGATCCGGCAGGAATGAAAGAAGCGGTCTATTTTGAAGACGGTCGCGATATCCCCCGAATGGCACACGGCTATAGGAAAAACAAGGATACAGGAGCATGGGAAGAATACGACTACGGAGAAACCACGTTCTTTGCTTCCAAAGCAGACGGAGCGCTCTACACCTCTTTGGAAGAATTCATGCAATGGGAGTATGCTTTAAGAGATAACCTGATCATCAGCAAAGAAATGACAGACAAAGCGCATACGTCATATATTGCTACGAATTTGCCGGATACAGGCTACGGATACGGCTGGTTTGTAAGCCAAGTCTACGGCAAAGAGAAAATATTCCACACCGGCGACAACGGAGGATTTACCTTATATGCAGGAAGGTATCCCCAATCGGATGTACTGATGCTCGTCTTCTCCACAAAGAAATATGAACGTGAGAAAACAGTAGCTGAATTGGAAGACATCCTGTTCTTGGGCGGTTTGTTGTAAACCGGTCTTATGACAAGAGACGCAGGAAGTTGCCTCCCATAATCTTTTCAATATCTTGGGGCGAATACCCCCGGTTGTGCAGTTCTTCCGTGATGACGGGAACGTACGATACGTCTTCCAACCCCTCCGGACACACGTCAATGCCGTCAAAGTCCGATCCAATACCCACATGATCCGGTCCTACAAGTTGCACGACGTGGTCTATGTGGTCTACTACTCTTTTGTAAGAGGGCCTGGGGAGCTCGTAAAGGGCCTTTTCTGCCTGTTTAAAGCGCTCTTCGTGCGCAACAGGGTCTTTGTCATACAATTCTTGCGCTTCTTCGTAGGCGTCCAATAAAGGGCCTGCAGCCGTTGCGTACTCCTTATCCAAAAAAGAAGGATAAAACGTGATTTGCAGTACTCCCCCTTTCGCAGCCAAATCTATAATCATTTGATCTGTAAGATTTCTGGGCACATCACATAAAGCTCTACAGCAAGAGTGAGTAGAGACTACGGGACGGGTTGAATAGTTCAGCACATCGTAAAAAGCCTGGTCAGAAATGTGAGCCACATCAACCAATACTCCCAGTCTGTTCATTTCCGCAATCAATTCTCTTCCAAAAGGACTTACTCCGTTCCAACGTTTTTCTTTGGTGGCCGAACTGTCACACACTTCGTTGTTGCCCGCATGAGTCAACGTAATGTAGCGAACTCCCATCTTGTGAAACAAGCGTAGCAATGACAAGTCTTTGTGAATGGGTCCGGCGTTTTCCATGCCCAGAAAAATGGCAATCTTTCCTTGCTGTTTCAAAGCCCTTGCCGTTTTTGCATCGGTTGCCAGAGCTACCTTATCCGGATTCTTATCCAGCATATCGTATACAGACGCAAAAGCCTCTAAGGCTTTAAAGGTACACTCAAACGGTTCCCAATTGTTGGACACGTAAATAGCAAAGAAAGAGGCATCTACGCCCCCTTCTTTCATGCGCACCAAGTCTACATGTCCTGTTTGCAGACGTTGGCCTATGTCGACTCCTTTTCTACGCAAGAAAATGGGAGTATCGCAGTGAGAATCAAGTACTAAAATTTTTTCGTGGAGTTCTTTGGCTGTCATTATATGGATTTTAATAATAGTTCAATTTGGAAGCGCCGCTTATATTCACGTTCCTCAAAAGTGCGTTTCTATTGTAGTGCAATTTTGAAGCACCCGACAGTGTGGGATCCAATGAGCCCGTCACGTTAACCCGCGCTCTGGAAACTCCGCTGACACCGGCTTTCATAGTTTCTACCTGAAAGCGTGCTCCTTCAAACTCACTCGTTCCGCTCATATTCAACAACGCTTTGATGGCGTCTCCTTCTATGGTAGTCCTACCGGTACCGCTGATTTCCACGTTGGCAAAGGTAATGGTTTTTCCTTCCAGGTAAAAGTACGCTTTGGAGGCACCGCTGACCTCTGAGCGCAATTCTTCTGTTTTGCCGTAGAAGGTAAGTTCCGACACTCCCGATATTTCTACAGACAATTCGTTGCAGTCTACCTGTTTAGCATCTATTTCGGACACACCCGACAGTTCAATCTTCATTTTGTTTGTACGGAAAGGATCGCGTACATAAATCTTGGCAACTCCGCCGGTTTGAAGCCAATCCAATTCTTTAAGTTTTACTTTACATAAAATCTCTAAATTCCTATATTTCTTCTGTATAGACCTTGGCAACCCTCCTCTTATCAAGGCTATGTGAAGAATTCCATCGCGTACTTGTATATCCAAATATTTGAATATCTCGGGAGGCGTTTCTATGGAAAGAGCATATTCATCTGCTTTCTCCACCACCACCTGAACAATGTCGGAAGCTTGTATTCCGGAAAAATGTGCCACCTGAAAATCCCTCTTTTCAGGAGTGCCCTTTTGTGCTTGCAACGGAAGTGCAAACAGGGCCAACAAGATGATAATTGCCGATTTTTTCATGATTTATAAAGATTTAATGATGGAAGCACCTTTGGTTGAAGATTTGGAATAGACGGGATTGCCTTTAACCCTGATTACAGAAGCACCTACAGATGTGGCACTTAATGTGCCTTTCACAAAAACTTCCGCCGTAGACGCTCCGGAACACCTTACGGTCATATCTTCCGTTTCAAAATCAAAAGCTCTTACTTTGCTACCCCCGGTTGCTTTTAAAACCATATCAACGGCACTACCGTACAACACCACAGAAGAAGCCCCCAAAGCCTGCAAGTCCATTTTGTTTGTTTCTTGATAATAATTCAAAGACGACGCTCCGTTGACATACGCCTTTGTCTGTGTAGCCAATCCGTTCATCTTTAATACAGAAGCTCCTGTCATATCAATATTTACTGCATGTGAGATGGTATGTATTTCTGCATGCGAGGCTCCCGATAGTTTGATTTGAAAATTGGTCGGCATAAAGCCGTCTTTGGCCACCAATACAGCCGCATTGGATAACGTGACTCCTTCCAATTCAGGTAGAGTAATACGACCGACTATGGTATGTCTTTTATGAAAGACGTTCTGGGTCGTACGCCACCACTCTCTTGTTACTCCCAATTTCAGGGTATTTCCCGATACGGCCACAGTCAACTCATGAACCAGGTCTTCAGGTATTTCCAGTTCCATTGTGTAGGTATTTCCTTTACGTACTTCCAGCTTGTACAAAAAAGAAGCGTCTATGTGCGAAAAGGGTTCCAATTCATACGTGCGTATTGTAGTCTCCGTAGCTCCCATCCATACGCTTACGGACAGAATGAGGGCGGTTAATACATATTTTTTCATAAATCATGGGGTTGTTTTGTCAATGAAGCAATCTCTACCATTCCTTCATATAACCGTTTATAATATTCTTTATTTAAATGTTTTATATCTTTTTCACTTATATCTGCCGGCAGCATGTTTTCAAATTCGACTTCCGATTGCGGCATGATGGAATACATGTTCATCAAAATCTCCCTTTGCTTGAACTCAGGCAAGTGTTCTATACTTCGTTCTATTTGATCCGACAATTTTACTATTTGTGCGTAATAACACGCTCCGCTGCCTGTCAAACACGGTTGAGTTTTGTACAATCCTACCGTAAGCATTAGTACAACTAAAGCTGCAGATGAGCTACCAATCAGAAAGATAAGCCTTTGTCGCTTTCTTCTTCTCTGTCGTTTCAACAACCGTTGTTCATGGCCTTCAGGTAGGTCTTCCTGCTCGAACAACGCCTTATTTTCCTGAATGAAATTCTTTAAAATATCCATGTTTTTTTAGTTCTTCTAGTAATCTTTGCCTTCCTCGGCTGTATGCACTCCTGACAGAAGACGATTTGCGTTTTGTAATTTGTGCAATCTCTTCAAAATCATACCCTTCAAACAAGTAAAGGCTCAAAACCACACGGTATCCGGACGGCATGGTCTGCAATACCTCTTTTATGAGTGCCACTTGATGGCTCCGCTCTTGTTCGGAGCTGCAACACGGCGTATTGAAATCTTCAACGTACTTATTATCAATGGATTCAGTACTCAAACTTTTCTTGAAGTCTAAAGATCTAAGACGATCGATGGCTCCTCTGACAGCTACTTTTTTGACCCAACCGTAAAAAGCTTTTTTGTTGATGTAGCGGAATGTTCCCGAAGTAAATCCTTTGATAAACGCATCATGCATACATTCTTCTGCATCCAAGGGCGATCCCAATATCCGCAAACACGTATAATAGATGGGTTTATGGAATTCCCTGTAAAGGGCGGACTGATCCATTGTCAATGCTTATTAAGGGCTCTCACTTATAGAAACGAATTGTTCTGTGTTTTGTTGCACTTTTGTACCGTTTCTTTTGAAATCCATAACCATCAGGTCCACTACCCGCCCGTAACTGGCCACCCCGTCTTGCTGTGCATTGGCTTTCAAATAAGCATTGTTTACTTTCTGAGAAGTTTCTGCAAAAGATGTCCTGTATTTTTCCCAATACTCTTGTGCCGTAAGCAAATCGTGCATAACACGCGGAGAAAGCTGTTGCAGTACCTTTCTATGTTCTTCTGCTGAAGCTTTGTAGAGTGCATTGAGTACGTAATTGAAAGACAGCAGCAAACACGAATATTTCAAATCTCCGCTACGTGTATGGCGAGCCAACAAATACGTTAGAAAATTGGCTTCATTTTCTCTCATAAAACCGCGGACGTGTGCCTGTTCATGCGCCATAATAGCCGGCATGCGAAATACCGGCACATCTTTATTTATATTGGCTTCCAGAGTCCAGGGGAAAAAGAAGCCGCTCAAATAGGCATAAGACATCAAACGCGAAGCCAGGAAAGGTTTTGTGGCCGGAAACCTACCGCCTACAACTAAGCCTGTGGATTGTTCCAAAGAATCATACGCTCTGTCTATTTCCTTCTTATACCCATCAAACGTCAAGTCCGGCACCATGTCTCCTTCCAAATTCCGCCTGGTGTAGGTGGCCGCACTGTTCACTTCTTGCACCAAATAATCAGCCAAAGCAAACAACTCCTCTGTTGTGGCGTGTTCGTCCGGGTATTTCAAATGTTCTTCCAAAGGCACTCTGTGGTAATGTACCCCGCAAGTAAGAATGAAAACAGACACTGCGTATACCATTCCTACCACCACACGGTAAAGCCACTTTGTACACAGGCGTCCCACATGCTTGAAAGGTTTTGTAACAAGCAGCAGGAAAGCTTTGATGAAGGAAAAAAGAAGGAAAACCACCAAAAGCAGTAACAGCAACTCGGCAAGAGAAAAAGGCAAGAGAGCCATGAGCCGCGATATGCCTTGCGCAGCATACCGATATAGAAAACGGCTGTAAACAGCGTCCATCAATGCAGGGAACAGCCTGAAGAGCAACAACACCAGCAAGCTGAAGCCCAAAAACCAAAATGATCTACGTAGTTTCATGAAGGCAAAGTTATTATATTTGTCCTTTCTTTATCTTATCATTATGAAAAAACGTACCACTTTGCTGCTGGTTTTCATGTATTTTATGATATCCTTACCGGCACAGAATCGCTCTTTTTATCCCCTTCCGGATAGCACAACAGCCAAAATGATGACAGACTCACTCCGGACCGTCCTTTCCGACGGTGTCATGCGGGCTGCAAGAATCAATATCAGAAGCATACACGCCAACGAACAAAAAAGAATACTCTCTTTCAAATTTACGAATGGGATGGCCGATTATCCCATGAGAGATGACAAAATACAAGAAGTAAAGCAGACCATCAGGCATTTTCTGCCGGAAAGGTTTAAACCCTACGAACTGCAGATACGAACGGACGGGAAAGATCTGGAAGAACTCGTTCCGGATATGTACAAAAGCAGCTATACTCCCCTGACCAAGAGTCAGATAGAAAAAAACAAAAAAGATCATGCTGCAGCTGTGGCCGTCAACAAAAGAAAGTTGGCCAAACGCAGCGCCAAAGTGGGAACACCGGAAGAAGTAGCCTTGCAGCAAAAATTGGAAGACAGACAAGCTTCCATCAATGCATTGAAACTTCAAGCCCAAGAACAACAAAAGAGAGACAGACGCAAAAGAAACAGACACAAATGGCCCGATATAGGCCCCACGCCGTTGGTAACAAAAGAAGAGCAGCCGTTTGCTATTACCAACGGATTGCAAAACAACCACATTGCCCTTTGGCACAGCCACGGTTTGTACTACGAACAAAAACACGCCCGATGGCAGTGGCAAAGAGCCCGCCTTTTTCAAACTGTGGAAGACCTGTATACCATGTCTTATGTCATTCCTTTCTTAGTGCCTATGCTGGAAAATGCCGGAGCGTATGTACTGTTGCCGCGTGAAAGAGATACGCAAACTCACGAAGTTGTTGTAGACAATGACAGTCCTTGGAGCGGATACAGCGAACAATCCGGAACATACATATGGCGTACGGACGAAAAAGATTCTCGTGGTTTTGCTCATAAAAAAGAAGTGTATACAAATTACGACAACCCGTTTAGAATGGGTACGTACCGCCGCATCACTACACACAACCCCAAGCTGAGCGGAAAAGCATCTATGCAACCGGCTTATGCTCACTGGGTTCCCACTATACCGGAGGCAGGTACATATGCCGTATATGTATCTTATGCCAGTTTGCCGGAAAGCACCCGAGACGCGCGATATACCGTATACCACAAAGGCGGATCGGATGTATTTAAGGTCAACCAACAAATGGGCGGAGGCACCTGGATTTATCTGGGTACCTTCCTCTTTGACGAAGGCAAACATATGGAAGGCCGGGTGACGCTTTCTAATGAAAGCCAAGAAATACAAGCGGTGGTCACAGCCGATGCCGTGAAATTTGGCGGAGGTATGGGCAACATAGGCCGGTTTGTACAAGACACATCCGTATTGGCTTCCTACGGAAACATAGAAATACCACCCGTCACCAGTCAATACCCACGTTTTACTGAAGGTTCCCGCTATTGGCTGCAATGGGCCGGTTTTGCCGACTCTGTATACACGTATAACGAAGGAGAAAACGATTACAACGACGATTTTTCGTCAAGAGGGCGCTGGGTAAACACATTGGTTGGCGGATCGGAAAAATACCCCCAAAATCCCGGTCTGCACATCCCCGTTGATCTTTCCTTGGCGTTTCATACAGACGCAGGAGTCACCTTTAACGACAGCATCATTGGTACTTTAGCCATTTACACCAGGGACAGTGACGGTACAGAATTGCTACCCACAGGACAAACGCGACTGACCTCCAGAGATTTGACAGACATTGTACAAACACAAATTGTGAACGACATCCGGCGAACATGGAACCCGGACTGGACAAGACGTGGAATTTGGAACCGTTCCTATGCGGAAAGCCGCTCCGCACAAATTCCGGGTATGCTTTTGGAGCTGCTATCGCATCAAAACTTTGCCGATATGCGTTTTGGATTGGACCCTCGCTTCCGCTTTACAGCCAGCAGGGCCATTTACAAAGGGATGTTACGCTATCTGAGCCACGTCAACGGCGTTCCATATGTAGTACAACCTCTTCCCGTACGTGCACTGTCAGCAGACATCAAACAGCCGGGAACAGCCCTTTTAAGCTGGCAACCCACAGAAGACGTCTTGGAACCTACGGCAGTCCCCGACGGATACATAGTCTATGTAAGAAAAGGAAATGCAGACCAAGCGTTTGCTAAAGGCATCCACGTCAAAGACAACAGCCTGGAATTGCCCATAGAACCGGGTGTCCATTACAGTTACAGAATTGCAGCCGTGAACAAAGGAGGAGAAAGTTTTCCTTCAGAAACGGTCACTCTGTACCAAGCCCCACAAGAAAAGGGTAAAATACTTATTGTCAACGGATTTACCAGAGTATCCGGTCCGGAAAGCTTTGCCTCGGAAGATACGTTGTTTGCAGGCTTTCACGACCCCTTGGACTACGGAGTGCCTTACATGAGAGATATTGCTTACACAGGTCCGCAATTTGAATTCCGTCGCAAACGGCCGTGGGCTCATGACGACGCCCCCGGCTTTGGTGCCAGCCATGCCGACTGGGAACAGACCGTTCTGCCGGGAAATACGTTTGATTACCCGCTCATTCACGGTATGGGCTTTGCGCAAAACGGATACAGCTATGTGACGTACAGTCTGGAAGCTTTTACAGAAAAAGAAACAGATGCGTACGCCGTAGATGTAATCTTAGGCAATCAGAAGAAAGTTCTTCATGCAGGAGTACCTGAAGAACAGGCAGATTTTGCCGTTTTTCCGTCCTCTTTGCAACACGCCCTTTCTCGTTATACGCACAAAGGAGGCAATGTAATGATAACAGGGTCCCACCTGACAACCGACTTGTGGGAAGGACCGCTTGCCGATACAGTGGCTCAGCGTTTTGCACAAGACGTATTGAAAATAAGGCATAGAACGAACAGGGCTGCAAAGAACGGAGAAGTTGTCATAGCTCCCAATCCTTTCCCTGCTTTTTACACAAAGGAAATTCCGGTGGATCCCAAATATACATTTTACGCAGAACCCAATGTGGTGGTTTACCCTTGTGTAGCTCCCGATGCTTTTGAACCGGCAACAGATGACGCTTATACCGTATTCAGATACGCAGAGAACCGCTTGAGTGCCGGAGTAGCCTGGGCAGGAGCTTATAAAGTCGTTGCATTGGGATTTCCCCTGGAAACAATCCGTACTCCGGAAGAAAGACTGGAATTGATTACACAATGCCTAAAATTCTTTGAAACTGACAAATAGTCAGCCTGTCCGGTATTGGAATGGTTTTTGACATTTGTGGTTGCACAATCACAAAACAAGAACTATGAAAAATAAAGGAACTATTGGAGTTACTACACAGGACATTTTTCCCGTTATTAAGAAATTTCTGTATTCAGACCACGAAATTTTCCTTAGAGAATTGATTTCAAACGCTGTAGACGCCACGCAAAAAATGAAAACGCTGGCGGCCAAAGGAGAATTCAAAGGCGAACTGGGAGATATTACCATTCGTGTTCACGCCAACCCCGATACATCTACCATTACCATATCTGACAGAGGCATTGGCATGACGGCAGAAGAAGTGGACAAATACATCAACCAGATAGCTTTTTCCAGTGCCGGAGAATTTCTTGAAAAATACAAAGACCAAGAAGCCGGTATCATAGGCCACTTTGGACTTGGATTTTATTCCAGTTTTATGGTGGCCAAAAAAGTAGAGATTATCACAAAATCCTGGAAAGAAGGAGCCGAGGCTGTCAAGTGGACGTGTAAAGGCACCCCGGAGTACACCATGGAATCTGTTGAAAAAGAAGACAGAGGTACCGATATCGTCCTTCATTTGTACGCGGAACACAAATCGTACGCTGAAGAGTACAAAATCAACGAATTGCTGCGCAAGTACTGCAGTTTCTTACCTGTAGAGATAGCTTTTGGTAAAGAAAAAGAATGGAAAGACGGCAAAGAAATAGAGCTGGATAAAGACAGAATAGTAAACGATGTCAAGCCGTTATGGACAAGGAAGCCGGTTGACTTGAAAGACGAAGACTACAAAGAGTTCTACAACAAGCTCTATCCCATGGCAGAAGAACCGCTCTTCTGGATTCATTTAAACGTGGACTACCCTTTCAAACTTACCGGAGTGCTCTATTTCCCAAAAATCAAAGACCGTTTGGAAGTAACACGTAACAAGATCCAATTGTACAGCAACCAAGTGTTTGTAACGGACAATATAGAAAACATTGTCCCGGATTTTCTTACCTTATTACACGGTGTGCTGGACTCTCCGGACATTCCTCTGAACGTGTCGCGCAGTTATTTACAGAGTGATTCCAACGTAAAGAAAATTTCCGCTCACATTACACGAAAAGTAGCCGATCGCTTGGAAGAAATCTTTAAAAACGACAGGCCCGCCCTGGAAGAAAAATGGGATAACCTGAAGCTTTTCATAGAGTACGGAATGATGACGGAAGAAAAATTCTACGATAGGGCCAAAAAATTTGCTTTGCTCAAAAACACAGATAGCAAATATTTGAGTTTTGACGAATACGCTACCCTCATTGAGCCCAACCAGAAAGACAAAGACAAGAATTTGGTGTACTTGTATGCCACACACGCAGAAGAGCAATATTCCTATATAGAAGCCGCCAAAGCCAAAGGGTACGATGTTCTGTTATTGGATTCACCCTTGGTAGCCCACTTTGTGAATTTGCTGGAATCGAAAATGAAAAACACACGCTTTGTTCGTGTAGATGCAGATACACCGGAAAGGCTCATCTTGAAAGAAGAAGCAAGCAAACCCGATTTAAAGGAAGAAGAAGAAAAAGAATTGCAAGAATTATTCACGGAAGCCCTCCCCAAAGACGTCACATTCACCGTTGCTTTTGAGAACATGGACGAACAACAACTGCCCGTTCTCATCACGCAGGGAGAATGGATGCGCCGTTACCGTGAAATGAGCGCCTTGGGCGGAGGCATGAATTTTATGGGTACCATGCCGGAATCGTACAATCTGGTAGTCAACCTCAAGCATCCGCTTGTGGAACGTATCCGTGAATCAAAAGACGAAAAATTGGTTAGCCAAGTGTGCGATTTGGCCCTATTGGCCAACAATCTGTTAAAAGGAGAAGCCCTTACACAGTTTATAAAAAGAAGTGTTGACATCATTCAGTGATGTCAACACCTTTCTCTTTCAACCTGCCTATTGCAACGGAGCTATAACCTCCATCAACTCAGGCAGATCCATACCAATATCTTTCAGAAACTCCATTCTGGGGACGCCGTTGTTGTTCCAACCGCGACGTTTGTAAACGGCATCCAACAGTTTTTCATATTGGTCTTCTCTATAGCGACGCAATGCATTGCGTCTTTCATCCAAAGAAAGTATGGTAGGATCTATACCGGCCTCTTCTTTCAATTGTGTGTCGTATCTTTCTTCTCTGGATAAGTACTCTTCTTCTGTTACCGGTCCGCAGGCGCGGTACGGTTGTGCATCGTGTGCACGCAAGCCGTATCCCATACGTATGTTAAAGACCCTCTGGAAGTTGTAGACTCTCTCAGACTGTTTGATCATTTCTTCCTTATCAAATTCCCATCCCGTGACACCCTTAAATACCGTCACATAATTGTCTACGTGCTCCGGCACCTTGTGGGGTTCGTCTTGTTCCGCGTTGTCTGCCGGTTCTACGTCGTTCCAGCACAATTTGCAAAAACCGGCCAAGCCAAACCACGTTCTAAACATGGGAAAATAATGCAATGCTTCTGCTTTGTCCTCAAATGTGGGAATTTGGTTGTTGACCATATCCATAAATATAAGCCATGCCTCGTCGTGCTGCGGTCCTTTGTTTGTCATGGCGTAGCCACCTTGCTGGGCCAAAGATTCTTTAGAGATGTACATGGAATACTCCATTCCCTTGTTTTCCATAGCTATGTCGTTCAGGAAATCGGGATCTCCCCACCCTTTTTCAATGAACAGCTCTTTCATCTTTCGCACTCCCAAACCGGCTACCATACCAAACCCTTCTCCGCGAGCCAACTGGTGCATGCATTCCAAAGCATCTTCTGCATTTCCCCAGGTAAAGTCCAGTCCGCCTGTTTTTTCTATATCAAGGATGCCTTCTTCCCAGCATTCCATAATAAACGCCACGATATTTCCCCAAGAGATGGTACAAATCCCGTACGTGTCGCAATAGAAATTCTGTTCAATGACATAGAGCGGATCAAAGACGGCAATGTTGGATCCGACGGCTGCTGCCGTTTCGTATTCGGGACCATCCACAAGCACTTTTGAACCTTTATACGGTCCCGTACGCAATTCAAAATCATCCACCCCTTTGGCACACATCATAGAACAACCCAACCAGCACCCATCGGGAACGCCTTGCGTAAAGTGTTGTTTCCAGACCTCCAAATCTATTTTATGGCAATCCTTGTGGTCTCCGTATTTGAAATTCATGACGGGCAACAAATCGTATTTTTCCATAACTCCCATCAAATGAGCCGTTCCCACTTTCCTCATTTGGCATTGTTCGTCGTCCAGTTCTACCATTTCTCTGGTAAAACGTTTGCCTCGTTCAATGATGGCCGGCAAGTCTACCGGGTTGTTTAAGTTCCCGCTGACTTTAGGAATCTTGGCCACAACGGCACGTACGTTCTTATGACGCAGCAACGTACCCAATCCGCCTCGTCCGGCTTGCTTGAGTCGTATTTTTTGACGTTTTACATCATAAAAAGAAAAGTTGAGCATACCAATCAAGGAATGATCTGCCGCCTTGCCACTCGACACAACGGAAATATTCAATTTGTCGCGCTCGTTGTCTGCAAACATTTCATGCAGCTCTTCTGCCAACAAATGGGAATCTATATGCAATTCTGCCGGCGGTACAAAGAATTCTATTTCATGGTCCACACCGTTTATGTAAACGACGACCTCGCGGGGTGCAATTCCCTGAATTTCAATAGCATCAAACCCGGCAAACTTCAAATGAGGACCAAAGTGCCCTCCTACGTTGGAGTCTACCACGCCTTCCGTAAGCGGAGACAATCCCACACAAATGCTCTTACCGGATCCTGCGTATTGTGTAATGCCGCAGACGGGACCTCCTGAAATAACGATTTCGTTTTCCGGATCATCCCATTTTGTCTGTGGAGTAACGGCATCCCACAACATGCGCAACCCGTAGCCTTTACCTCCTACAAATTTTTCTTTTACCTGCTGAGGGACAGGACGTACTTCTGCGCCATACGAACTCAAGTCTACATAAAGACTTTGGTCTGCATAACCTCTATCCAGCGGTTTCCAGTTGTAAGGTATTTTAGCCAGTACTTCTCTATTCTTAATTATATCATTCATAGATAAGGTCTTTAAATTGTATATTTGCCCCACAAATTTAAGGAAATTGACGGGATTCCAAAACATAAAAACCGTATTGGCTTCCAAGTGCGTTGGCATTGCCGGAGCCGGTGGCTTAGGCTCGAACGCCGCTGCAGCCTTGGTTAGGGCCGGAATAGGCCGGCTGGTCGTTGCCGATTTTGATGTAGTCGAAGACAGCAACTTGGACCGTCAGTTCTATTTTCCGGATCAAACGGGACAACCCAAAGTGTATGCTCTGAAAAACAACTTGCTACGCATAAATCCAACAGCTTTTGTCCGGGTTTTTCATGAAAAAATCACACCCGACAACGCCCGTTCTTTTTTCTCTTCTTGCCACGTAGTGGTAGAGGCTTTTGACAACGCTGAGGAAAAAGAGTGGTTTGCCGTATGGATGGACAAGCATTTGCCCCGTATCCCCATAATTATGGCCTCCGGCATTTCCGGATGGGGACATCCGGAGCAGATGCGTGTGCAACGAACAAGCAACATGTATGTATGCGGACATCAGGTGGAACCGGAGAAAAAAGAAATACCTTTGCTGGCTCCGCGTGTGATGCAAGTAGCCATGATGCAAGCAGACCTTGTTTTGGAAATTTTATTGAAAGATATACCCCAAACACATGACCATAACGTTAAACAATAGAAAAGAAACATTTGATACAGGCCCCTTAACCATCACGGACATTTTGCATATAAAATCTTTCCGGTTTAAAATGTTGGTTATCAAACTCAACGGGGCTTTGATTGCAAAAGAACTTTACGACTCTACTCTTGTCAAAGAAGGTGACACACTGGATGTTATCCATTTGATTAGCGGAGGGTGAATGCATAGATATACATTATGAAACAAATACTTATGAAACGATTTTGGCTGTTTATCCTGCCCCTGCTGGCCCTTCCGGCCTCTTCCTGCATTTCTGTGGGATTGGATGCCGTCAGTGGTTCAACACTCATCTGGAATTCCGGATCCAACAATTATTTTAACAGAGAAGCGTATACAACCTTGTCGGGTCCAAAAAAATTGTGGATTGACGGGGAAGTAGAGCAGCCTACAGAAGTCAAATTGTCAAAATTTCCTTTACGTACCGTGACTGTCAAAGAAGCTACGTACTGCAAAGAAGGTGATTCCATTGCTTTCTTGGGTGCGTATAGGTACGAAGGCTATGCTCTTTGTGATATTTTAAGCGGCCTGAAAGTAGACAAAGCCAGTAAAGAAGACCTGTGGCCGCCTATAGATTTGTATATAGAAATACGCAATCAAGCCGGCGATAAAGCTGTTTTTTCCTGGGGAGAAATCTTCTATTCGGCCAATATGTACGGCATTGTCATAGCCAAAAGAGTAACGCGCGTTATACCGGGAAAGACGGGAGAATTGTGGGATTTACCCACAGAAATGAAATTGATTTCCACCACGGATCAGATTTCTGTTAGAAACATTCCTTCGCCCACTCACATTTCCGTACATTCTTTAAGAGGCAATTACGTTGTAAACAGGGCTCCGGAAGTTCTGGAAAACGATCCGGGCAGATTGGCTGTTCAAACTTCTTTCAAAGATACAGCTGCCGTGCTGACGGAACTTCCCAAAGATCTTCCCGTTGTTACGTACCCCGTACTCTTTTATGGAAACAGCACCGGATATAAAGGGATTAGGGAGTTTTCAGGACAAATGCTCAGTCGCGTCATAGCTCCCTGGTTCCCAAGCAACGATTACCACACCGTTCAAACAGGTATGTTGAGTATTGCCGGCGTAGACGGTTTCCGAGCCGCTTTCTCCGTTTCGGAAATAGTCAACCGCAACGACCACAAGGAAATCCTGTTACGGCAAGACGGAGTTTCCTTTTCCATCTATACGGCCTGCGATGCTTTTGCTGACAGAAGCATCAAAGGGTTGAGTGAAATAAGACTTATTCAAACAGAACCATGAAAAAGACAAGTAAATATTTGATATACCTGTCTGTTTTGCTTCCTGTACTCTTTACCGGATGCCGGCAGAAAGCAGACAACAAACTGGTCATTTTCCATGCCGGGAGCCTGGCCATGCCCTTTAAAGCGTTGGCAGACAGTTTTACCATTATGTATCCCGGTACGGAATTTAAAATGGAAGCAGCCGGAAGCGTGGATTGTGCACGTAAAATCACAGAATTGGGACGTTCCTGTGACATTCTGGCTTCAGCCGATTACCAGGTAATAGACCAATTGCTCATCCCCGACCACGCTACTATCAATGAGCCGTTTGCAGTCAACAGCATCATCATAGCCTATACGGACAAATCCCGAAAGGCAAACGAAATCACCACGGACAATTGGTATGAGATACTGCTGTCTCCCGACGTTTTTTACGGCCGCTCAGACCCACATGCAGATCCGTGCGGATACCGTACTGTATTTGCTTTGCAATTGGCACAGGAGTATTATACAGGTTCAAAAGGGAAAGCTCCTTTCCAAGTAAGCGATTTCACGGAAAAAGACCGGCGCTTCATACGACCCAAAGAAGTAGATTTGTTGGCATTGTTAGGCAGTCAGGCCATTGATTACATGTTCATCTACAAATCTGTGGCGCTACAGCACAGGCTGCGCTACGTAGAATTGCCGACAGAAATCAACCTGGGAGACAACACACTGGCAGAACATTACGCCAAAGCCCAGCTGAAAATCAGAGGAAACAGTCCGGGCGATTCCGTCGTAGTAACGGGAACCCCCATCACGTATAGTTTCACTATTCCGCACAACGCGGAAAACCCGGAACTGGCTGAAAAATTCGCTCGTTTTCTGAAAGACCCCGACGGCGGACAAAAGATCCTCCGTGCTATGGGACAATGATGCCGTGATCGGGTTCAAAAGCAAATGACCGGTTTGCCAAAGCATCTACCTCGGCTTGGTCGTGCGTTACGTGCAAGATGGTAATACCCGTTTGCGACACGTTTTTCAACAGTTGAATGGATTGATCTCTTAGCGGAGCATCCAAGGCAGACAAAGGCTCGTCCAACAACAACACTTTGGGATGAATCACCAACGTTCGAGCCAGAGCCACACGTTGCTTCTCCCCTCCCGAAAGCAATTCCGGCATACGCGACAGGTGACGCACGATGTCCAAGTCCTCGGCCATTTGTGTGACCGTTTGTTTTATCTCCAACTTCTTCAAGCCTCTGATGACCAAAGGCCAAGCTATGTTGTCAAAAACATTCATATGCGGAAAAAGGGCATAATCCTGAAACAAAATACCTGCCGGTCTGCGTTGCGGGGGCATATGTGTACAATCCATCCCATCAATAAAGATGCTGCCTTTCTTTAACGGCCTCAACCCGGCAATCAATTCCAACAGCACCGTTTTGCCCGATCCCGAAGGTCCAAACAAAGCGCAGTAATCTCCTTTTTGCAATTCCAGGGAAAAATCTTTCAAATGAAAAGACCCCACTTTGTATTCTAATTCGCAACACTTGAGCATATTACACCTTGTTGTTTTTACGTCCTACCAAGCGCAACACCATAAACACCAAAATACAGATGATGATAAAGAGTACGGCTACCGGTTTGGCATATTCCAAGCCGTAGGAATTGAACCGATCAAAAATGAGCACCGGCGTAGTCATGGGATGGTACGCCACGATTACGACAGCCCCAAATTCGCTCATCCCCCTGGCAAACATCAGCACCAACCCCGTTATGACGGAAGGCTTGGCCAAGGGCAACGAAATCTGCCGAAATACCCTAAAAGGCGAGGCTCCCAACGACTGCGCCGCCTGCTCCAACCGCAAAGGAACGGCTTGAAAACCGTCTCGGGCTGCATTGATAAGGAAAGGTACACTGACAAACGCCATGGCTACCCCTATGGCAAACGGACTCCCCACCAGGTTGAGTCCCAGCGCCTCGGCCAATTTTCCCAACGCTGAATCCCGGGCAATAAAGCCCAAAACAGCAATACCGGCTGCCGAATGCGGCAACACAATGGGCAAGTCTATCAAGCCTTGGAGGAACGCCTTCCCTCTGAACTCTTTTCTGGCCATCAAGTAGGCCAGCGGAAGGGCAAAAAAAGCAGCCAACACGGTAAAAAGGGCAGACACACCCAGCGTCAGCGCTATACTTCCTTTCACCTGAGTATCTTTTGCCGTCTCGAACAAATTGGGAAGCGACGTAGAAAAGAACAACCCCAGCAACGGAGCTACTATAAAGAGCAACATGAGCCCGGACAAGAATAAAAAAACAAGGCGTAAGGCAGAATAATTTTGGCTGAACCGCATGGCTTTACATTTCAAAGCAAAGATAAGAAAAACCATGTATCTTTGTTGTATGATTGATTTTCACACAGCTTTACAAACCGTACTGGACCATGCCAAACGTACCGGTACGGAACACATACTTGTTGAAGACGCGAACAACCGCGTGCTAGGAGCAGATGTGGCTACCCGTATTGACATACCGCCCTTTTTCCGTTCGGCTATGGACGGATACGCTTGCCGCAAAACAGATACGGAAAAGGGAATGAAGGTGTTGGAAGTGCTGGCAGCCGGAGACGTTCCCAAATACGCCATAACTCCGGGAACGTGCAGCAAAATCATGACGGGCGCTATGGTACCGGAAGGAGCCGATGCCGTCATGATTGTAGAAAACGCCACCGAACGCGACGGTCTGGTATTCGGACCGCCTCCGGCTACAAACAACATCATTATCCAAGGAGAAGACCTACGGGCGGGCGATACCTTGTTGCCATCCGGTACGCTACTTCAACCACACCATTTGTCGTTGTTGGCTTCGTGCGGTATTACGGAAGTACCCGTAAGCAGGAAAATACCAATTGGCATCCTCTCTACAGGTGATGAACTCATAGAACCTGGCAACCCCGTCACAAAAGGCAAAATATACAACAGCAATTCCCTACAACTAATGGCCATGGTAGCCCGTATGGGCGGTATACCCACCTATTACGGCATTGCCCCGGACACTCCGGAGGAAACGCATCGTTTCATAAAAAAAGCCATGGATGAAAACCAAGTAGTCATCCTTACAGGAGGTGTGTCGGAAGGCGATTACGATTGCGTTCCTTCCGTTCTGCAAGAACTGGGCTTTGAAATTTTATTTGACCGCGTGCGCATCCAACCCGGCAAACCCACTACCTTTGCCGTGTCACATACTACCGGAAAATACGTATTCGGATTGCCCGGGAACCCCGTTTCTTCCTACGTGCAATGCATGCTTTTGGTATATCCCTTCCTGGCTGCTCTGCAAGGCGCCGCGTGGGAACCGCTGACTACACAATTGCCGCTGAAAGGTTCTTACAAAAGACGCAGAAGCGTTCGGATGGCACACATTCCCATACAAGTGCACCACGACGGGACGTGCTCCGTCGTTCCCTATAACGGATCTGCCCACCAAGCGGCGTTATCGACTGCACACGGCTTGGCCAGAATTCCCGTAGGGATAGATACCCTACAAGATGGCGATCCCGTGGAAGTGCTTCTTTTCTATTCATGATGTTATGAAAGACACGTTTGGAAGAACCATAGATTATTTGCGTATCTCTGTTACGGACAGATGCAATTTGCGGTGCGTGTACTGCATGCCCCGGGAAGGCGTCCCTTTTATCCCGCATGGGCAAATGCTTACGTACGAAGATATTGTGTCTTTCACCCGTTTTGCCGTAAGCCGAGGCATCCGGAAAGTGCGACTGACGGGCGGAGAACCTTTGGTCCGCAAGGGCATTGCCGATTTGGTACGTTCCCTGGCCGTCCTTCCCGGCATTCAAGACCTGGGCATGACCACAAACGGCCTCTTACTGGAAGAGATGGCCGCCCCACTGAAAGAAGCCGGGTTGCACCGACTGAACGTCAGCCTGGACACCCTTGATCCGCAACGATACGAACGCCTTACGCGCGGCGGGTCTTTGAAAAAAGTGCTCCAAGGCATCCAAGCCGCAAAAAAGGCAGGTTTTGGCACGGCAGACGCTCCCCTCAAATTGAACTGCGTAAAGATGCCGGATACAACACAAGCCCAATTGGACCGACTGCGCGACTTTGCTCGTCAAGAGGGATTGGAATTGCGTTTGATCCATCTTATGGACCTGGAAGAAGGCACGTTCTCCAAAGTGGAAGGAGGCGAAGGAGGCCATTGTGCACAATGCAATCGCCTGAGGCTCACCTCTACAGGCATTCTCAAACCTTGCCTGTTCAACAACTTGGGATACGACATACGGCAATTGGGCTACGAAAAAGCCCTGGAAGCCGCTTTGAAAAACAAACCCCTAGCGGGAACACACAATACAATGGACTCTTTTAGTTATATGGGAGGATAAACACATGAAAAAAACGTTGAGCCATGTAAAAGAAGGCCAAGCACATATGGTAGATGTATCGGCTAAAAACGATACCCTGCGCAAAGCCCGGGCAGAAGGCTTTATTGCCTTACAAAAAAACACGTTGGAATTGATAAAAGGCGATACCATAAAAAAAGGACCTGTCTTGACAACGGCATCACTGGCCGGAATCCAGGCTGCCAAACAATGCAGCCAATTGATTCCCTTGTGCCACAACATACCGCTTACCGGTGTGGACGTTATTTTTGAGTACACTGCCAAAGGTATACAAGCCGTATCTGAAGTAACATGCATAGGTCCCACGGGTGTGGAAATGGAAGCATTGACCGCCGTTGGCGTAGCCCTGTTGACCGTCTACGATATGTGCAAAGCCGTAGACAACACCATGGTCATTTCCGACATACGCCTTGTAGAAAAAACAAAAGAAAAAAGAGATTGATTATGCTAACCATACGTTCTGTCAATATTTCCAAAAAAACAGGTACCGTCAAAACAGCCGTGCCGTCCATAGAACTGGACGCTTGCGGCGTAAAAACAGATGCCCACTCCGGCTCTTGGCATAGGCAGGTAAGCTTGTTGGGAGAAGAAGCATACGATACCATGCAATTGGATCCAAAAGAATTTCCCTTTGGCTCTTTTGCAGAAAACATCACCACCACAGGTACTCCGGCAACAGATGTGCCTGATTTGAAGCATTGCCGGATTGGAGACCGATTCCGCTGTGGAGATGTATTGTTGGAAGTCACCCAAATAGGCAAAAAATGCCACGGCCCGGGCTGCCCCATCCATATCAAAGCAGGCCATTGCGTGATGCCCAAAGAAGGCATCTTTGCTCGCGTACTTTCCGGAGGCACCTTACAAGCGGGAGACAAATTGGAGTACGAATCCAAAACATACCAAATTCATATCATTACGTTGAGCAATCGGGCCTATGAAGGCATCTATGAGGACCGCAGCGGACCGGAACTGGAACGCTTGGTAACAAGCTTTTGCGAGCAACATCAATGGCCCGTAGCCGTTACCCGTACCGTATTGCCGGACGATCCAAAACGGTTAGAAAAACTGCTGAAAGAAGCCATTACAAATGAAGTGGATATGGTTTTCACCACGGGAGGTACCGGTCTGGGACCTTCCGATATCACAGCGGGCGTAGTAAAACCCTTATTGGACAGGGAAATCCCGGGCCTTATGGAATACATCCGCATCACGTACGGCAAAGACAATCCCAAGGCTTTACTAAGTCATTCGTTGGCCGGTGTAGCCGGGAAAACTCTTATTTTTACCCTTCCCGGCAGCGTGCGAGCCGTAGGTGAGTATTTCTCGGAGATTTCTCGCTCTCTTACACATATGGTCTATATGGTAATGGAGTTGGATGTGCATTAGTAATAAATATTCCTTTATCTTTGTAAGATATCACAAAAATATCAAATAATACCGACTATGAAAAAATCTGTTTATCTCATTGTTTCTATACTGGGTATTGCTTTTTTAGCCTCTTGCGCTACAAAAGAATACACGGTAAAAGCCACTTTTCCTCAAGAAATTTTTGACGGAGAATGGGTATATATCAAAGCCACACACGATGGCAGTGTTCTGGACAGTGCCCTCATTGAGCACGGCACAGCACTCTTTACCGGTACCATCAAAGAACCCACATTGTGCTTAATCCAAAGCGGACGCAGCCGAGGACAACTCATCTTGGAAGGAGGCAACATTTCCATTGAACTGGGAGAACCCGGACAATCTGCCTATGGTGAAGGTACACAACTGAATAAAGAACTCAGCTTTCTTATTGAAACACACAACGACCTGATGAATGAAATCATGGGTTACCAAGGCGGTGATACGGAAGGGTATTTCCGTACGGTATGGACTCCTAAGTTTACAGAAGAAATAGGAGCCATTTTTAACGCCAACAAAAACAACGACGTAGGAACTTTGGCACTGATGCATTTGAACAACTACGGAGCTCCCGATATGCTGGACGAATTCTTTGACAAAGCCGGCAAAGTCGTTACCTCACGCGGACCCATCCAAAAAATCCTTCAACAACGTGCTGCTTTGAAAGAAACAGCAGAAGGCATGCTATTCACGGACTTCACCATTGAAGACTCCGATGGAGAAACAGTATCTTTCTCTGACTACATTGGTCAAGGAAAATACGTATTGGTAGATTTTTGGGCAGGCTGGTGCGGACCCTGCAAAAGGGAAATCCCCCACATTAGAGAAGTATACGACAAACACAACGGAGAAAACTTCACCGTATTGGGTGTAGCCGTATGGGAAGAACCCGATGCCACCAAGCAAGCTATTGAAGAATTAGACGTAGTGTGGCCCTCCATTATCAACGCTCAAAGCATTCCCACAGATATCTACGGAATCAAAGGCATTCCGCACATCATCCTCTTTGCTCCCGACGGAACCATTGTAGCTCGTGGCTTACGTGGTGATGCCATGAAAGAAAAAATTGACGAAATCCTTGCTGAAGAAGAGATTCTTCCTGAAGACGAATAATGAAAATTCCTTATACCATAACAAGCACGGTGGCTCTTTTGGCCGCCGTGTTGTTTCTAAGCAGCAGCCGTCCCGTTGTACAAGACCCCGACCTGAGAAACCTCCAAGAAGTCATAACAACACTTACGCACCCACAGTTTGAAGGCCGTAAGGCAGGAAGTGTTCACGACTCTGTCCTTGCCGTTTACCTGGCAGATATCCTATCGGATTACGGTTTTGAGCCTTTCTTTGAGGAAGGAGCCTTGCATAAGTTTCGTTTCCGGAATATGGACTCCTGGAACGTGATTATGGTGTACAAAGGAGAAGAAACAGACGGCACCCTTATGCTGGGCGCCCATTACGACCATCTGGGCATGGGTGGACGCGGTTCCGGCAGCTTAAGAGCCGATACCGTAGCCATCCATCCGGGAGCCGATGACAACGCATCCGGTGTGGCAGCCGCCATAGAAACGGCACGTCTGCTCAGCGATCGGGCCCGTGAAAACCCCTTGAAAAAAGACATCGTCTTTGCTGCCTTCGGTGCCGAAGAAGTGGGAACCATCGGCTCCGGTTTTCTGGCAGACACCTTAAAAAAAATAGGACGACTCCCCTCTTTGATGATCAATCTGGACATGGTGGGAAGGCTAAAAGACAGTGTTTTGCAAGTGAGCGGTACCGGCACTTTTGAAGGAGCCGATTCCCTGATTCGTTCCCATTTGGACAACGCTACTCCATTCATCTTGAAGACATCGGCAGACGGCCACGGTCCCTCCGACCACAGCCGCTTTTACCGGGAAGAAGTACCCGTGCTCTTCATTACCACAGGACCGCACACAGACTACCATACGCCGTTTGACACGCCCGATAAAATCAATTACGAAGGATTGGCCCACATTGTCCGTTATACCACAACAATAGCCGGAGCCGTTGCTTTTGACGGTTTTGAACCCGTCTATGCAGAAGCTTACCAAACAGAACCCCGCAGAGAACAAGTAGCCTTTAAAGTGAGCCTGGGTGTCATCCCCGACTTTATCCACGAAGGAGAAGGCCTCTGCGCCGGCACCGTCATCAAAGGCCGTCCCGGTCACAAAGCCGGCATGGAAAACGGCGACATTGTCCTCCAAATCAACGACAAGCCTATTCCAAACATAGACGTTTATATGGAAGCCCTGGGTGAACTATCGCCCGGCGAAATTATCTGGGTAACCGTAAAACGCAAAGACAGAATCCTGGAATTGGAAGTACAGCTCTAAAAGCCCCGCCTGCCTTCCTATAAGATTATGGTATTTAAAAAAAATACCGTACTTTTGCAGCCCTTAAGGATACACCATGACAACGGTCCGGTAGCTCAGTTGGATAGAGCAACAGCCTTCTAAGCTGTGGGTCAGGGGTTCGAATCCCTTCCGGATCACAAACACAAAAAATAGCCTGACAGTGTCAGGCGTTTTTTTTGTCCTGAGCTAGTAGGAAAGCTTGCTTTCATACGAAACGAAGGACAAAAAGCAGCTTACGCACAGCGTAAGCGTGTTTTTTGTGTTTGTTAGATGCCCCGCGGCAGCGAAAGGGATGTGCGTAGCAAATCCCGCGGCAGCGGCGCACCCAGATTTGGCGCACCCAGATCAGAGATGGCGCACCAGATGACGCACCAAAGATGGCGCACCACGCACCCCCATCGTCACCCACGTGGCCAGAACAAACGGAAAGGTAAGCTGTGGCAAACCCCATGCAAAGAAAAGAAAGGTTACACCCAACGATACGGCTACCGATACCAATACCCACAACGCATCTTGCCATTGCTTGCCGGAAAACACAATCGCACAAAGTACGGCATTGAAACCGTACAGTCCCGCAACAACAGCATCTACAGGAGCTCCCAAAAAATAGGCTGCGGCACTAGATACAATGGCAGCTGCAAATCCATACACGGCTGCAACAGGTGCACTCACCAATACCCCTGCTAAGAATAAAAAACCGGATAACGCTTTGTCCTGAAAAATGACTTGACCAAAACTTGTAAAAGGGATGAGCAACCAGTCAGAAATGGCAAAGACCGGGTTGGTTGTATCGCCTACCGGAAGCCACATATCCTTCCCCACCAGCGCTAGCAACACCCACGTCACAGCCACAAACGGGAAAGTAAAAGCCGGAAAGGATCTTTTTATGAAAACATGTTGCAACAACGTTGCGGCTGCAGAACCTATGACCACAAGGACCCACGACATCCATACCGGCTTAAAGAAAAGCATAACAGCTACTCCAACCAATACGGCACTAAAACCATAAAGTCCTTTCTGCAAGTTGTCTTTATCAAGCCTGAAGATCCAAGCGGTTAAAAAGCTGGACAGGAGAGCCAACAAGGCGGACAACCCCATAATGACAGAGCCCCAAAAAATACCTGACAGAAAAAGCATACCGGTCAACGCATGGTCTTGAAGCATGACTTGTCCCACGCCTTTCAGGCCGGCTTTGAGATATTGAAACATTCGATTATACACTCAGTTGTACGATACTTTCAGCAAATCTAGCTACTTTTATCCTCATGAGGCACACCATATACTTTTTATTAAACGGGGAAACTGTAACTATCGACTTTACAAAAGAACAGGGATTCTATCCCCAAATGCCTGTTTTGCAGTACCTCAGAAACCACACAAGATTTACCGGCACCAAACAAGGCTGTGGCACAGGTGATTGCGGGTCCTGTATGGTGGCTTTAGCGCAAAAGGACAGAAACGGCACTACCCGACTGTATGCAGTCAATGCCTGTTTGCTGTTATTGGGCATGTTGGACGGGAAACACCTGATTACTATTGAAGGCATTATCCATCACGAAGGAGAGCATCCCGTACAGGAGGCCCTCCCAAACGCTTCTTCAGGTGTCATTATGGCTGCCTATGTAGCTTATGAAAACGGTGTGCCGTTTACTAAACAAACCATAGAAACCATACTTTCCGGAAACATCTGTCCCAATGGAAGCTATATTTATATCAGGAAAGCCCTGTTGCTACTGGAAGAAAAAAGAACAACAGCACAGAAAATCCATTTGGCGTTGCCGCCTGAAAATCCGACGGTATTTTTCTACAAAGGCCCTATGGGAAATTACATCAAACCCCGGACCTTGGAACAATTGCTGACCTATAAAAATACTTATCCTACGTACCATACCGTGAGCGGATCCAGTGGTTTCAGTGTCTACCAGGCACTGGAACACCCGGAGAGCAAACCGGTCATAGACATCTCGGACACTTTGGAGCTCAAGCGTATAGAAGAAACAGACGCATATGTGATTTTTGGCGCCGGAGTGACTGTGGAAGCATTCCGGGAAACGCTCGTACGCCATTACCCCGGTGCACAGGAATACTTGCTTTCTTTTGGTTCGTTACCTGTCAGAAACAGGGCGTCCCTGGCGGGCAACCTGGCCAATGCTTCTTCCGTGGGGGATATCATGCCGTTGCTGCTGGCCCTAGACGCAGAGTTGGAGCTCGTGAGCTTGGGCAAAAAACGCAACATACCCGGTGCCGATTTCAACAGCGGCTACCATACCCATATTCTGGGCCGAGACGAGCTTATTGCTGCCGTACGTATCCCTCGGCCCTCGGCAACCCGAAAGCTGTTTGCACACAAACAGGCAAAAAGGAGCAGTATGGACGTCTCTACCCTTACCTGCTGCATGGCGTTTGATGTCATAGACAATACCCTATACCGTGTTACCACAGGCTTTGGAGGTATGGCACCCACCCCGGTCCGCTCGGCCCGTTTGGAAGTCTTCCTGGAAGGCAGACCGTTTGCAGAAGACACGTTCCGTCAAGCAGCGGATCTGGTGCCGGAACTGTTTTCCACCATCAGCGACGTAAGGGGTAGCGCCGATTACAGAAAACACTTAGTATCCCATTTGTTGAGTAGGTGTTTTTGGGAAACACACAAAAGCAGCCGTCATGCATAACCACACACCTAAAAAAGACCATATCCTCTATGGATATGTATACGGCAGTCCCGTAGCAAGCGGTTCTGTTTGTTCGGTCGATTGTACAGAAGCCTTGCAGAGCAAAGGAATACATGCCATAACCCCTTGCAAAGACACCGTTACTTATGCAGGAGAGCCCGTGTTGTTGGTAGCTGCCGACAGCCGATCCTGCGCCCAAACGGCTATGAAAAAAATAAAGGTTCGTATCAAACAGACACCACCTGTCTTGGATCCGGAAGAAGCATTCCGGCAACAGCAATTTCATGCGGAACCTGTATTTATAGAGAAAGGCGATGTAGAAGAAGGGTTTTCACAAGCTTACCGTATTGTGGAAGGCACCATCACGATGGGCGGACAAAAGCATTTTACTCCTGCTACACAAAGTATTACGGCTGTTCCTGCCTCTGATGGCAGCATCTCTTTTGCAGGCAGCGGCTTTGATGGGATGGAGCCTTTGAAAAGCCGAGTTGCCACCTGGAGCGCCTTGCTGGCTGCAGAGTGCAAACGCCCCGTGTGCTTAAGCCTGGATATGCGGGAGATTATGGTGTTGCTGGGAAAACGACATCCTGTCAAGGTGCATTACAAAGCCGGCTTCACAAAAGAAGGTATTTTGCAGGCATACAACACCCGCTTTCTGTTTGATGGCGGTTCTTATTCTGAAAGGGCTGCTGCTGTTTTGCAAAAATGTGGGCAGTATTTGGAAAATATATACAACATACCCCATGTGTCCGCCCAACTATACGTTTGCAAAACGAACAAACCGCCCAATACAGTACACTCCGATTGCGGTGCGGCACAAGCCGTTGCGGCCATAGAACACGTGATGGACGAAATAGCCTGTGTATTAGGCTTTGACTCGGCAGAAGTACGAGAAAAAAACATGCAAAGCACATGGAAACCGGTGTTTGAAAAAGGGCTTCGTGAATTTGCCTACACACAGAAAAAAGAACAAGTAGCATTGTTCAATAAAGAAAACCGATACAAAAAACGAGGACTGGCTCTGCTGGCTGTGGCACGCATAGGCTTGTCGTTTACAGAAGTGGAAATAGACTTACACACCGGTGCTCATGATGTAATCCATACAGAAATACTTCACAAAAAACCGGTTGCTTCCGCTTTTTTTGTTGAAAAATCAATAGAAGATGCGTTTGTACAGGGCATGGGTTGGATGACTATGGAAGAAGTGTTGTACGATAATGCAGGAGTCCTACTGACAGCCGGAGCTGATACGTACAAAGTACCGGGGATTTACAACATCCCTCAAAACTTCAGAGTCCGGTTTTTTACTAACAGATTATACAAAGAAGATATACAGAACCGGGAAGACCAAAAAGAGCCCTTGATCATATACAGTCTGTCTGTATGGCTTGCCCTACAACATGCCTTGCGTTCTGTTGACAGGAAACAAAAAGTATTGGAAACGCCCGTTACAAAAGAACGTGTGGTACAATGTGCCTTTAAAGAAAGAACAGAGCTACCCCACTAACGCTTATGACGGCTCCCAGTAGCTGTTCCCAAGTTACTTTGCGTTTTAGTATAAGATACTCAGGAAGTAAAATCAAAATGGGAACCGTTGCCATAATGGTAGATGCTACGGCTGTATTGGCATGTTGAACGGCCATCAAAGACAGCGTAACCCCTAGAAAAGGACCAAATACAGAGCCGGTGACTACGCTGCCCAATGCTTTTTTGTCTTTAAACGATTTGATAAATTGGGGCATACCGCCTTTGACCAAAACAATCAATCCAAACAAAAGCGCCCCAACAATAGTACGTATTTGAGTGGCTGCTAGCGGAATATACAAAGAGTGAATGGGTGTGTGTACCTTTTCGTAAGCCAACATTCCCTGTTTGCTCAACACAATCCCCACTCCTTGCCCAAGTGCTCCAATCAATGCGTAGAGTACGCCTTTCATGGGGAGCTGTATGCGCAGTCTGTGATTTGTAGATCCGTTTTGCTTTTTCATAATTGACAGGGCAATACCTGTTAACGTAAGTACCATACCCAGCAAAGCAATCCAGGTCATTCTTTCTCTCAGCAAAAAGAATCCGAACACGGCGGCAAAAGGCGGAGCCAATGTCATAATCAATTGTGAAAAACGCGCTTGGATAAGCGTATAGGAGGCAAAGAGAAAGTAATCGCCTATGACAAAGCCTACCAAACCGGACAAAGACATCCATATCCAAGTAGCTCTATCTGCTCCTACGGGGAAAAAACTACCGTTTACAAAAAACAGAGTCAAACCAAGCATTACGAAAGCACAAAGCAAACGAATGAGGTTTAAATTGACAGATCCCAATCTCTTTCCGGCGTGTTCAAAAAAGAGTGCACTCAGCGTCCAAAAGAGTGCGACACCTATGGCAATAGTTTCTCCTCTCATGTCACAACAACAACAAACTAAGAGCCATAACAGCCATACCCGCTATAAATCCTACAATGGAGAGATGGTGCTTGCCAAAACGCTCGGCACCGGGCAACAGCTCATCAATAGAAATAAAGACCATGATACCGGACACGGCTGCCATGACCATACCTTCCAACTTTGGGGTCCAAAACGGAAACAATACAAACATGGCAACCAAGGCCCCTAAAGGCTCAGCCAAACCGGACATAAATGAAAACCAAAAGGCTTTTTTCCTGCTTCCTGTCGCATGGTAAATAGGAACAGACACGGCAATCCCCTCCGGAATGTTATGAATGGCAATAGCCAATGCTATGGGAATCCCTACGTCCAGGCTTTTTAAACCGGCCATAAAAGCGGCAATCCCTTCAGGAAAGTTATGGATGGTAATACTCAAAGCTATCATGATTCCCATTCTCTTGAGTCTCTTTCTTTCTTGCATGTCTTCCGACAGATGCACTTCGTGAGGGTTCTCTTCCTTCGGAATCAAGAAGTCTATAATGGCTATAAAAGCAATTCCTCCAAAAAAAGACAGTACCAACTGCCAATCAGTTAATGCTTTACCTGCTTCCGGCATCAATTCCATAAACGATATGTAAATCATGACACCGGCTGAAAAGCCCAAAGATGCAGACAGAAAACTGGTGTTGGTTTTCTTTGTCAACAGAGCAGCCAGTGATCCAATACCGGTAGACAATCCCGCAAAAAGCGTAAGAGAAAAGGCTAAAAGAATTTGCGAAGCTTCGAATTCCATGATGACGTGTTTAGCGTTCAAAAATAACACAATTCTTGTACTTTTTATTTTCCAAAGGAAATTATTACTTTTGTCAAATATTTATACAGCGAATTATTTACACAAATCTTTTTCACATGAAATATGTAGTTATTGGTGGCGTAGCCGGAGGAGCCACAACAGCTGCCAGAATCAGGCGCAACGATGAACATGCAGAAATCATTCTGTTAGAAAAAGGGAAATACATTTCCTATGCAAATTGCGGACTGCCCTATTATATAGGAGATGTTATTAAGGATAGGGAAAATTTGTTTGTACAAACCCCGGAAGGTTTTGGCCTTCGCTTCAACATGGACGTTCGAGTTCAATCGGAAGCAATAGCGATCAATGCTAAGGAACATACCCTTGTTGTTAGGAAAGCCGATGGACAAGAGTACACAGAAAGTTACGACAAACTGTTGCTCTCCCCGGGTGCAAACCCCGTTGTTCCGCCGCTACCGGGCATTGATTCCAAAGGCATATTTACCATAAGAAATGTAGACGACACAGATCACATCAAAGCATATCTTACGTCACATCCTGTACGGAAAGCCGTTGTAGTTGGTGCCGGCTTTATAGGGTTGGAAATGGCGGAAAACTTACATGCTTTGGGTGCCCAAGTAGCTATCGTGGAAATGGCAGACCAAGTGATGACACCCATAGACTTTTCTATGGCCGGTTTGGTCCACCAACATCTGTATCAAAAGAATATAGCACTCTATTTGAATAAAGCCGTGAAAGGATTTGTGCCTCTTCAAGGTCCCGATCCCGCCATCCAAGTGGAACTGAGTGACGGAAGCACGTTGGAAGCAGAAATAGTCATCTTGTCTATAGGTGTCAGGCCGGAAACTAAATTGGCAAAAGAAGCAGGTATTCAATTGGGTACAACAGGTGGAATTGCAGTAAACGAGTACCTGGAGACTTCAGAAAAAGATATTTATGCCGTAGGAGATGCCATTGAATACCCCCACCCCATTACAGGTGAACGTTGGTTGAACTATCTGGCAGGTCCCGCCAACAGACAAGGGCGTATAGCTGCAGACAATATGGTTTTTGGCAACAAAATCACGTACGAAGGAGCCATAGGTACTTCTATTGCCAAAGTATTTGATATGACAGTAGCAGCTACCGGTCTGTCCGGCAAAAAGCTCAAACAGCTGGAGATGCCATACTTGACAACGACTATTCATTCCAACTCCCATGCAGATTATTATCCCATGGCGCTCCCCATCAGCATCAAGATAACCTTCCATCCCACTACAGGACAACTGTACGGCGGACAAATTGTGGGTTTTGCCGGTGTGGATAAAAGAGTGGACACCGTTGCACGTATAGTTAAAAGCCACGGTACCATATACGATTTGATGACCTTGGAACATGCCTACGCACCGCCTTTCTCTTCTGCAAAAGACCCCATTGCCATAGCCGGATATGTAGCCTCCAATATCATCACCGGAAAAATGAAACCGGTGTATTGGAGAAAGATGCAGAAAAGGAATCCGGAGGACGTGTTCTTACTGGACGTACGTATTGAAGAGGAGTACATGATTGGCACGCTGGAAGGCGCCGTAAACATACCGCTGGACGAATTAAGAGACAGATTGGACGAAATTCCCAAAGACAAGCCCATCTATGTATTTTGTGCGGTGGGAGTTCGTGGATATTTTGCTGCCAACATTTTGACTCAGAACGGTTTCAAAGAAGTCTACAATTTGAGCGGAGGCTACAAAACGTACGAAGCGGCAGCCGAATCTGAACTGGAATCCATACCCATTCAACCTGCATTCTCCATTGCTTACAAAGACACAGGAGAGCCTGTGGTGCAATCGGAATCTGTCATGCCACCCAGTCCGGCCAGCATACAAGTGAACACCATAACCGTTAATGCCGTAGGCATGCAATGTCCCGGACCTATTTTGAAAATCAAACAAAATATTGATGCCATCAAACCGGGTGAAAGAGTGGAAATACATGCCTCGGACCCCGGTTTTGAAAGAGAT
>MTBK01047544.1_pt1 | contig 36952 bp, 32 predicted proteins | sample 1535981 | NCBI WGS metagenome assembly MTBK01 (sample SAMN06109225, study PRJNA356200) | anaerobic digester metagenome | isolation source: biogas reactors fed with pig manure or primary and secondary sludge | place: Spain | collected 2016-06-30
GCGACCGCCCGACCGAGGCGCACGCGGATCTCAACGAGGCGTGGACGGGTCTGCAGGCCACCAGACTGGACGCCACGGTGCTGGGTTCGCGATTCACTCAGGACACCGGCAGCGTGAACTACCGCTTCACCTGGGAGTTGCCGAAGAACCGCAGTTGGACCTACGACGGTGTCCTCAACCTGATCCGGGACGAGGGTAACTGGCGGATTCGCTGGGCGGCATCGGCGCTGCACCCCAAACTCGGCGAACACCAGACCTTCTTGCTGCGGGCGGACCCGCCTCGCCGGGCCACCGTCAACGAGGCCGGGGGAACCGAGGTGTTGGTGCCGGGCAACACCTTCCGCTACCAGCTCGACGCCAAGAAGGCGGGCCCGGCGCTGATGGCCACTGCGCGGGTCGTCGCCGACGTGCTCCGTCAGTTCGACGACACCCTCAACCCGCAGTTGCTCGCCGAGCGGGCAAGTTCGTCGACCCGCCCGCTGGACCTCATCACTCTGCGGCCCGCCCACCGTGACCGGGTGGCGGGGGCACTTGACGCGCTCCCCGGTGTGGTCGTGACACCGCAGGCGGCGATGTTGCCCACCGATGACAGGTTCGCGCCCGCCGTGGTCGGTGAGGTGAAGAAGGCGGTCCTCGACGAACTCGACGGTGAGGCCGGCTGGCGAGTCGTCAGTGTCAATCAGAACGGTGCGGATGTCGACATCCTGACCGAGGTGGCGCCCAAACCGGCGCCGTCGATCACCCTGACCCTGGACCGGCGGGTGCAGGATGCCGCCCAGCATGCCGTCGACGCCCAGGGGAACAAGGCCATGATCGTCGCGATGCGGCCGTCCACCGGTGAGATCCTCGCGGTCGCCCAGAACGCCGCAGCCGACGCCGACGGGATCGCGGCGACCACCGGCCTGTACCCGCCCGGTTCGACGTTCAAGATCGTCACGGCCGGTGCGGCGATCCAGAGCAATATGGCCGATCCGGATTCGATGGTGGCCTGCCCCGGGCAGATCGAGATCGGCCACCGGACCATCCCGAACTACGACAGGTTCGATCTGGGTACCGTGCCGTTGTCCCGTGCTTTCGCCGACTCCTGCAACACCACCTTCGCCGAATTGGCCAGTCGGATGCCACCGACCGCGCTGAACGTCGCGGCTTCCCAGTTCGGCATCGGCGAGGACTACGTGATCGACGGCCTCACCACCGTGACCGGAACGGTGCCGGCCACCGTCGATCTGACCGAGCGCACCGAGGACGGCTTCGGTCAGGGCAAGGTGCTGGTGACCCCGTTCGGGATGACGCTGGCCGCGGCCACCGTCGCAGCGGGGGAAACCCCGATGCCGCACCTGATCGCCGGCCGTACCACCGTCGAGACCGGTGAGCACCCGCCGGCCGACCCGGGCGCTCTCGAGGGGCTGCGATCGATGATGCGGTTGGTCGTGCAGGACGGCACCGCTAAGGACATCCGGGACAGCGGCGAGGTGTACGGCAAGACCGGGGAGGCGGAATTTGCCGGCGGATCGCATGCCTGGTTTGCCGGCTACCGCGGCGACCTGGCCTTTGCTGCCCTGATCGTGGGAGGCGGCAGTTCGGCCTATGCCGTGCGGATGGTGCGTCGGATGTTCGGTGAACTGCCGCCCGACTTCCCCGCCTGAGCGCTTTCAGCCGGGCCGATGGGGGCTTTCAGCCGGGCCGATGGGGCTTTCAGCCGGCCACAACCTCGCCGCCGCGCACCTGCACCTGCCGGGCGACCAGTGGGTCGACGGCGGGGCCACGTTCAACCGACCCGTCGAATCCGAACCGGCTGCCGTGGCACGGGCACACCACCGCACCGTCGCTGACCTTCAGTGCACACCCGGCGTGCGTGCACCGCGCCACGAAGCCCTTGAACACCCCCGGTTCTGGCTGGCTGATCAGCGTTCCGTCGACCACGGTGCCGGAGCCCACCGGCACCGCATCGGTGGCGGCGAGCACCTGACCGGGTGTGGGTGGAGCGCTGGGGACAGATTCACCGGCCTTCGCGCAGGCAGCCAACGGAACGGCGGCGGCACCGATCAGGACGGCACGCCGGGGCAGTGTCGACATGGTGTTCGAGCGTAGTCGTCTGGTGAGCCCGTGGCGGCGGGTGGCGGCCCGAGAGGTTGTGGGCGGGTAAATTGAAGGGGCCATGACGCAGTACGAGAGCAGGATCGACACCACCCCGACGCTGCGGGTCTCCGACGCGGACCGGGGTGGCACGCTGCGCCGGTTGCACAATGCCGTCGCGCTGGGGTTGATCGACATCGGCGAGTTCGAGGAGCGTTCGGCTCAGGTGTCCTCTGCCCGTCAGCCGGCCGAATTGGAGGCCCTGGTTGAGGATCTCCCGGGTCCGGGTGCCATCGCCACCTCAGCGGCGGACCGACTGGAGTTGCGCGGCTGGCTGGGATCGCTGCGCAGGCAGGGCCAATGGACCGTGCCGACCCGCCTCGCCCTGGTGCGGAGGGTCGGATCGGTCCACCTGGACCTGACCGAAGCCAGATTCGCCGGTCCCGTCGTGGTGATCGAACTCGACATGGTGCGCGGATCAGTGGACATCAGGCTGCCTGAGGGGGCCAGTGCCTCGATCGACGATGTCACCGTCTACGGCGGCAGCGCCCGCGACCGGCGCAAGAATCCGCCCGCGGAGGGCAGTCCGCACGTGGTGATCACCGGGCGGGTGGTGATGGGTTCGGTGGACATCCGCGGACCCAAGCGGCGCCGCGTCGCCCCGGTACCGTCGCTGCTCCGTCGGCAGGCCTAGGAGGTTCTCGACCAGTGCGCAGCGCCCTTCACCCCGGGGTGGTCTCACCCATGCTCCCGGTTCCCAAGTCGATCGAGCGGCCCGAGTACGTCGGGCGGCCCACCGTGGTCGAGGGACGTGAGCCGTGGGTCCAGACCCCGGACGTCATCGAACGGATGCGTATGGCCGGCCGGATCGCCGCCGGCGCGCTGGCGGAGGCCGGCAAGGCCGTCGCACCCGGAGTGACCACCGACGAACTCGACCGGATCGCGCACGACTACATGGTCGATCACGGCGCGTACCCGTCGACGTTGGGTTACAAGGGCTTTCCGAAGTCCTGCTGTACCTCGCTCAACGAGGTCATCTGCCACGGAATCCCGGACTCCACGGTCATCGCCGACGGGGACATCGTCAACATCGACGTGACGGCGTTCATCGACGGGGTGCACGGCGACACCAATGCGACCTTCCTCGCCGGGGATGTCAGCGAGGAGCACCGACTGCTCGTCGAGCGCACCCACGAGGCGACGATGCGGGCGATCAAGGCGGTCCGGCCCGGTCGGGCGCTCTCGGTCGTCGGCCGGGTGATCGAGTCGTACGCGAATCGCTTCGGCTACAACGTCGTTCGGGACTTCACCGGCCACGGCATCGGCACCACCTTCCACAACGGACTGGTGGTTCTGCACTATGACGACCCCGACGTCGAGACCGAACTCGAGCCGGGGATGACGTTCACCATCGAGCCGATGATCAACCTGGGCTCGCTGGACTACGAGATCTGGGACGACGGCTGGACGGTCGTCACCACCGACCGCAAGTGGACCGCCCAGTTTGAGCACACCATCGTCGTCACCGAGGACGGCGCGGAAGTCCTCACGCTGCCGTGACCCGGTACTGAAGCCGTGTCCGCTCGGGGTGGGCACGCGGCCGGCGGTGCCATGCTGGTGGCGGGCACCACGTCCGACGCGGGCAAGTCGATGGTGGTGGCCGGGTTGTGCCGGCTTCTGGCGCGCCGGGGTATCCGGGTGGCGCCGTTCAAAGCGCAGAACATGAGCAACAACTCGGTGGTGACCGCCGACGGCGGCGAGATCGGCCGCGCGCAGGGGATGCAGGCGCGGGCCGCCGGCCTGGCTCCCAGTGTGCGGTTCAACCCGGTGTTGCTCAAACCCGGCAGCGATCGGGTCTCCCAGTTGGTGGTGCGCGGCCGCTCAGTGGGGACCGTCGGGGCAGCGGACTACCACGCGCACCGCGACCGGCTGGCCGGTGTCGTCGCCGACGAGCTCGCCGGGCTGCGTGCGGAGTTCGATGCGGTCATCTGCGAAGGTGCCGGCTCGCCCGCTGAGATCAATTTGCGTGCAACGGATTTGGCCAACATGGGCCTGGCTCGGGCGGCGAACCTTCCGGTCGTGGTGGTCGGCGATATCGATCGCGGCGGCCTGTTGGCGCACCTGTTCGGAACGGTTGCCGTCCTCGAACCGGAAGACCAGGAGCTCATCGCCGGGTTCATCGTCAACAAGTTCCGTGGCGATCCGGCGCTGCTCGCACCCGGGCTCGACCAGCTCGCCGCGCTGACCGGCCGGCCAACGTACGGAGTAGTGCCCCACAGCGACGATCTGTGGCTGGACGGGGAGGACTCCTTGTCGGTGGTCGCCGGGGAGACGGTCGGTGTACCGGCCGCGCCGCACGGATCGCAGTGGCTGCGTGTCGCCGCGATCCGGTTGCCCCGGATCTCCAACTCCACCGATCTCGAGGCACTGGCCTGCGAGCCAGGCGTGCTGGTCCGATGGGCCGGCGAACCCGCCGACCTCGCCGACGCCGATGTCGTGGTGATCCCGGGAACCAAGTCCACCGTTGCCGATCTGGCCTGGTTGCGCGGGCGGGGTCTGGCCGACGCGATCATTTCGCACGCCCGCGCCGGCCGCGTCGTACTGGGTCTGTGCGGGGGCTTTCAGATGCTCTGTCGCACCATCGACGACAGCGTCGAGAGCGGGGCGGGACGGGTGCCCGGACTGGGTCTGCTTGAGGCCGACATCGTCTTCAAGCCGGACAAGGAGTTGCGGCTTTGGGACGGCCGGGCGGAGCAGACCGAACTGTCCGGCTATGAGATCCATCACGGCCGGGTGGCCCGGTGCGCCGAGCGGAGTTGGTTCGACGCCGGCGGGACCGCGCAGGGCTGGGTGAGCGACGGGGTCTTCGGCACCCACTGGCACGGACTGCTGGACAACGACGGGTTCCGACGCGGCTGGCTCAAGATCGCCGCCGCCATCGCCGACCGGCCCGGCTTCGTGCCCGCCCGGATCAGTGTGCCCGCCCGCCGCGACGCCCAACTGGACGTGATGGCCGATCTGCTGGCGGCCCACCTCGACCTCGACGCGGTGCTGCGACTGCTCGACGGGCCGACCCCGCAGGCGCCGGTGATCACCACCTCGGTGCGTGCCGGCCGCTGACCCGGCCGGCCAACTACCCTGGTGGGCATGAACAACGCGGCCTGGTGGGTATGAACAAGGCGGTGCTCACACTGGTGCTGTGCCTGCTCGTTGCGGGATGTGGCGCGCCGGTCGAGGGCACCGCGACCTGGCCCGGGGCTGTGCTGGCGCGCTCAGCGCTGGGTCCCGCCGACTTTCCCGCCGGCGTGCAATTCGACCGCATCATCGAACAGCCCGGCGTTCCCGACGGTTCCGGTGGTCCGGGGCCGATGCTGTCCCGACCGGAAGGATGCGCCAACGCGTTGACGAATGTCATCGCCGGATCGGCCGAGCGTGGCCCGGGAAGTGCGCTCAAGTACGCGGTTGGCTACGACGGGGCGCGCATCGTCATGACTCTGCTGTCGTGGAACCTAGATATGGATTCACTGCGTGCGGCGGCCGAGCGGTGCGCCGCCTTCGAGGCATTCTTCGACCCGGGGTCGGAGGGTATCCCGCTCACCACCACCGAACTGGCCGGGCTGGATTCCGACGCGCTGGCCTATCAGCAGACGATGACGCTTGGCGGTGCCTCGCGCAGCGTGTTCATGGCGTTCCAGAACATCGGTGGTTACGCCACACTGGGAATCGCATTCCCCACCCCGAACCCCCGGATCGACGCCAAAGCGTCACTGCCGCAGACGTTCCTGGACATCTTTGGCAAGCAGGCCGCGAAGATGCGGGCTTCCTGAGTAAGGACTGAGATGTGCCCGGAAACCCGCCCGGGCATCGTGTTCGGCATTAGCTTGTGCGGATGCCCGCGGCGATGATGACGGTCGACGGCTTCCCGGTTCCGGTCAGTGTTTCCGGCCCGGACAAGGGAATTCACGTCGTGCTCATCGGCGCCGCCCTGCACGCCCCGGCCGCCTACGACGCGCTGTGCGAGCGGCTGCACACCGCGGCGGTACGCACCGTCGTGATCGGCGCCGATCCCCGGCTGAATCCCAAGGCCGTGCTGGCCATCCTCGACGCGCTGGAGATTCCATGGGCGGTCCTGGTGGGTGACCGGTTCGGTGCGGAGGTCGCCTGGGAACTCGCCGCCGCCCGGCCCGATCGCTTCACCGGACTGGTGGTCATCGACCGCGGGCATCCCGCGCTGCCCGACCCGAACGGCGAGGTCCGGGTAGCGGATTGCCCCGCCGTGGAGATCAACACCACCGCATTGGTCACCAGCCCGGTGACTCGGGCCGTGGCCCGGGCCAGCCAGCACCGCGTTTACGGCGACTACCGGCTGGTGGAGCTGATCGGCCGTCGCAACGCCGAGGAGTCGACCGCCCAACTGGCTGCCGAGATCGTGCTGCGCACCAGCACGTGGTAGTAGTCAGGCGCCCGGTCGCCGGTCGCTGACGTCGATCTGCCGGACCGGACCGGTGAACCACCGCTTCACCGAAATGTGCCAGTACCCGAACAGCAGAATCAGCACACCGAACACCACCAGGGGGGTGTAGTTGACGAACTTCCACTCGAAGCTGGGATCCCAGGGCATCCCGCCCAGCGACGTCGGGAACATCGCGATGACCGAGGTGAGGATGATCTCTGCCAAGGCTACCGGCGCCATCCAGCGGTGGTGGCCGCGCAGGCTCCAACTGCCTGCCGGGAATGTGTCACCCGCCTTCCACCGGTAGTAGATCGGCACCGCGAAGCACAGGTACAGGCCGACCACGCCGATGGACACCACCGCGAAGAACGCCACCGGCACCGGGGCCCCGTTGATGTCGACTTCCACCAGCGCGGGCAGGGTCAGCAGCGCCGCGAAGCCGGCGGTGACCATGACCGCGTTGGCCGGAACGCGGCGGGTGTTGATCGTCGACCAGAGTTGGTGGCCCGGCACCGCGCGGTCCCGGCTGAAGGCGAACAGCATCCGTGAGGCGCTGGTCTGGCAGGCGGTGGTGCAGAACAGTTGCCCGGCGGTGGAGATGAACAGCACCAGCGCGGCCACCTTCGCGTCGAGGGCCTGGCTGAAGATCGTCGCTACCGCGCCGCCGGAGGCAGACACCCCGTCGGCGTCCTGGACGGCGAACAGGAAGGACAGCAGCAGAATCCAGCCGCCGATCGCCGAGTAGAAGATCGACCGCCAGATACCTTTGGCAGCGGCGTCGGCGGCGCTCTTGGTTTCCTCTGACAGATGTGCCGAGGCGTCATAGCCGGTGATCGTGTACTGGGTCAGGATCGCCGAGATCGGGAGCACGAACAGCAACCAGCCCCACCCGGAGGTCGATCCCCCGAACATCCCGCTGTTGTTGATGGTCCGGGCGAAGACCTCGCTGAAACTGGCGTGCCGTTCGGGGACCAGGAACAGGATGCCGATTACGGTGGCGGCGCCGGCCACGTGCCACCACACCGAGATGTTGTTGATGATCGCCAGCAGGTGGCTGGAGAAGATGTTGATCACCGCGGCGACCACCAGGATCACCAGGAACATCACGAAAACCCGCTGGAGGCTGTAGCCGGCCAGCCAGCTCTCGCTGAGGGTGCCCAGCGTCAGGTCCAGGAACGTCGCGCTGCCGTAGGCCACCGAGGCCAGGATGGCGACCAGACCGATGAGGTTCAGCCATCCGGTGTAGTAGCCGGCTTTCGGGCCGCCGAGTTTGGCTGCCCACCAATAGATTCCGCCTGAGGTCGGGAACGCCGACACCAGTTCGGACAGGCACAGTCCGATGATCAGGATGAAGGCGGACACGATCGGCCAACCCCAGGCGATGGCGGCGGGTCCGCCGTTGTTCCAGCCCAGGCCGAACGAGGTGAAACAGCCCGCCAGGATCGAGATGATCGAGAACGAGATCGCGAAGTTGGAGAATCCCGACCAGGACCGCTGCAACTCCTGGGAGTAGCCCAGCCGGGCCAGGTGCAGTTCGTCGTCGTCGAGCGCTTCGTGGCCTTCGGGCATGGTGGTCTCCCTCGTCACAGCGGGTGCGCGCGGCGGTGCGGGCTGTGTCAGGGCAGGATAAGACCTGTGACGTCTGACAGCACCACCAGCCGTCGCCGCGGCATGCTGACGCCCGGCGAGCTGGAGCGCCTGATGGCCGCCGGCGAGATCGACACGGTGATCGTCGCCTTCGCCGACATGCAGGGACGGTTGACCGGCAAGCGGGTGTCGGCCCGGCTCTTCGTCGACGAGGTCGCCGCCCATGGGGCGGAGTGCTGCAACTATCTGTTGGCGGTCGATGTCGACATGAACACCGTGGCCGGTTACGCCATGTCCAGCTGGGAGACCGGCTACGGAGACATGGTCATGCGTCCGGACCTGAACACCCTGCGGGTGTTGCCATGGCTGCCCGGGACGGCGCTGGTTATGGCCGACCTGGAATGGGCGGAGGGCAGTCCGGTGCAGGCCGCGCCGCGCAGCATCCTTCGCGCGCAGACCGAGCGGCTGGCCCAGCGCGGGCTGGCCGCCTTCGTCGGCACGGAGCTGGAATTCATCGTGTTCGACGACACCTACCGCGACGCATGGGCGGCCGGGTATCGCGGGCTGCGCAAGTCCAGTGACTACAACGTCGACTACGCCATTCACGCCTCCACCCGGGTCGAGCCGCTGCTGCGGGACATCCGGCTCGGCATGGACGGCGCGGGCATGTATTGCGAAGGCGTCAAAGGCGAGTGCAACCCCGGGCAGCAGGAGATCGCATTCCGCTATGACGACGCCCTGGTCACCTGCGATAACCACACGGTCTACAAGAACGGCGCCAAGGAGATCGCCGATCAGCACGGCAAAGCCCTGACGTTCATGGCGAAGTTCGACGAGCGGGAGGGCAACAGCTGCCATATCCACATCTCGCTGCGCGGCACCGACGGCACGCCGGTGTTCGCCGACGGCTCCGACCCGCTCGGAATGTCCCCCTTGTTCCGCAGCTTCCTCGCCGGGCAACTGGCGACGATGCGCGAGCTGGCGCTCTGCTATGCCCCGAACATCAACTCCTACAAAAGATTCGCCCCGGGAAGCTTCGCCCCGACCGCGGTCGGGTGGGGGATGGACAACCGCACCTGCGCCCTGCGGGTGGTGGGCCACGGCCATTCCATGCGGATGGAGAACCGGGCGCCGGGAGGTGACGTCAACCAGTACCTGGCGGTGGCCGCGCTGATCGCCGGCGGACTGCACGGCATCGACCAGGGTCTGGAACTGCCCGAGCCCGTCACCGGCAACGCTTACGCCGGTGACGCCCAGCGGCTGCCGACCACGCTTGCCGGGGCCGCCGAGTTGTTCGCCAACTCCGAAGTGGCCCGCTCTGCATTCGGCGACGAGGTGGTGGAGCACTACCTCAATAACGCACAGGTGGAGTTGGCTGCATTCAACGCCGCAGTCACGGACTGGGAGAAAGTGCGCGGCTTTGAACGGTTCTAGTTCCGGCGGCGGGCGGCCGGTGATCGGCCTGACCACCTACCGGCAGCAGACGAAGAGCGGCGTCTGGGATGTGCAGGCCAGCTTCCTGCCGGGTGCCTACCTCGACGGGGTCACCGGTGCGGGCGGAATTGCCGCCTTGCTGCCGCCGCAGCCCGTCGACGACGAGATCGCCGACCAGGTGATCTCCAGGCTGGACGGTCTGATCCTCACGGGGGGCAAGGACGTCAACCCCGAGGCGTACGGGCACAGCCCGCACCCGGCCACCGAGGAACCCGCGCGGGAACGTGACGCCTGGGAGTTCGCCCTGCTGGGCGCGGCGCTGCGGCGTAACGTGCCGGTGCTCGGCATCTGCCGCGGAACGCAACTGATCAACGTCGCACTCGGCGGAACCCTGCACCAGCATCTGCCGGACGTCATCGGCCACAGCGGACACCGGGTCGCCGACGCCACGTTCGCCTCGCACACCGCCGTCATCACCGCGGGCAGCCGGCTGAACCGGCTTCTCGGCGAGACGGTGCAGACCCGCTGCTATCACCATCAGGCCATCGACACATTGGGCCGGGGGCTTCGCGCCAGCGCCACCTGCGACGGGGTGATCGAGGGTATCGAGTCGGCCGGCGCCGACTTCGTCGTCGGAGTGCAGTGGCATCCCGAGGAGGACCTCGACGACCTCCGCTTGTTCGGCGGGTTGGTGGACGCCGCCCGGATCTATGCGACAGCGAAAGTGAGCACGTGACGACCACGACCGTCATCAACCCCGCCACCGAAGAGGCGGTGCGGACCGTCGACCTGCTCGACACCGCTGCCGTCGACGACGCCGTCGCACGCGCGAAGGTCGCCCAGAGGCGTTGGGCGGCAAAGCCACCCGCGGAGCGGGCTGCCGCCCTGCGCGACTTCGCCGCGGTGGTCGACTCCCACATCGGCGAACTCGCTGCGTTGGAGGTTGCCAACGCGGGCCACCCGATCTCGGCTGCGGAGTGGGAGGCCGGTCACGTCCGCGATGTGCTGCAGTACTACGCCGCAGCCCCGGAACGGTTGACCGGTAAGCAGATTCCCGTTGCCGGTGGACTCGACGTCACCTTCCACGAGCCGATCGGGGTGATTGGAGTGATCACCCCGTGGAACTTCCCGATGCCGATCGCCTCCTGGGGTTTCGCCCCCGCACTCGCGGCAGGTAACGCGGTGGTGCTCAAACCCGCGGAGTGGACGCCGCTGACCAGCATCCGACTCGCGGAACTGGCCGTGGAGGCAGGCCTGCCGCCGGATCTGTTTCAGGTGCTGCCCGGTAAGGGTTCCGTGGTGGGGGAGCGGTTGATCAGCCACCCAGACGTCCGCAAACTCGTGTTCACCGGTTCCACCGAGGTCGGTACCCGGGTGATGACTGGTGCCGCCGAACAGATCAAGCGGGTCACACTGGAACTGGGTGGTAAGAGCGCCAACATCATCTTCGATGACTGCGACCTGGAGAAGGCCGCGGCCACCGCCCCCTACGGGGTGTTCGACAATGCCGGCCAGGACTGCTGCGCACGAAGCCGGATTCTCGTGCAGCGCAGCGTCTTCGACCGCTTCATGGAGTTGTTCGAACCGGCTGTCACCGGAGTGGTGGTCGGTGACCCCGCCGAGCGCCGCACCGAGATGGGTCCGCTGATCTCAGCCACCCACCGTGACGCGGTCGCGGCCTACGTCCCCGAGGACGCCCCGGTGGCGTTCCGCGGTACGGCGCCGACCGGACCCGGCTGGTGGTTCCCACCGACAGTGCTTGTTCCCGAGCGCACCGATCGCGTCGTCACCGAGGAGATCTTCGGCCCGGTCGTCGCAGTCCTGCCGTTCGAGGACGAGGCGGATGCGATCGCGTTGGCCAACGACACCCACTACGGGTTGTCCGGCTCGATATGGACAGACAATCTCGCCCGGGCGCTGCGGGTCTCGCGCGCCGTGGAGTCGGGCAACCTCAGCGTCAACTCGCATTCCTCGGTGCGTTACAGCACCCCCTTCGGCGGGTTCAAGCGTTCCGGGCTGGGCCGCGAGCTCGGGCCCGACGCACCGCAGCATTTCACCGAGACCAAGAACGTCTTCTTCGCGATGGGAGAGAGCTGAGTGGCACCGGAGGGCAGGAACGAAGTGACCCGGGATGGGGCGGGAGAGGGCAGGAACGAAGTGACCCGGGGTTGGACAAGAGTCGATCTGACCCAACGGCTGGCCGGCAAGGTGGCCGTGATCACCGGAGCCGCGAGCGGCATCGGGCTGGCGACCGCCCGCCGTATGCGTGCGGAAGGCGCCACCGTCGTCGTCGGCGACATCGATCCCGACACCGGTGGACGGGTGGCCGACGAACTCGAGGGACTCTTCGTGGCGGTCGATGTCTCGGAACAAGGACAGGTCGACAACCTCTTCGACGCCGCGGCGGCCGCCTACGGGTCGGTCGACATCGCCTTCAACAACGCCGGTATCTCACCGCCCGATGACGACCTCATCGAGAACACCGAGCTACCGGCGTGGCAGCGGGTGCAGGACGTCAACCTCAAGAGCGTGTACCTGTGCTGCCGCGCAGCCCTGCGGCACATGGTCCCGGCCGGTAAGGGGTCGATCATCAACACCGCGTCGTTCGTCGCGGTGATGGGTTCGGCGACGTCGCAGATCTCCTACACCGCCTCCAAGGGCGGTGTGCTGGCGATGTCGCGCGAACTGGGCGTCCAGTTCGCCCGGCAAGGCATCCGGGTCAACGCCGTGTGTCCCGGTCCGGTCAACACGCCGCTGCTGCAGGAGCTGTTCGCCAAGGATCCCGAGCGCGCTGCGCGCCGCCTGGTGCACGTGCCGATGGGACGGTTCGCCGAACCGGAGGAGCTCGCGGCCGCGGTTGCGTTCCTGGCCAGTGACGACGCCTCGTTCATCACCGGGTCGACCTTCCTGGTGGACGGCGGCATCAGCGGTCACTATGTGACGCCGCTGTAGCGGCACGGTTCAGAACGGGCGGTTGAGTTAGATTCCGTTTGTGGCGCAGTTCGGTGATCGGGTCGATCAGGTTTCTGCTGCGCTGTCCGATGTGGACATCCGCGGCTGGACGCAGCGGTTCGATCTGCTGTCGGATCCCAACCGGCTGGAGATTCTGCTGAGCATGCACCGGGTTCCAGGCATCTGCGTCGGCGAGCTGGCGGAGGCGGTCGGACGTTCGGAGAATTCGGTCTCGCAGGCCCTACGGGTGCTGCGTCAGCAGGGTTGGGTGACCTCGACGCGGATCGGCCGTCAGGTCAGCTACCACCTCGATGACCAGACCGTCCACCAGCTGCTGCACTGGATCGGCGCCGCTCACGCCTCGTGACGCCGGCCGGCCGACGGCTGAAATATCTGTTCAGTTAGACAGATGATTGCTAGGGTTCGACGGTGACGACGGTGACGTTCTCGGCGATGCACATGAGCGACGGCATCGTCTCGGCGCCGACGTCGGTGCTGTTCGGCGTCATCGCCGCGGTGGCGGTAGCGGTGGCCGTGCGCGGCGCCCGTTCCGAACTCGATGAGCGGGCCGTTCCACTGGCCGGACTGGTGACGGCGTTCATCTTCGCGGTGCAGATGGTGAACTTCCCGATCCTGCCCGGCGTCAGCGGCCACCTGCTCGGTGGTGCGCTTGCGGCGATCCTGGTCGGCCCTTACACGGGGATCCTGTGCATCGCGATCGTGCTCGTCGTGCAGTCTTTGCTGTTCGCCGACGGTGGCGTCAGCGCATTGGGGACGAACATCACCAATATCGCGGTGATCGGGGTGGCGGCGGGCTACGCGACCGCGGTGGCCGTGGCGCACCTACTGCGCCGGACCGCGGCGCTGTCCGCACGGCAACTCGGCTTCGTCGGCTTCGTCGCCGCCCTACTCGGAACGGTCTGCGCAGCAATGGGTTTCGTCCTCGAGTACGCGATCGGCGGGTCGGCCCAGGCTTCGCTGGCCGCCGTGACGGCCTACCTGCTGGGTACCCACGTGCTGATCGGTCTCGGCGAAGGAGTGATCACCGCACTGACCGTGACCGCCGTCGCCAGGGCCCGACCGGACCTGGTCTACCTGCTGCGCAACCAGTCCCACCGGATGGAGGTGCCGGCGTGACATCGGCGGCGAGGTCGCGCGGGTTCTGGATCGGATTTCTCGCCGTCACCCTGCTGATCGCCGGTGGCCTCTCCTACCTCGCGAGTTCGAGTCCGGACGGGCTGGATTCGGCGACGCTTCAGGGGTGCCGGATCACTGAGCGCGGCGGTGAGGAGGTGTTAAGCGGGCAGTGCATCGCTCAGCACGCCCGCGCGCACCCGTTGACCGGTTCGCCGCTGGCCGACTACTCCGTTCGCGGCCTCGACGGCGCCGGCGGGCTGGCCGGGATCATCGGGGTCGTGATCACCCTTGCCCTGGCGGCCGGGTTGTTCCGGTTCATCGCGCGTTCGTCTCGAGCGGGGCCCCCTCCCGTCTCCGGCGGTGACTGAGGTTGGGCGCCGGGCATTCCCATCCGCTGTATCGCGAGGGCCGGTCCACCGTCCACCGGTTGCCGGCCGAGGTCAAGATCGTCGCGCTGGTGGTGTTCGTGCTCGCGGTTGTCGCCACGCCGCGAGAGCAGTTCTGGCACTTCGGTGGATATGCGGTGATCCTGCTGATCGTGTGGTGGGTAGCGGGGATACCGGCGCGGTGGGTGCTGCCGCGGATGCTCATCGAAGCACCCTTCCTGGTCCTGGCGATTCTGCTGCCCTTCGCGGAGGGTGGCCGGCGCGTCGACGTGGTGGGACTGTCGATGTCGGTGTCGGGCCTGTACGCCGCCTGGGGCATCGTGATCAAGGGGACGCTGGGGGTGGCGGCGTCGTTGACCGTCGCCGCCACCACCGCCGCCCGGGAACTGCCGCTGGCGCTGTCGCGGCTGGGCGTGCCCGCCCTGGTGACCTCGGTGCTGGTTCTTGCGGTGCGATACGTCGATGTGCTCGGCGCAGAGGTGGGCCGGATGCGGATGGCGCGGTTGTCGCGCGGTGACTCGCCGCGCACCCTGCACCAGGCGGGTGCGATCGCCACGAGCGTGGGCACCTTGTTTCTCCGCTCCTACGAACGCGGGGAGCGGGTCTACCTAGCCATGCTGTCGCGCGGCTATTCCGGAACCGTTCCGGACCTCGCGATCGGTTCCGGCGGCGCGGCGCGGGCCCCGGCCCGGGTGTGGGTGGCGGCCATGCTGCCCGCGACCGCGGCAGTGCTGGTCGCGCTCTCGGCCTGGACGCTGCGATGACGCCCGCCGTGCGGGTCGACCGCCTGGTGCACGTCTATCCCGACGGACATCGGGCGCTGGACGGTCTGAACCTCACCGTCCACGCCGGTGAGCGGGTGGCGGTCCTGGGCCCGAATGGCGCGGGGAAGACCTCGCTGATGCTTCATCTCAACGGGGTGCTCACCGCCACCTCCGGCACGGTCGAGATCAATGGCATGCCGTTGCTGCGCAGGAACCTTCGCCAGATCAGGCAGCTGGTCGGCGTGGTGTTCCAGGATCCCGACGATCAGTTGTTCATGCCCACCGTCGCTCAGGATGTCGCCTTCGGCCCCGCCAATTTCGGTATTCAGGGCGCGGAACTCGCCGAGCGGGTGCGAACGGCGCTGGACGTGGTGTCACTGACCGGCCGTGCCGGCCACAGCCCCGCGCATCTCTCGGCGGGCGAGCGGCGGCGCGCCGCACTGGCGACGGTGCTGGCCTGCCGGCCGGAGATCCTCGTCCTCGACGAACCGTCGGCGAACCTCGATCCGGTGGCTCGCAGGGAACTGGCGGCGACGCTGGGCTCGCTGGAGACGACGCTGCTGATCGTCACCCACGATCTGCCCTACGCGGCCCAACTCTGTGAACGGGCGGTGATCATGGACGCCGGTGCCGTCGTCGCTGACGGCGATATCCGGGACATCCTCGCCGATCCCGTACTGCTGAGCCGGCACCGCCTCGAATTGCCCTGGGGCTTTGACTTAACGGCACGCTGAGGCTTCACGGCGCCCTGAACGTCGAGCCCAACCACAGATCGAGTTCGCGGTAGGCCTGCGCCCGCGGGCCGGGCAGGGACAGGAACACGTCGTGCTTGGCGTCGACGATCGGCACGATCGTCTGCCGGTTGCCGATGCAGCCCGCCCACCGTGCGATGTGGGTCACCTCGAGGACGGCGTCGCCCCGTTGCATCACCTCGGTTCCGGCGGTCTCGGAGACGGTGTGATCGGAGAGCAGCATCAGGTTGGGCACACCGACGTCGAGTCCGCGATGCAACCGGGCCTGCGCCCGCCGGATCGCGTGGATCCAGCCGTAGGTGATCGGAAATCCACCCAGTGGTTTCCACCGTAGGTCGTAGTCGAACTCGCCGTGGTAGTCGCGGTGCAGGGTCAGACCGTAACCGCCCTGCCCGGCCGGCCGCAGCACGCGGGTGCGGTCGATCCTGGCAACCGCGCCCAGTGCGGTGCGGACGGCCCGGGTACGCAGTACTGCAGGCCCGCGCAGGTCGAGGAAGGGGCTGTTGAGTACCAGGCCTGTCAGCATCAGTCCGGCGGTGTGACCGCGGCTGCGCACCCGGTCCAACCACAGCGACACCACCAGTCCGCCGGTCGAGTGGCCGTAGACGAGGATGCTGCTCCGATCGCCGGCGGGGCGATTCTCGGCGGCGATCAGCGAGCAGGCCGACTCCAAAGCCCGGTCGTAGCGGGCCAGATCGGTGGTGAAGTGCGGAGTCTGCCCGGAGCGCCACGATCGCCCGCACTTGGGCAGGTCGATGCCGTAACACCGGTAGCCGCGTTCGGCGAAGTGGTCGACCAGGGCGGTGTTGAAGAAATAGTCCGTGAACCCGTGCACCGCCAGCACGGTCGCCCGCGCTGGCCCGCCGTCGGCCCGGCGCACCAGGGTCGCCGACAAATCGCCTTCGCCGTCGGGATCGGGGCCGAGCGGCAGCGTCGTCCGCTGGTAGCCGGGCAGCACGTCTTCGGTCCACTCGGCGGTCCCTTGAGCGGTCCCTAGATCGGTCCATTCGGCTGCGGCCCCGGTCACGGGCCCACTGTAGATCGCGGCGGGATAACCTACCGGTATGTCTGCACACTCGAGGACGGATGTCGTTCTGGTCGGAGCCGGGATCATGAGTGCGACGTTGGGCGCACTGTTGCGGTTGATGGAGCCGGACTGGTCGATCACCCTGATCGAGCGACTCGACGCGGCCGCCGCGGAGAGCAGCGACCCGTGGAACAACGCGGGCACCGGACACTCGGCCCTGTGCGAGCTGAACTACACCCCGCAGCAGGCCGACGGCACCATCGAGATCGCCAAGGCGGTCAACGTCAACGAGCAGTTCCAGGTCACCCGGCAGTTCTGGTCCTATGCGGTGGAGCACGGCATCATCACCGATGCCCGCAGCTTCCTCAACCGGGTGCCGCATGTCAGCTTCGTGCAGGGCGCCGAGAACGTGGACTATCTGCGGCGCCGCCGCGAAACCCTGGTGCGCAACCCGTTGTTCGCGTCCATGGAGTTCATCGACGACGCCGACGAGTTCACCCGGCGCCTGCCGCTGATGGCGGCCGGCCGCGATTTCTCCAAGCCGGTCGGGCTGAACTGGACCGACAGCGGCACCGATGTCGACTTCGGCTCGCTGTCGCGTCAACTGCTCGCATTCGGCACCACCCGCGGGATGAACACCCTCTTCGGTCATGAGGTGCGTGACCTGGACCAGCAGTCCGATGGCAGCTGGAAGGTCAAGGTTCTCAATCGCAGGACCGGTGAAAAGCAAACACTGACAAGCAAGTTCGTCTTCGTCGGTGCCGGCGGCTGGGCGCTGCCACTGCTGCAGAAGGCCGGTATCAAAGAGGTGCGCGGCATCGGCGGGTTCCCGGTCAGCGGGCAGTGGCTGCGCACCGACAAATCCGACTTGACCCGCAGCCACCACGCCAAGGTGTACGGCCTGCCCCCGCTCGGTGCGCCGCCGATGTCGGTACCGCACCTGGACACCAGAGTGATCACCGGCAAGGAGTGGCTGTTGTTCGGGCCGTTCGCCGGCTGGTCGCCGAAGTTCCTGAAGACCGGCAAGGTCACCGACCTGCCGCTGTCGGTCAAGCCGAACAACCTGCTGTCCATGATCGGTGTCGGCCTGACTGAGTTGTCGCTGGTGAAGTACCTGGTCAGCGAACTGCTGCAGTCCTACGCCGATCGGGTCGACACACTGCGCGAGTTCGCCCCGACCGCCCAGGGCAACGAGTGGGAGCTCGACATCGCCGGGCAGCGGGTTCAGGTGATCCGCCGCGACGCGAAGAAGCTGGGGGTGTTGGAGTTCGGCACCACGGTCCTCGCCTCCGCCGACGGGTCCATCGCCGGACTCCTCGGCGCCTCGCCCGGGGCGTCCACCGCGGTCCCTGCCATGTTCGAGGTGATGCAGCGCTGCTTCCCGGCCGAATACCCCTCCTGGGAGCCGAAACTCAGGGAGATGGTGCCTTCGCTGGGGACCAAGCTCTCCGAGGAGCCGAGCTTGTTCGAAGAGGTGTGGGAGCACGGCACCAGAGTTCTCGGACTCGGCGGCCGCACCGCGGACGTGGTGTGACCGGTGCACTGCGGCGCAGTCGCGGCCCGGATCTGGACGCGGCGGCCCTGTACGGACTGTTGACGCTGCGCGTCGAGGTCTTCGTCGTCGAGCAACAGTGCCCGTATCCCGAACTCGACGGGTACGACCTGGTCGGTGGCACCCGGCACTTCTGGCTTGAGAACAGTGCCGGTTCGGTGGTCTCCACGGTTCGGTTGCTGGAGGATTCTCTGGAGGGCCGCAAGATATTTCGCATCGGACGCGTCTGCACCGCCGTCGCCGAGCGGGGCAACGGCCACAGTGCCCGGCTGATGTCGGCTGCCCTGACAGAGGTGGGTGATCACCCCTGTCACCTGAACGCCCAGACCTACCTGACCGCGATGTACGCCAAGCACGGGTTCAACCGCAACGGAGCCGAATTCGTCGAAGACGGCATTCCGCATGTCCCCATGTTGCGGGCACCCGCGCCGTGAGCACCCCGGCCTATCCCTTCAGCGCACTCGTCGGCCACGACCGGCTGCAATTGGCGTTGCTGTTGTGCGCGGTGCGACCGGAGGTCGGCGGGGTGCTGATCCGAGGGGAGAAGGGCACCGCGAAGTCGACCGCGGTTCGTGCGCTTGCCGCTGTGCTCGCCGACGCCGATCCGGATGCCGGGCTGGTCGAACTTCCCATCGGAGCCACCGAGGACCGGGTGGTCGGCTCCCTCGACCTGCAGAAGGTGCTGCGTGACGGCGAACACGCGTTCTCACCCGGACTGCTGAGCCGTGCCCATCGTGGCGTGCTCTACGTCGATGAAGTCAATCTGCTGCCCGACCATCTCGTCGACGTCCTGCTCGACGCCGCCGCGATGGGCCGGGTGCACGTCGAACGTGACGGTGTGTCGTGCTCCTACCCGTCGCGGTTCGTGTTGATCGGCACGATGAACCCGGAGGAGGGTGAGCTACGGCCGCAATTGCTGGACCGGTTCGGACTCACCGTGGATGTGGCGGCGTCCCGGGAGATCCCGGTGCGCAGCGAGGTGATTCGTCGCCGATTGGCGTATGAGGCGGACCCGGTCGGATTCGCCGCGGCCTACGCTGACGCCGACAGCGACCTCGCCCGGCGGATTGGTACAGCACGACGGTTGCTGGGACACGTCGTCCTCGGGGACGCGGAACTGGACCGCATCGCGGCGGTGTGCGCGGCCTTCGACGTCGACGGGATGCGCGCGGATCTCGTGGTGGCCCGGACCGCGGTGGCGCACGCGGCCTGGCGGGGCCGCGTCACCGTCGAGGTCGAGGACATCAGAGTGGCCGCCGAACTGGCGCTGCCGCACCGCCGCCGCCGGGACCCGTTCGACGACCCCGGACTCGACTCGGCGGACCTTGACGCCGCATTGTCGGCCGCCGCTCAGTGGCCGGATGTCGATCCGGCGCTTGATTCCGACCCGCCCGATCCCGACCCGCCCGATCCCGACCCGCCGGGCGGCAGTTCATCCGATGTAACGGCCGAAACCACTGTCCGTCAGCAGAATTCGGGCTCGACCACCCGACCGTCGGCCGCCCCGTCACAGACTTTCCGGCCCCGCGCACTGGCCGTGCCGGGAGTGGGGGAGGGCAGCGCCGGCCGCCGGTCGGCGGCGCGAAACTCCACCGGTGCCGCGGTGCGGCCGAGCGCGCACCCGGACCGCGGTTACGGGGTGCATCTGTTCGGCACACTGCTCGCCGCCGCCGACAACGCCGCCGGCGCGGGTCCGCTGCGCCCGCAGGCGGGGGACATCCGGCGTGCCGATCGGATCGGCCGGGAAGGCAACCTGGTGATCTTCGTCGTCGACGCCTCGGGGTCGATGGCGGCTCGAGATCGGATGGCCGCCGTCGGCGGGGCCGCGCAATCCCTGCTGCGCGATGCCTATCAGCGTCGAGACAAGGTCGCCGTGATCACCTTCCGAGGCGGCGGTGCGCAGGTGGTGCTACCGCCCACCACCTCGGCGCACATCGCCGCAGCGCGACTGCGGCGGTTCGACACCGGTGGCACCACCCCACTGGCCGAGGGCCTGCTGACCGCCCGTGACGTGATCGTGCGTGAACGGGTCAGGGACCGGACGCGGCGCCCACTTCTGGTGGTCCTCACCGACGGCCGAGCCACCGGTGGGCCGGACCCGTTGGGGCGCAGCCGGATCGCCGCGGCCCGGCTGGTGGCAGAGAATGCCGCAGCGGTGGTGGTGGACTGCGAGACCGGTTTCGTCAGGCTCGGACTCGCGGTCGAACTCGCCGGCCATCTCCGGGCTCAGCTACTGCGGCCCGATCAGTTGCGCGCGGACTCCCTGACGGCCGCTGTGCGTCAGGTGGCCTGATGCCGGAGGGCCGGCCGGTGACTGTCCCCGACGATGGACTGACCACCCGGCAGCGCCGCACCTCACCCGTGCTGGCTGTGCACACCGGTCCTGGAAAGGGCAAGTCGACCGCCGCATTCGGCATGGCATTACGGGCCTGGAACGCCGGACTGAACATCGGGGTGTTCCAGTTCGTCAAGAGCGCCAAATGGAAAGTCGGGGAGGAGTCGGCGTTCGGCCACCTCGGCCAGTTGCACACTGAGCGGGGACTCGGCGGGCCGGTCCAGTGGCACAAGATGGGACAGGGCTGGTCGTGGAGCCGCAAAGCCGGTTCGGCCGAGGACCACGCGGCCGCTGCTGCCGAAGGATGGGCCGAGATCGCCCGCCGAATCGCCGCCGAGGAGCACGACTTCTATGTCCTCGACGAGTTCACCTACCCGCTGGTCTGGGGCTGGGTCGATGTCGACGAGGTGGTCGACACGTTGCTGGCCCGGCCCGGTCGCCAGCATGTCGTCATCACCGGCCGCAACGCGCCCGCACCCCTCGTCGATGCCGCCGACCTGGTGACCGAGATGATCTGCGTCAAGCACCCGATGGACGCCGGTCGCAAGGGCCAGCGCGGGATCGAGTGGTAGCGGCAGGGTGAGCCGGTGAGCACCGTCCCCGCCGTGATCGTCGCCGCGCCGTCCTCAGGGAGCGGAAAGACCACCATCGCAACGGGTCTCATCGGGGCGTTGCGCCGGGCAGGCCACCGGGTCGCCCCGTTCAAGGTGGGGCCGGATTTCATCGACCCCGGCTATCACGGGTTGGCGGCCGGTCGCCCCGGCCGCAACCTCGACCCGGTCCTGGTGGGCGAGGATCTGATCGGCCCACTGTTCCGGCACGGCGCGTGCGACGCGGACATCGCCGTGGTCGAAGGCGTCATGGGCCTGTTCGACGGGCGTATCGACGAACACCTGCTGACCCCGGCACGCGGATCCACCGCCCAGGTAGCCGCGCTGCTACGGGCACCGGTGCTGATGGTCATCGACGCCCGAGGGCAGAGCCAGAGCATCGGTGCTGCGGTGCAGGGCTTTTCGACCTTCCATCGAGACGTTCGGGTGACCGGGGTGATCCTCAATCGGGTCGGGTCGGTCCGACACGAACAGGTGCTGCGGCAGGCCTGCGATGTGGTGGGTGTGCCGGTGCTGGGAGCGGTGCCGCGGGCGGAGGCACTGAGCCTGCCCTCGCGGCACCTCGGTCTGGTGACCGCAACCGAGCACGGCGCGCGGGCGCGAGACGCGGTGCAGGCGATGACCGACCTGGTCGCCCGGCATGTCGACCTGGGTGCGGTCCTCGCCCTCGCCGGCGCGTCGGTGCCGGGCCCGGCCTGGTCGCCGGAGGACGTGATCGGCGCACCCGTACCGGGCCGCCCGGTCGTGGCGGTGGCCGCCGGCAGAGCCTTCACCTTCGGCTATGCCGAACGCGACGAACTGCTCCGGGCGGCGGGTGCCCAGATCGCGGAGTTCGACCCGATCACCGGCACGCTGCCGCCCGACACTTCGGCACTGCTGCTGCCGGGCGGCTTCCCCGAGCAGTACGCCGCCGAGCTTGCCGCCAACATCGCTGTGCGCGAGGAGATTTCGTTGCTGGCGCGGCGGGCGCCGGTGCACGCCGAATGCGGCGGACTGACCTATCTGATGTCCGACCTTGACGGACATCCGATGTGCGGGGTGCTGGCCGGCACGGCCCGGTTCACCTCCCGGCTGACGTTGGGCTACCGTGACGCCGTCGCCGCCGCCGATTCGCCGCTTTTCGACACCGGACAGCGGGCCACCGGCCATGAGTTCCACCGGACCGCGGTGCAGTTCAGCGAGGCGGTGCGACCGGCCTGGCTGTTCTCCGCCGCCGACGGCGGACGGGGCGCCGACGGTGCGGTGCAGAGGGCCGTGCACGCCTCCTACCTGCACACCCATCCCGCCGCCCACCCACAGTCAGTCCGGCGGTTCGCTGAACGGGCCGCAGTTCTAGGCTTGCCCCGGTGACCGAGAACGCCTACCTCGTCGGGCTGCGACTGGCCGGGAAGCGGGTCGTGGTGATCGGCGGCGGCACCGTGGCCCAGCGCCGGGTGCCGGTGTTGATCGCCAACGGGGCCGACGTGCACGTCGTCGCCCGCGCCGCCACGCCGGCGGTTGAGGCGCTGGCCGATCAGCAGCCCGGCATCACCCTGGAAGTGCGGGACTACCGCGCCGGCGACCTTGCGGGCGCCTGGTACGCCATCGCCGCCACCGATGACCCGGACGTCAATGCGGCCGTGGTCGACGAGGCCGAGCAGCGGCGGATCTTCTGCGTCCGGGCCGACGCCGGACGTGAGGGCAGTGCTGTCACCCCGGCGTCCTTCGACCACCAGGGCCTCCTGGTCGGAGTCCTGGCCGGTGGGGAGCACCGACGATCTGCCGCGGTGCGGTCGGCCATCCGCGATGCGTTCCAGCAGGGCCGGATCGCCCCCGACCTCGTCGCCGCAAGCGCCCCCGACGTCGTTCCTGGCGGCGTTGCGCTGGTTGGCGGTGGCCCGGGTGATCCCGAACTCATCACGGTGCGCGGCCGGCGGCTGCTCGCGCACGCCGACGTGGTGGTCGCCGACCGGTTGGCGCCGCCGGAACTTCTGGCCGAACTGGCCCCGCACGTCGAAGTGATCGACGCGGCGAAGATTCCCTACGGACGGGCGATGGCGCAGGACGCCATCAACGACGTCCTCATCGAGCACGCACGGGCCGGCAAGTTCGTGGTTCGGCTCAAGGGTGGCGACCCGTTCGTCTTCGCCCGCGGTTACGAGGAGGTCATCGCCTGCGCCGAGGCCGGGGTCCCGGTCACGGTGGTGCCGGGTGTGACAAGCGCCATAGCCGTTCCGGCCATGGCTGGTGTCCCGGTCACGCATCGGGCGGTGAATCACGAATTCGTCGTAGTCAGCGGCCACTTGTCGCCGGATCATCCGGAATCCCTGGTGAATTGGCCGGCGCTGGCGCGTTTGACGGGAACTCTGGTTTTGCTGATGGCCGTCGAGCGCATTGAATTGTTCGCCGGTGTGCTGCTTAAGGGCGGAAGGCCTGCGGAAACGCCCGTTCTCGTCGTCCAACACGGTACGACCGCCGCTGAGAAGGTTTTGCTGACGACCCTCGGCGAGGCATCGAAAAGAATTCGGGAAGAGGGAATTCGCCCACCTGCGGTGATCGTCGTAGGACCCGTCGCGGCGTTCCGAGACTTTATCGAGACTTTAAAGTCTTCTTAATTTTGAGGTAGGGTAGGCCGTTATGACGGCTCTTAGCGATGCCGACCGCGCGACACAGCGCCGTTCTGGTTTCCGTAACTCAGGCGGTGCCGATCGGCCTGTGCCGGCGCGGCGAGACCCTTCCGAACTTGACCGCACCGGCCCCGATACCGGGCTTCCCTCCCGGCGGTTCATCGCCGCCGTGGTGGCGATCGGCGGGATGCAACTGCTGGCCACCATGGACTCGACGGTGGCCATCGTCGCTCTTCCCAAGATTCAGGATGAGCTGAATCTCTCCGACGCCGGCCGCAGTTGGGTGATCACCGCCTACGTGCTGACCTTCGGCGGCCTGATGCTGCTGGGCGGCCGACTGGGTGACACCATCGGCCGCAAACGCACCTTCATCGTCGGTGTCTCGCTGTTCACGATCGCCTCCGTGCTCTGCGGTATCGCCTGGGACGAGACCACGCTGGTGGTCGCCCGGTTGCTGCAGGGTGTTGGCGCAGCGATCGCATCGCCGACCGGGCTGGCGCTGGTCGCCACCACCTTCCCCAAGGGTCCGGCCCGCAATGCCGCCACCGCGGTGTTCGCCGCGATGACCGGTGTCGGATCGGTGATGGGCCTGGTTGTGGGCGGGGCGCTGACCGAGGTCTCCTGGCGGCTCGCGTTCCTGGTCAACGTCCCGATCGGCATCCTGGTGATCTACCTGGCGCGGACCACGCTGCAGGAAACCCACCGTGAGCGGATGAAACTCGACGCCGCCGGCGCGCTGCTGGCGACCGTCGGCTGTACCGCGGCGGTGTTCGGATTCACCCAGGGACCGGAGAACGGGTGGCTGGCCCCGATGACCCTGATGTCCGGAGTGGCCGCCATCGGCGCCTTCGTGGCCTTCGTCCTGGTCGAACGGACGGCGGTCAACCCGGTGGTTCCGTTCAGCCTGTTCCGTGATCGCAACAGGCTGGCCACCTTCGCCGCGATATTCCTGGCCGGCGGGGTGATGTTCACCCTCACCGTGCTGATCGGCCTGTACGTGCAGGACATCATGGGCTACAGCGCGTTGCGTGCCGGTGTCGGCTTCATTCCGTTCGTCATCGCGCTGGGGGTCGGTCTGGCCGTCTCCTCGCAGTTGGTGAACTTCTTCCCGCCGCGGCTGCTGGTCATCGCCGGTGGCGTGCTGGTGCTGGGCGCCATGGTCTACGGCTCCACCCTGGACGCCGGCATCCCGTACTTCCCGAACCTCGTCCTGCCGATCACCATCGGCGGTATGGGCATCGGCATGATCGTCGTGCCATTGACGGTGTCGGCCATCGCCGGTGTCGGACTGGACCAGATCGGTCCGGTGTCGGCTATCGCCCTGATGCTGCAGAACCTCGGCGGACCCGTGGTGCTGGCCGTCATCCAGGCGGTCATCACCTCACGCACGCTGTACCTCGGCGGCACCACGGGGCCGGTGAAGAATATGGATCCTGCCCAGCTGCACGCCCTGGACCAGGGCTACACGTACGGATTGTTATGGGTGGCGGCGGTCGCGGTCATCGTCGGTGCGGTGGCCCTGTTCATCGGCTACACCGCCCGCGAGGTGGCGCACGCCCAGGAAGTCAAGGAAGCCATCGACGCCGGCGATATCTGAGTCGCGCGTCCGGCGGCAGAGCCTGGGCGGGGTGACGCTGGGCCGCCGACTGGGGCCGTATCCGGCTGGTCGCTCGGTAGGGTAGCTACCCATGTCCGAGGTCAGCGTCCCCGAACCGCCGGCCAAACCTCTTGCCTCCAGGGTGCTGGGGGTGGCCATCGTGGCCATCACCGGCATGCAGCTGATGGCGACGCTGGACGGCACCATCGTGATCGTCGCCCTGCCGCGCATGCAGGCAGAACTCGGACTGTCCGACGCCGCCCGGAGTTGGGTGATCACCGCGTATGTGCTGACCTTCGGCGGCATGCTGCTGCTGGGCGGTCGGGTCGGCGACGCCATCGGCCACAAACGGGCTTTTGTTTCCGGCGTCGGGGTGTTCACGATCGCCTCGATGGCCTGCGGGCTGGCCACCGACGGGGCGCTGCTCATCGCGGCCAGGGCCGTCCAGGGCATGGGTGCGGCGGTGGCCGCGCCGACCGGCCTGGCGCTGATCGCCACCACCTACGCCGTCGGTCACGCCCGAAATCAGGCGATGGCCATGTCGGCGGCCATGCAGGGCCTCGGGTCGGTGATGGGGCTGGTCGTAGGTGGGGCGCTGACCGTCATCAACTGGCGGCTGGCCTTCCTCATCAACTTCCCGATCGGTGTCCTGATCATCTGGATCGCTCTGACCCGGTTGGAGGAGACCCGCCACGAGCGGCTCAAGCTCGACTTCACCGGCGCGCTGCTGGCCACCCTTGGGTGCACCGCCGCGGTGCTGGTGTTCACCCAGGGGCCACCGCGGGGCTGGACGGATCCCTGGGTGATCGGCGCCGGGGCCGCCGCGATGGTGCTGGGTATCGCATTCTTCACCGTGGAGCGCAGCGCAGACCATCCGCTGGTGCCGCTGTGGCTGTTCCGCGACCGCAACCGGGTGGCGACCTTCACCTCCCTGTTCCTGGCCGGTGGCGTCATGCTGGCACTCACCGTGATGATCGGGCTGTACGTCCAGGATGTGCTGGGGTACTCCGCCCTGCATGCAGGCATCGGTTTCATCCCGTTCGCCGTTGCCCTCGGCCTGGGCAACCTGCTCACCGCCAAGCTGGCTCCCCATATCGCACCGCGCTGGCTGATCATCGGGGGCGGGGTCTTCGTCCTGGGGGCCATGCTTTTCGGGTCGACGCTGACCCGCACCATCCCGTACTTCCCGGACCTGCTGCTGCCGATCGTCATCGGTGGATTCGGTATCGGTGTCATCTCGGTGATCCTGCCGCTATGCGCCGTTGCCGAGGTGGGGCCCCGTGAGATCGGTCCGGTCAGTGCCATCACGCTGATGGCCCAGAACCTCGGCGGACCGCTGGTGCTGGTGGTCATCCAGGCGGTACAGATCTCCCGGACCCTCTACCTCGGCGGGACGACCGGACCCGTGGCCGGCATGACGCCGGCCCAACTCGACGCCCTCGACGCCGGATACACCTACTCGCTGCTGTGGATCGCCGCGGTGGCCGTGCTGGTCGGCGTCAGCTCGTTCTGGATCGGGTTCAGCGCCAAGCAGATTGCCGCCGCCCAGCACACCCGAGAAGCGGTCGAAGCCGGCGAGCTCTGAATTACTGTGAGGTCGATGGTGATTCTCACAGCGTCGTCGATCATCACGATGGACCCGGCCCGGCCCCGCGCAGAGGCCGTCGCGGTGGACCCCGACTCCGGTGCGATCCTCGCGGTGGGTTCGCTGGCCGAATGCCGGGCGGCGGCCCCCGGCGCCACGGTCGAGGACCTCGGCGGCGGCGTGCTCATGCCGGGATTCATCCAGGCCCATGACCATCCGGTCCCGGCCGCGGTGCTCTGTCAACTGCCGGCGCACTGGATCGCGCCGTTCGTCGGATTCCCCACCTGGGACGACGTCGAGGCACTCTTCGACCGACTGCGGCGCCAGACCCCAGTAGGGCAGCCGCTGCTCTTCAACGGACTGGATCGCCTGCTGTTGTCGATCCCGATGCCAGACCGGGCGAGTCTGGACCGGTACTTTCCCGATCACCCGGTGCTGATCTTCGACATCACCGGCCACGCCCTCTACTTCAACTCCCGGGCCACCGGATTGTTCGGCTGGACGAACGCCACCCCGCCGGCCGACACCCCCGACGCCCGGTGGACCCGCCGACCGGACGGCACCGCCGGCGGGGTCGGCTACGAGACCCAGGCCACCCTGATGGCGATGGCCGCCTTTCTGCCCGGTGTCGTCCCGTCGCCGCTGGTGAACCTCGGGGCCTGGTACTCGACCCTGGCGCGCAACGGGTTCACCGCCGTCGGGGACCTGGGTTTCCTGACCAGGCTGCGGGCGCCGATGGAGGCGCTCGCAGGGTTGTCGGGCTGTCCGGTTCGCTACTCGCTCTACCAGGCCACCTATGACCCCGGCGCGCACTCGGAGGTGGACTTCGGTCCGCTCTCCGGCATGATCCAGCGGGTCGGCTACAAGATCTGGATGGACGGCAGCCCGTCGATCGGCACGGCCGCCATCAGCGTTCCCTACCTCGACTCCGCGCGAGCCCGGATCGCCGATGTCCCGGTCGGCACCGCGCCGGGGCTCTCGGTGCTGAACTACACGCCGGACCAGTTCCTGAGCCTCATCGAGCAGTTCGCCGACTCCAACACCCAGATCGCGACCCATATCAACGGCGACGCCGGCATCGACGTCGTTCTGGACGGTTATGAACAGGCATTGACTCGGCTGGGGTTGAAAGGCTCGGATCACCGCTGGCGGGTTGAGCACTTCGCCACCCCGACCCGGGAGCAGTGCATGCGGGCCGGCGCGCTGGGCGTCAGTGCGTCCATGTCGCCCTTCCAGTCGCTGTACTGGGGCGATCTGTACGACGGGGTGATCTTCGATCCGTCCTACGGCGCGCGTTGGCAGCCCTACCGGGACGCCTACGACGGAGGGGTGCGGCCGACGTTCCACAATGACGGCTACCTCTCGCCCCCGCTGCCGTGGCTCAACATCCAGAATGCGGTGACCCGGGCCAGCGTGTCGGGCGCCGTCCACGGGCCCGAGCAGGCGCTGTCACTCGACGAGGCGCTGCAGGCACACACGATCAATGCGGCCTGGCAGCAGAAACGTGATCACGAAATCGGCTCCATCGAGGCGGGAAAGCTCGCCGACCTCGTGCTGTTCAACACCGACCCCTACGCCGTCGATCCGGCCAGGCTTCAGGAGACCATGACGGTTGAGGGAACCTGGATCTCCGGACGCCGAGTCGACCTCGACAGCTTCATGGCCGAGGTCGAACACCTGGCCCGCAGCTACGATCAGGTGCTGCTGGGCGGGTCGGCCCCGCATCAATGCTGACCTCGGCCCCAGCCAATGCTGACCTCGGCCCCAGCCAATGCTGACTTCGGCCCCAGCCAATGCTGACTTCGGCCCCAGCCAATGCTGACTTCGGCCCCAGCCAATGCTGACTTCGGCCCCAGCCAATGCTGACCTCGTCAGAAGGCCACCGTTACAGCACTGACTAAGCTTGCCCGCTGTGATCACCCGCATGTCCGAGCTGTTCCTGCGCACGCTGCGCGACGACCCGGCCGACGCCGAAGTTCCCAGCCACAAGTTGCTGATCCGGGCCGGCTATGTCCGCCCGATCGCGCCCGGCCTCTACAGCTGGCTGCCGCTGGGCCTGCGGGTGCTGCGCAAGATCGAGAACGTGGTGCGCGAGGAGATGGTCGCCATCGGTGGCCAGGAGATCCTGTTCCCGGCGCTGCTGCCGCGGGCCCCGTACGAGACGACCAACCGCTGGACCGAGTACGGCGACGGGGTCTTCCGGCTCAAGGACCGCCGCGACAACGACTACCTGCTCGGGCCCACCCACGAGGAACTGTTCACCCTGACCGTCAAGGGCGAGTACAGCTCCTACAAGGATTTCCCTGTTCTGCTGTTCCAGATTCAGACGAAATACCGCGACGAGGCACGCCCGCGCGCCGGGATCCTGCGCGGCCGGGAGTTCGTCATGAAGGACTCCTACTCCTTCGACACCGACGACGCCGGACTGCGCCGGGTGTATCTGGCCCACCGCGAGGCGTATCAGAAGATGTTCGCGCGCATGGGGATTCGCTACGTGATCGTCTCGGCGGTGTCGGGCGCCATGGGCGGCAGCGCCTCGGAGGAGTTCCTGGCCGAGTCCGAGATCGGTGAGGACACCTTCGTCCGCTGCGTGGAATCGGGGTACGCGGCCAACGTCGAGGCGGTCACGACGCCCGCGCCGGCCGCCGCGCGGACCGACGGTCTGCCCGATCCGGTCGTGCACACCACCGGCGACACCCCGACCATCGCAACTCTGGTGGAGTGGGCCAACGGCGCGTTGGGCCGGGCCGTCACCGCCGCCGAAACACTGAAGAATGTGCTGCTGAAGGTGCGGACCCCGGGCGGGGACTGGGAACTTCTGGCGATCGGTCTCCCCGGTGACCGCGAGGTCGACGACAAGCGTCTCGGTGCTGCGTTGGATCCGGCCGAATACGCCCTTCTCGACGACGGTGACTTCGCGAGGCATCCCTACCTGAAGAAGGGGTACATCGGCCCGAAGGCTCTGCAGGCCAATGGGGTTCGCTATCTGGTGGACCCACGGGTAGCGACCGGCACGTCGTGGATCACCGGTGCGGACGAGCCTGGAAAGCATGTCGTTGGACTGGTCGCCGGACGCGATTTCGTCCCGGACGGCACCATCGAGGCGGCCGAAGTCCGTGACGGCGACCCCTCACCTGACGGCGCAGGCCCGCTGGTGAGTGCCCGCGGCATCGAGATCGGGCACATCTTCCAATTGGGCCGCAAGTACACCGACGCGTTCACCGTCGATGTTCTCGGCGAGGACGGCAAGCCCGTCCGGTTGACGATGGGTTCCTACGGCGTCGGGGTTTCTCGGCTGGTGGCGGTGATCGCCGAACAGCACCACGATGAGCTGGGTTTGCGCTGGCCGGCCTCGGTGTCGCCTTTCGATGTCCACGTCGTGATCGCCAACAAGGATGCCCAGGCTCGTGCGGGCGCGGAGGCGCTGGCCGCCGAACTCGACCTGTCCGGCCACGAGGTGCTGCTCGATGACCGCACCGCGTCGCCGGGAGTGAAGTTCAAGGACGCCGAACTGCTCGGCGTGCCGTGGATTGTCGTCGTGGGCCGCGGGTGGGCTGACGGAAAGGTCGAACTGCGCAACCGGTTCACCGACGAGCGCCGGGAGATCCCGGTCGCCGGAGCCGGCAGCGAGATCGCCGCAGTCCTCGCCGGCAGCCAAGACGCCAGCAGCCAAGACGCCAGCAGCTAAGACGCGGCAGCTCGGTCGCCCGCGCCCCGGTCGGTGGCTATTCGCTGCCGCCGGGGAAGGCCCTCGTCACCGGCCAGGCACCGATGACGCGGCGCCACCGCGCCGCAAGAACCGCGCACTGGGTCAGTGCGGTGAGGGCGACCCGGCGGTCCTCGTCGGATTCGGATTGTTCGAGCACCGCCCGCCAGGCCACCGCGCAGTCATCCTCGATACGGACCGCCAGGCGCGCGGCCTCGGGTGGCGACCCGACCGGCATCGGCAACTGGTATCCGGCAGCGGGCAGTGGCGCCGGGATATCTCGCGCTGCCAGCATCGCCACCAGCGACTCCCGGCGCTCGCGGTGCTGGGCCATCGCTTCAGAAATGAGCTCATTGCGGGTGGGCAGGCTGTACGCAGACACCACGCCGTAACCGTAGATCGCGGCGTGTTCGGCGCCGACCGCGTCGTAGAGCGCCGCCTGTTCTGGGGACTCCGGGCGTTCCGGGCCGGTCGGAGATGTCATCGCGACTGCCCTGCGGGAGCGAGTCCGACGGTGTGGGCGGCCGTACACGCCGCCGCGATCGAGCCGAGCAGCCCGGCCCGGTACCCCGACAGTGTCGGGACGAGTTTGGCCGCGCTGTCGGCAGAACGGCGCAGCGCGTCGGCGACTTCCCGGACTCCGGGCGGGGGATTGGGCGACGGCGCGGCGGTGGCCGATGCGGTGGCCGATGCGGTGGCGCCGGGGGAGTCCGCTGCCGGTGTGGGCTTTCCTGCGGCCCGGGCCAGTTCCTCCACCAGCGCGGCGGCGTGGCGGTTTCGCTCGTCGGCGATCACGCGTAACGCCGGTGCCAGGGCTGGAGCGGCGTCGGCCGCGGCAGCGGCAAGCGCAGCATCGGACCGGGCTGCGGCCAGTTCGGGCTCCAGCGGTTCGGGGCCGGCGGCCTGATCGGAACTACAGGCGGGGAGCAGCGCGGCGAGTGTCACCAGCGCCAGCATTCCCCGGCTGCCGTGCACCAGTACCCGACGCCGGCTGAGCACAGAATCCGGTGGCGAACCCGACGTGGCGCGGGGAAGGGCGGGGTGCACGCGATCATCCTGCCATTGCCGCCCCGATCGCAGGCGTATCGTGGTGCCCGGCCTCACCCGCCCGCCACAACTCAACAGAAGGAGCTCGCCGTGACCGAACGGAACCCGGGCTCATCTTCACCGGGCCTGCCCTCCCCAGAGCAGGTGATCGAACTACTGAGCGGGCCTTTCGAGCGATCCGGATATGAGATCGAAGGCGTGACGATCGACGCGCGGACCCAGCCGCCGCGACTGCGCGTCGTCGCCGACGGCGACTCTCCGCTCGATCTGGACACCCTTGCCGAGCTGTCCCGGACCGCGTCAGAGTTGCTGGACGCGGTCGACGGCGCGGCCGGCACCTACCTCCTCGAAGTCACGTCGCCCGGGGTTGACCGTCCGCTGACCACCGAGAAGCACTTCCGTCGGGCCCGCGGCCGGCGGGTCGAGATCGTCCTGGCCGACGGAACCGCCCAGACCGGACGGCTGGGCGAGGTGTCCGACGGCTCGGCCGACTTCGTCGTTCGGGACCGATCCGGATGGATGGTCCGCCGAATCCACCTGGCCGACGTGCGAAGCGCCGTCGTGCAGGTCGAGTTTTCCCCGCCGAGCACCCGCGAGCTCGAACTGGCCGGACTAACGCGCCCGGGTGAGTCGGGGACAGCCGAAACGACGTCGGGGACACCCGAAACGACGGCGGGGACACCCGAAACGACGGCGGGGACACCCGAAACGACGGCGGGGACACCCGAAACGACAGAGAGGGGCGTGAACCGGGAATGAACATCGACATGGCCGCGCTGCATGCAATCGAGGTCGACCGGGGTATCTCCGTCGACGAGCTGCTCGACACCATTTCGACAGCGCTGCTGACCGCCTACCGGCATACCGAGGGACACCAGCCCGACGCCCGAATCCAGATCGACCGCAAGAGCGGAACGGTCAAGGTGATGGCGCGGGAGACCGACGAGGACGGCAACGTCGTGGCCGAATGGGACGACACCCCGGAGGGCTTCGGGCGGGTGGCGGCCACCACGGCGCGCCAGGTCATGCTGCAGCGCTTCCGCGACGCGGAGAACGAGCGGATATTCGGGGAGTTCTCGGCCCGTGAGGGCGACATCGTCGCTGGGGTGGTGCAGCAGAACCGCCGCGAGAATGAGCGCGGCAACGTGGTGGTGCGTCTCGGTACCGAAGCCAAGGGGTCCGAGGGCACCATCCGGACCGCCGAGCAGGTTCCGGGCGAGCGCTACGAGCACGGCGAGCGGCTGCGCTGCTACGTCGTCGGAGTCACCCGCGGCACGCGCGAACCACGCATCGAGCTGTCCCGGACCCACCCCAATCTGGTGCGCAAACTGTTCTCGCTGGAGGTGCCTGAGATCGCCGACGGGTCGGTGGAGATCGTCGCGGTGGCACGGGAGGCGGGGCACCGCTCCAAGATCGCGGTGCGGTCGAAGGTGTCCGGACTGAACGCCAAGGGAGCCTGTATCGGTCCGATGGGTCAGCGGGTACGCAACGTGATGAGCGAGTTGTCCGGGGAGAAGATCGACATCATCGACCACGACGACGACCCGGCACGCTTCGTCGCCAATGCGCTGTCCCCGGCCAAGGTGGTGTCGGTGGAGGTCATCGATGCCATGGCGCGGGCCGCACGGGTGATCGTTCCCGACTTCCAACTGTCCCTGGCGATCGGTAAAGAAGGCCAGAACGCCAGATTGGCCGCCCGGCTCACCGGTTGGCGCATCGACATTCGCAGCGACGCGCCGGAGCCCGAGAACGTCGGCCATCAGCCGTAGGGTTTGGCGGCCCGGGCCTGATTCAGCGATCCGGCGGTCGTGACGGTAGACTCAGCCGTGATCCAGCGCGAGAGACCGGCACCGGTGCGTACCTGCATCGGCTGCCGGGAGCGAGAGTTGGCCGTCGAATTGCTGCGGTTGGTAGCCGTGTCGACGGGGAACGGTCAATTCGCCGTCGCCGTTGACACAGCAGGATGCCTCCCTGGCCGTGGTGCCTGGTTGCACCGCGATGATCGTTGCTTGTCGGCAGCGATCCGGCGGCGGGCGTTCGCGAGAGCACTGCGCATCACCGGTTCACCGGATACGTCCGCTGTGGTCGAGCACTTCGAGAAGTTTCGAGAAGCGCCCGCCCACTCGGCACACGACAACTAGGTAGCGAAGAACATGAGCACACCGTGAAGTCCCGACGATGACCATGCGTCGTAGCTAAACCCGAGGCGCGGCTTACCCACCGCTCCTCATAGAGATGGAGATGTAGTGGCACCAGGTAAGGCCCGCGTACACGAGTTAGCAAAGGAACTCGGTGTCACGAGCAAGGAAGTACTCGGTCGGCTGAGCGAGCTGGGCGAGTTCGTCAAGTCGGCGTCCTCGACAGTTGAAGCGCCGGTCGCCCGCAGGTTGCGGGAAGCCTTCGGCGGGGTAAAGGCGCCAGCCAAGGCCCCGACAGCGCCCGAGAAGGCGGCGGTCGCCGCCCCGGCCCCGGCCCCCGCGTCGCCGGCGGTTCCGAGCGCACCGGTGGCAGCAGCGGTGGCGCCCCCCGTCCCATCCGCGCCCAAACCGGCCGCACCGGCACCCGCGCCGGCGCCGGTCCAGGCCGCGCCCGCAGCGCCCGCCGCACCGGCAGCGCCCGCCGCCCCGGCAGCACCCGCGGCACCGGGGCCCCGCCCCGGCCCTGCCGCGCCGAAGCCGGGCCTGCCCCGTCCACCGCGGGTCGGGAACAATCCGTTCTCGTCGGCTCAGCCTGTTGAGCGCCCGGCTCCCCGGCCGCAGGGACCTGCGGGTCCGGGTGGCCCCCGACCCGGTCCCGGCGGTATGCCGCCGCGTCCCGGCATTCCTCGGCCCGGCGGCGCCAGCCCCGGCAATATGCCACCCCGCCCGCCCGGCGCCCGCCCAGGAGCAGCCGGTCGTCCCGGCGGCCCCCGTCCCGGCGGTGGCCCCCGGCCCGGTCCGGGCCAGGGCGCACGTCCCGGCGGCGGTGGCGGTAACTACCGCGGCGGTGGACCCGGCGGCGCAGGTGGCGCCGGCGGTGCCGCGGGTGGCGCGGCTGCGGGAGGCTTCCGCGGCCGGCCTGGTGGCGGCGGTGGTCGTCCCGGTCAGCGCGGTGGCGCGGCCGGTGCGTTCGGACGCCCGGGGGGAGCCCCCCGCCGCGGCCGCAAGTCGAAGCGGGCAAAACGCGCCGAGTACGAGAACATGCAGGCCCCGGTCGTTGGTGGCGTGCGGTTGCCGCACGGCAACGGTGAGGTCATCCGGCTGGCCCGTGGCGCATCGCTGAGCGACTTCGCCGAGAAGATCGATGCCAACCCGGCCGCGCTGGTGCAGGCGCTGTTCAACCTCGGTGAGATGGTCACCGCCACCCAGTCGGTGTCCGACGACACCCTGGAACTGCTGGGCGGCGAGATGAACTACGTCGTTCAGGTGGTTTCGCCGGAGGACGAGGACCGCGAACTGCTGGAGAGCTTCGATCTCACCTACGGGGAGAACGAGGGCGGCGAGGACGACCTCGAGCAGCGTCCGCCCGTGGTCACCGTCATGGGCCACGTCGACCACGGAAAGACCCGTCTGCTGGACACCATCCGGAAGGCCAGCGTCCGCGAGGGCGAGGCCGGTGGCATCACCCAGCACATCGGCGCCTACCAGGTTGCCGTCGAGCATGACGGTGTGGAGCGTCTGATCACCTTCATCGACACCCCCGGTCACGAGGCGTTCACCGCCATGCGCGCCCGCGGTGCGAAGGCCACCGATATTGCGATCCTGGTGGTGGCTGCCGACGACGGCGTGATGCCGCAAACGGTGGAGGCCATTAACCACGCGCAGGCAGCGGATGTGCCGATCGTGGTGGCGGTCAACAAGATCGACAAGGAGGGTGCCGATCCCCAGCGGATTCGGGCCCAGCTGACCGAGTACGGGCTGGTGGCCGAGGACTTCGGCGGCGAGACCATGTTCGTCGATATCTCGGCCAAGAACGGCACCAACATCCAGGCGTTGGAGGAGGCGGTGCTGCTGACCGCCGACGCGTCCCTGGACCTGCGGGCCAACCCGGACATGGAAGCCCAGGGTGTGGCCATCGAGGCACACCTGGACCGTGGTCGCGGCCCGGTGGCCACCGTGCTGATCCAGCGCGGCACGCTGCGGGTCGGCGATTCGGTGGTGGCCGGCGACGCCTACGGCAGGGTGCGCAGGATGGTCGACGAGCACGGCGAGGACGTCGAGGAGGCGTACCCGTCGCGTCCGGTCCAGGTCATCGGGTTCACCTCGGTGCCGGGTGCCGGCGACAACTTCCTCGTCGTCGACGAGGACCGCATCGCCCGCCAGATCGCCGATCGGCGCAGCGCGCGTAAGCGCAACGCCATGGCGGCTCGCGCACGCAAGCGGATCAGCCTGGAGGACCTGGAGTCGGCGCTCAAGGAGACCAGCCAGCTCAACTTGATCCTCAAGGGTGACAACTCCGGCACGGTTGAGGCACTCGAAGAAGCACTCCTGGGCATCCAGGTCGACGATGAGGTGGAACTGCGGGTCATCGACCGCGGTGTCGGCGGTATCACCGAGACCAACGTCAACCTGGCCTCGGCATCCGACGCGATCATCATCGGCTTCAACGTCCGCGCGGAGGGTAAGGCCACCGAATTGGCCAACCGCGAGGGTGTGGAGATCCGCTACTACTCGGTGATCTACCAGGCGATCGACGAAATCGAGAAGGCCCTCAAGGGCATGCTCAAGCCGATCTACGAGGAGAAGGAACTCGGCCGCGCCGAGATCCGCGCGATCTTCCGCTCCTCGAAGGTGGGCAATATCGCCGGTTGCCTGGTCCAGTCGGGCATCATGCGCCGTAATGCCAAGGCACGCCTGCTGCGCGACAACGTCGTCATCGCCGAGAACCTCACCATCTCATCGCTCAAGCGGGAGAAGGATGACGCCACCGAGGTTCGCGAGGGCTACGAGTGTGGCCTGACGCTGACCTACTCCGATATCAAGGAGGGCGACGTGATCGAGACCTACGAGCTGGTGGAGAAGGAGAGGGTCTAGTGACCGCCCACGAGCGCTTGCAGAAGGGGCGTCGTGGCTGACCCCGCACGGGCGAAACGGCTGGCCAAGCGGATCTCGACGATCGTCGCCTCGGCGATCGAGTACGAGATCAAGGACCCCCGGCTGGCCGGGGTCACCATCACCGACGCCAAGGTGACCGGGGACCTTCATGACGCGACGCTGTACTACACGGTGATGGGCCGGTCGATCGACGAGGAGCCGGACTACGCCGGCGTCGCGGCCGCACTGGAGTCGGCCAAGGGCGTGCTGCGTACGAAGGTGGGCGCCGGTACCGGGGTGCGGTTCACGCCGACTCTCGCCTTCGTCCGGGAC
>MTBK01231792.1_pt1 | contig 36928 bp, 27 predicted proteins | sample 1535981 | NCBI WGS metagenome assembly MTBK01 (sample SAMN06109225, study PRJNA356200) | anaerobic digester metagenome | isolation source: biogas reactors fed with pig manure or primary and secondary sludge | place: Spain | collected 2016-06-30
CACCTGGAACGCAGGATTGCCGAGGCCAACCGACTGGGGTTTGAAAAGATCTTCATCTCTTCATACAACGCCCACACCCATATTCCCAAAGGCACACGCATAGAAGTTGTGAAAGTAAGCGGAATGGGAGCACTGGGCAAGTTGCTATTTAAAAGCTAAAAAGCTTTGTTTTTGTAGAGAAAATTTGAAACCCAGTATGCGTAAATGGCAGCCGGAATAAAAAGTATTTTCCCGTGCGAAGTGTCGTGTGTCCCGGTTTTGTTTTTTGTAGTTACTATTATCTTACGAAGATCTTTGTTTGACTTCAAAAACGTATGTAGTGATTTCAGCTCTGCCGGATTATCATAGGGCCTGTCCGTCCATTTTATTTCTGCTATCGAAAATGCTTTTTGCGTAGCAGGATCGGTCCAGACCATATCAACTTCGCCTTTCTCTCTACCATTTTTCCAGTTGGCGTAATAGAAATCGCTTTTTTCTCCCTGTATCCATTGTGCGAAAATGGCTGTTTCAACCATATTCCCCATAAAATCATCTGTTTCTTCAATGGGTGAGAACAGAGCACATCGCAAGGATGGATTGGTCAGATACAATTTAAAAGAGGTAACTCGCTGCATTTGCTTTGCATTTTGGTCTATTCTATTCACCACTTTAATTAAAAAGGCTGCCTCTAAATACTCAAGATATTTCTTTAACACCTCTTTTTTTATTCCGGCTTGGGTAGAAAGTTTTTCATAAGAAAACTCACTGCCTGAGCGAAATGCAATATGAACAAAAAGCCTGTTTAGTTCCTGAATGTCTGTTATACCGTATAGACTTGGCAAGTCTCGCAACAACACCTTGTCAATAATATCACTTTTGATATACTGTCCGGGGTTAGAGCGTATTTTCTCGGAGAAAACGACTTCCGGATAACCGCCATAATTGATATACTCAATAAACAAACGGTTTAATTCATCCATATTTATGGTATCGTATGGAGTGATGGATGTATCCTTTTGTTCTACTATGATATTATCCAGTTTCTGTAAATGGAGAAATTCATAAAACGTCAAAGGAGGTAGCATAAAGTGGGTAAAACGTCCGGCTCCACTCTCGTTGCTTTTCATCTTCAAAGCAGCAGCAGCAGAGCCTGATGCTATAAATTTAACGTTGCGAAATGTATCAACAAGAGATTTAAGATGAACTTCCCAAAGCTTGAGGTATTGAATTTCATCATAGAATACAAAGAATCCATCGTAATTACCATCTTGTCTGAGCACCTGGCAGGCATAATGAAAAAGCTCCTCAAGTGAGATGTTGTTGTATATGGGAGTGTCGATTGATAAATAGATGATTTTTTGAGGGTTAACACCGTCTGCTATGAGTTTGTTTATTGTATGATACAGCATAACTGTTTTGCCAACGCGCCGAGGTCCCATCAATATAGTTGCACGTCTGACAGTGGTATCTGCAACTAACGGGTAGAATAGGTGAGAATAGGGCCTTAGCGGCATGTTCTTATAATCGTCTGCTATCATTCCGGACAACCACCAAGGATTGTCTATGGACATCCTTTTGAGGAGCTGCTCTTTTAACTGACTACTAAGTTGACTCATACCACATGTGTTTTAGACGTAACAAAGGTAGTAAAAATGCTTAAAGTGACAAAATTGTGCAGAATAAGGGTGTTTTAATAGCCCTATTTATACAAAAAATACGATTATAAGAACTTTTGGGAACTCTTAATATTGTTTCTGGCTTTCTTTGGGTTTGTTCTTTTTGGATACGCTCATGTGGATGACGGCAAAGAGCCCGGTCAGCAGCATGGTGACGGCCTGTGATTCGTGACTTATGGTGGCAAATACCATTCCCATGGTATGCGATAAATCGTAAACGGCCGTCAAGGCCAATGAGACTATAAAATGAAACGCCCCAAAGCCTCCTTGTACCGGAACCACCCAGCCAAAACTGCCAACCACCATCAGAAATACAGCGTCTGTAAATGAGAGTGAATACCGCAGAGGGGTTGCCAGGATGATGCAATAAGCGGTGCAAACGTAGAGGAACCACAGGAGGACGGTAAGAAAGAAAAACATTCCCTTGTGGGGCATTTTAAAGCTTTCAACCAGGCCCTTCCACATACCCTTGAAGAAACCGGTAACTTTATGAACGGCCTTGTATTTTTTTAGTTTTTTGCGGAAGACAATCCAAAACAATACGGGCAGTATAAGCAGGGCTGCGGCTAGGATAATGACCCATATGGCAGAACCGTCAAACCATTTCGTAATCGGAGTCCAGATATACCGGACCAAAAAATCCCCAAACACATCCATCCTGAGTAAGGCTACGGCTACGGTTATGATCAGAAGGCATATCATATCAAATGTTCTTTCCAACACAACTGTTCCCACGACTTTGTCAAACCCCAATCCGGTACGTTGGGAAACGACCCCGCAACGAGCCACTTCCCCTGCTTTGGGCAAGGCAAAATTGGCCAAATAGGCAATCCCCACTCCGTTGAACGTGTCTATTCGCTTGACCGGTTTACCCAATCCCAGCAGGAGGATGCGCCAGCGGGCGGCTCGTATGTAAAAAGAAAGAGCACCCACTAAGACAGACATCAACACCCAAAAGTAATTGGCTGCCCGCAATCCTTCCAGGAACTCTCCCCAATGTATACCTCTGAAAGAAAAATAGAGGAGGATCAAGGCTAGGATGGCAAAGAATACGACCCTCAGGATTTTTTTCCACTTCATAGCCGCGTAAAGGTACGAAAAAAGGACAATCGGAAAATTTACGTTACATTTGTAGTAAAGTAAAACCGTATGAAATCTATTTTGGGGATGGGGAATGCCCTAACAGACATTTTAGCCTTATTGCCCGACGATTCCTTGCTGGAAAAATTTCATCTTCCTCACGGGAGTATGCAGCATGTAGATGCCAAAACGGCCGATACTATATGGCGCGACTTAAAGCCTCTTGGGGTACAATATGTGGCGGGAGGATCTGCCGCAAACACCATTACAGGCACAGCCGTACTGGGTATGCCTTCCGGGTTTGTGGGCAAAGTAGGAGACGACGAATTGGGTTCGCTTTTCTATGCAGATCAACATCGCAACGGCATCAAATCCTGCTTGCTTAAAGGAAAACATGCCTCGGGGAGGGCCATGGTTTTTGTTACGGGCCCCGATGCCGACCGCACCTTTGCCGTGTACCTGGGAGCAGCCTTGGAACTGGGACCGGAAGATTTGACCCCGGAAATGTTCCGAGGGTACGATTATTTCCATATGGAAGGTTACTTGGTACAGAACCAGCATTTGGTCCGTAAAGCCGTTAAGCTGGCCAGAGAAGAAGGTATGATCATCTCTTTAGATATGGCCAGCTACAATGTGGTGGAGAGCAACAATTCATTTCTGCACAACATTGTGGAAAATTACGTTCATATAGTTTTTGCTAACGAGACAGAGGCTTTTTCCTATACGGGAAAAGAGCCGGAAGATGCCCTACGTGCCATTGCAGAGACCTGCGATATGGCGGTAGTAAAATTGGGTAAGGAGGGGTCGCTTGTAAGGAGTGACAACAAAACATATAGAATAAAAGCCTGGCCCGGAATAGCAAAAGATGCTACGGGAGCAGGAGATTTGTACGCTGCCGGTTTCTTGTATGCCCATTCCCTGGGGCTTTCTCCTCAGAAATGCGGTGACATTGGGTCTATGATTGCGGCCCGAGTAGTGGAGGTTATAGGACCCAAGCTGGATATCCCGCGATGGAAAGCCGTTAAACAAGAAATTCGTCAACGTATTCAGGACCCGGACTGATGAACCATCCGATAATTATAGCCGGCCCTTGTGCAGCTGAATCGCAGGAACAGGTAAGGCAGGCAGCAGTAGAATTAAAAGACTTCAGACTTCCGCAGACAGCAGGAGGCAGAGGGATTACATTTTTTCGCTCAGGGGCCTGGAAACCAAGAACACGCCCCGGCACTTTTGAAGGTGTGGGCAAAGAAGGCTTGCTTTGGCTCAAAGATATTCAGGAAAGCACAGGCTTACAAACTTGCACAGAAGTGGCCTCGGCTTATCACGCAGAAGAGGTTTTGAAAGTCGGTCTTTCTGCTGTTTGGCTGGGTACCCGTACCACAGCCAATCCATTTCTTGTAGAAGAGATTGCCAAGGCGCTTGAAGGAACGCCTCTTCATATTTTTGTTAAGAACCCCATAAATCCCGATCTAAATTTATGGTTAGGTGCTGTACAACGCATTTTACGGCACCATCCTGAAAACGTATACGCCATTCACAGGGGGTTTAGCGACTACCATACGGGGCAACTGCGGAATGCACCCTTATGGCGGGTTCCTATAGAATTTAAAGTACAAATGCCGGATATTCCTTTGTTGTGTGATCCGTCGCATCTTTCGGGACATACAGACTTTATTCCCGATCTGGCACAAAGGGCACTGGATTTGAATTTTGACGGGCTTATGCTGGAGGTACATCACCATCCGTCGCAAGCTCTTTGTGACGGGCCTCAGCAATTGACTCCAAAGACTTTCAAAAGCTTGATGCATACCTTGTCTTGGCGCAAATCTCTTCCTTCTGAAGACCCGCTGGCAGAGGAGAAAATTTTGATAGATGCCATTCGCACACGCATAGACGTATTGGACGACGATCTGGTGAATGTACTGGCCAAACGCATGGAGTTGGTGGACCATATTGGAGAGGTGAAAAAACGAGGGAAGATAGGGATTGTGCAGATTGAGCGATGGAACCAAGTGTCTGACAGAACGCGGGAGCAGGCTGTGGAAAAAGGTCTGGGAGAACCTTTTATAGAAGAAGTCTATAAAGCCATTCATCAGGAGGCCATAAAACGTCAAGAGAAAATCATCAGGAATGAATAGATCTGAAAAAGAAGGGCAGGTAATCCTTTCCGAGGATTTTGGCAGATTGCGTAAATTGGTGCCGGAAAACAGCCGGGTAGTTGTGTTGTATGATAGCCATATAGAAACGTGGATGAAACAGATGGTTGACCCCGGTTGGGAAGTATTTCCTTTAGAGGCAGGAGAGGACCTGAAACAGTGGAACTGCGTAGAAAAAATTGTAGAAACTTTTCTGAAGCGAGACATTAATCGCTCTTGGTTCCTGATAGGCATGGGAGGCGGTACCGTTTGTGACTTTGCCGGCTTTATAGGCTCTGTATATATGAGGGGGTTGGCTTTTGGGCTGGTACCTACCACTTTGCTGGCTCAGGTAGATGCTGCATTGGGAGGGAAAAACGGCATCCATTTTGGATGTTACAAAAACATCATTGGGTGTACGGTACTTCCTCGTTGGGTTTTGTGCAACCCACGGGTACTGGAAACGCTTCCCATAGAAGAGTTCCGGTGCGGCCTGGCAGAATGTATCAAACACGGAGCCATTGCCAGTGCGTCTTATTTTTCTTTTATAAAAGAGCTGGTAGCCTCTTGTAAAGAGTCCGATACATTTTCCGGCAAAGATTTTCACCAAATGCCTCTTCCTGCACTTAGGCAACTGATACAGGGGTCGCACGAAATCAAGATGGGGATTGTGGAAGAAGACCTGTTGGAAGAAGGGGTGCGCAAAGCCCTTAATTTTGGACATACTTTTGGGCATGCCATAGCTGCTCGTTACCCATCCATGCGCCACGGCCAAGCCATATCATACGGAATGGCGCTGGCAGCCGCCTACTCGGTGGAGCAAGGCCGGCGCCTTTCCGCAGAGCAAACTCGTCACTTTTCTGCGGAGCAAGGCCTGCATTCTTCTGCGGAGCAAGGCCTGCATTCTTCTGTGGAGCAAGGCCTGCATTCTTCTGCGGAGCAAGGCCTGCATTCTTCTGTGGAGCAAGGCCTGCATTCTTCTGTGGAGCAAGGCCTGCATTCTTCTGTGGAGCAAGGCCTGTTACGCTCCGGATCGCAAGTTTTTCTTTCCCCGGCAGAACACGACGAATTGTTGCAACTGTTGACCGACTGTGGGCTGGAGGTGACGCTTCCCTACCCGGAAAGGGACATCATCCCGTTCATGTTACACGATAAAAAAAGACGAGGCGCAGAGTTGCCATTGGTTCTTCTTTCCCGAATAGGACAATACGTATTTTTCAAAGAACCTATCATTCTATGGGAGAACCGCGCACGAAACCCCGGCGTATGCTTGGGAGTTTCTGCCGTTCGGGACTTTCCGGACTGGATTGACCGTGCTCCCTGGGTAGAATTGCGCCTGGATCTGATGCCGGCATTGTCTCCCGTGGCGTTGCTGGCTTTCCGCATGCAATGCATGGGAAAAGAACACCGCCTTATGCTTACGCATTTGGGCAGCGCCCGGCCTGCGGCCGTGGCATTTGATCAGTCGGTAGCATCTAATCAGCCGGTAGCATCTGATCAGCCGGCAACATCTGATCAATCAGCTCAATCAGCAGTTCCATCTGAGAGCCAGGCGCTCGTTCCGGAGGTGCTTGCAGAAGTGATTTCCTGGGGCGTAGGGTGGGTGGACGTTCCGTTAGAAGCGCCGGCAGACTACGCCAAGGAGCTTATGGTGTTAGCCCGACAACACGGAGCGCAAATCATCCGTTCCGCTCATTTTTGGGGCAATGCAGGTGCTCCTGTTGGTGAAGCTATTGCTACTGCTGGTAAAGCAGCAGTTGCTGCTGCTTCTGCTGTTCCTTCGCCGGCAGAGTTGGATGCTTTGGCAAAAAAGGCTTTTTCTTCCGGGGCTGATTTCTTGAAAGTTGCGGTGCATACCCGGTCTCGGCAAGAATCAGACACGTTACTTGCCTGGTGCGATAAGCAAAACACCCGGGGCGTTCAGTTGTCCGGTCAGGCAAAGGACAGTGTACCGGCTGATGGCAGCTATCGCGTACCGGCTGACGGCAGGTATCGTGTGACCGTGATGATTATGGGAGACGATGCACTCAGGGCTCGGTGCCATGCTTTACGTAACGGCTATCCATTTGTGTACGCAGCCCCGGAACGGGAAGGTGCTACGGCACCCGGTCAGCCATCTTTTGAAGAATTAAACGGGTAGCCCCGGTGTTTTTCTGTACATAAGTACTTGCCGCATCTCCCGCCTTTTTCCGTAATGCCGGGTTGTCTATCCATCGTTTAACGGCAGCAAAAAGGGTATTGTAATCTTTAAAACTTACGGCGGCTTGCTGTGAAATCAAACAGCCGGCCTCTTGAAATTTTTTGTGGTTCGGACCAAAAAGTACGGGTTTGGCGTAAACAGCCGGTTCCAGGATGTTGTGAATGCCGGAAACATTGAAGCCTCCGCCCACGTAGCAAAGCGTAGCATAACGGTAAAGCCGGGAGAGATAGCCCACGCTGTCCACCACCAGTATTCTGGGAGGAGCCGGATTCTTTTCCCGTACTGCTTCTGAGTAGAAAACCGGAATAGGGGAATGGAAAAGTCGCCTGATTGCGCGCAATTGAGCGGGATCTGTTTCGTGCGGAACCAATACCAATTGCAGCAAAGGCAAATCTTCTGCAAGGCGCTTTAAATAAGCGTAATCTTTGGGCCAAGTGCTGCCTGCAATTAAAACCAGAGGCCTGAGCAACCCGGTAAGGCTTTCCGGAAGGTCCTCCCCTTTTACGTCTGCAACTACTCTATCAAAGCGCGTGTCTCCCGCAACAGTCACCGGTAGAGATTTCAGCAATTGACGCGAGCGCTCGTCTTGTACAAAAATATGTGTAAAGCAGGTGAGCATGTGACGAAACAGCACTCCGTACCTCTTAAAAAATATTTGATCCGGCCTGAACTTTGCCGAGATAAGGTACGTGGGGATATTCCTTTTTTTAAGGCCTGTTAAGTAAAAATACCAGAATTCGTATTTCACAAATACGGCTGCAGAAGGTTGTACCCAATTCAAAAACCGCCGAGCATTAAAGGGAGTGTCCAGGGGTAGGTAAAAAACAAAGTCTGCCCACGAGGTGTTTTTTTTAACCTCGTACCCCGAGGAAGAAAAGAAAGTCACCAGAATTTTTTTGTCGGGATACTGCTCTCTTATGGCACGGAGCAAAGGTTGTCCTTGCTCAAATTCACCTAAAGATGCGCAATGCATCCAAAAAGGTCGTACGGGGACAGCCTGGTTTCCGAAAGTATTTTTCAAGCGTTTCCATTGCCTGCCTCGTCCTGTAATAAATTTTATGTATTTGCCCACAATGCAAATGTACGGCAAAAAAGGGAGCAAATCGTATGGTAAATTTGTATTTTTGCTCCATGAAGGGAAAAGACAAGTCGCAAAAACGTTGTCGATGGCTCTGGGTAGCAGGCTTGTTGCTGCTTTTTCTGTGGCTGCGTCAGTTGCCGTTGTACAAACCGACCGGGGCCATTCCATTTGAAGGACCCTATTGGTACAACCCTTACCAAGAGGTACATCCCGGAGGGCAATGGTTACGGGCTAACTTTCATGCCCATTCCAATGCTTGGGGGTTTGTGACAAGCGGCCGAAAAAACACAGTAGAAGACATCGTTTGCAAATACGACTCTCTGGGGTATGATATTATAGGGATTTCTGATTATCACCGTATAACTAACCCCTTTGCGGCAGGCGATGCTGCGGGTACTCCCCGGGGCAGGCTGTTTGTTCCTGTGTATGAGCACGGATATAACGTAATGAAAACGCATCAGGGAGCCATTGGAGCGCGTAAGGTGTATTGGAACGATTATATTCTGCCTCAGACTTGGTCGCAAAAACAGCACATAATAAGAAAGTTAAAAGAAAAATCCCGACTGGTGGTGCTTCATCATCCTGCCTGGATGGGCGGATATAGCAAAAAAGATATGCGCTCGCTTACCGGGTACGACCTTTTTGAAGTACTCAATGATTTTTGGATTTCAGAGGAATTGTGGGATGTGGCACTTTCTGCCGGACGACCGGCTCTGCTTATTGCAGGAGACGATGCCCATAATGTTTTTAAACAAACAGATCTGGCCCGAGATCTCACTATGATTTTTGCCGGAATGACCGACTCTCTTTTGGAAGATCCCGAAGATCTTTTAGAAGGCCCCGAAGGTCTTTTGAAAAGCCCCGAAGGTCTTTTAGAAGGCCCCGAAGGTCTTTTGAAAAGCCCCGAAGGTCTTTTGAAAAGCCCCGAAGGGGTGTACCGCGCGCTTGAAAGCGGGGCAGCTTACGGTATAGAAGTAACGGAAAGGCTGGCTCACAGTTCTGTGGCACAGAAACGAGAAGGGCTGGATGCCCTGCCGCTGTTGCAAAGTTGCAAGATCTGTAGCGATAGCCTGGTTGTTGTTTTGAGTGGCGAGGCTTTACAATTCAACTTTATAGGCCAGGACGGCCGCCTTCTGAAAAGTGTGCTGTGCGAAGCGGGCGGCAGCACCACCGTCGGTAATTCTGGCAATTCTGGTAGTGGGAGCAGCTCCGGCAGCGAAGCGGGCGGCAGCACCACCGTCGGTAATTCTGGCAATTCTGGTAGTGGGAGCAGCTCCGGCAGCGAAGCGGGCGATCGTTGTGCCTCGGCTTTTTACAAGCTGCGGCCGGAAGATCATTACGTGAGGGTGAAGATCACGCTGGCAGACAGTTCGCACATATATTTAAATCCTGTTATGCGAACCAAAGAAAAAAACGGAAAACCGCAAATGCCTCCGATACAAAAACGTCGCCTATTTACTATCTTTGGCACATGATCAAAAAAACGTTTGAACTAATAGGGTCTTATTTTCTCCTTATGAGACGCGTTTTTACCAAACCGGAAAAATGGCGAATTTTCTGGAAGCAATGTTTGGTAGAGACAGAAAATTTGGGACTAAGTTCTGTGCCTTTGATTGGTATTATTTCCATAGCTATTGGTGCCGTTTTAGTAATTCAAACGGCTTACAATATTAACAATCCGTTCATCCCTAAAATGTATGTAGGCTATATGGTACGCGAGAGCTTGATTTTGGAGTTTTCGTGTACTATGGTAGCCCTTATACTGGCCGGCAAGGTAGGTTCTAATATTTCATCAGACATTGGAACTATGCGGCTGACAGAGCAAATAGATGCTATGGAAATGATGGGAATTAATTCTGCCAACTACCTCATACTCCCAAAAATAGTTTCTGTCTGCTTGTTCAACCCTTTGCTTTTGTTGTTTAGCTTTATGGTTGGTATTTTGGGCGGCTGGCTGATTGTAGCCACTACGGGGATGATTACCCTTAGTCAATATTCTACCGGTTTGCGTTTTGCTTTTAACGGATATTACATTGTATACGCTATAATCAAAATGGTCTTTTTTAGTTTTATTATTGTGACGATAGCCGCTTTGTATGGATATTCACCTAAAGAAAACTCTCTGGAAGTAGGACGTGCCAGTACGCGTTCCATTGTTTCTATTTGCCTGCTGATTCTGATTACAGACCTTATGTTAACGCAGTTGATGCTTAATTAAAAATATTCAGGTGATACACGTACAAAACATATCTAAGTTCTTTGGTAAACAACAAGTTCTGAAAGACGTTTCTGTGAGTTTTGAGGAAGGAAAAACCAACTTGATCATTGGAGCCAGCGGATCGGGTAAGACGGTTTTACTAAAAGCAGTAGCAGGGTTACATTCCGTTGATAAAGGCAAGATTTTATACGACCATATAGATTTTACGGAACTAGACGAGAAGGAACGTAAAGAAACCCACAAGCAAATGGGCATGTTGTTCCAGGGAGCCGCTTTGTTTGATTTTGCTACGGCCCGAGAAAACGTTCGCTTTCCACTTGATTTTTTCACAGACTGGTCGTTGGCAGAAAGGAACGAACGGGCAGATTTTTGCCTGGAGCGTGTAAACCTGGTAGATGCAGGAGATAAATACCCTTCTGAACTGAGCGGCGGTATGCAAAAACGGGTGGGCATTGCCCGTGCCATAGTTATGAATCCCCGTTATCTGTTTTGCGACGAGCCTAATTCCGGCTTGGATCCCCAAACAGCTATTGTAATTGACCGCCTGATAAGCGATATCACGCACGAATACAACATGACTACCATCATCAATACCCATGATATGAATTCCGTGATGGCCATAGGCGAAAAGCTGGTATTCTTGTACAACGGCGAAAAAGAGTGGGAAGGCAGCAAAGACACCATCTTGCAGACCAATAACAAACCCCTCCGGGATTTTGTATTTGCCTCTGAAATGGCCCGCCTGCTGAAAACTTCTGACCGCTGAAAATTCTTGTTGGCGCACTTTTGGTGCATTTTTGCCTCTGAAGTGGCCCGCCTGCTGAACACTTCTGACTGCTGAAAATTCTTGTTGGCGCACTTTTGGTGCATTTTTGCCTCTGAAGTGGCCCGCCTGCTGAACACTTCTGACCGCTGAAAATTCTTGTTTGGCGCACTTTTGGTGCATTTTACATTGAATATAGCGCGCCACTTTTCTGAGCCACTTTGGTATTTTGCTTTCTTCTTTTGAGTGAGACACACTAATTTCCCCCTTTTGGTGCCAGCTTCCTTCTTCAGTGCAGTTGCTACGCAACTGGAAGCATTCCCGGTTCTGAATGTGATGCAGCACGTGCCTATGTAAAGGTAGGAAGTCACTACTTTTGACGAAAAGTCCGTAAGACTCTGTATATGTGCAGGTAATAAGGAAGGTGACGTTTTCTATTACTTCCAACCTTTACATGAATTACCACTTTTCCAGAAAGGTAGGAAGTCACTGCTTTTGACGAAAAGTCCGTAAGTCTCTGTATATGTGCAGGTAATGAGAAAAGTGACGTTTTCTACTACTTCCAACCTTTACATGAATTACCACTTTTCCAGAAAGGTAGGAAGTCACTGCTTTTGACGAGAAGTCCGTAAGACTCTGTATGTGTGCAAGTAATGAGGAAGGTGACGTTTTCTATTACTTCCAACCTTTACATGAATTACCACTTTTCCAGAAAGGTAGGAAGTCACTGCTTTTGACGAGAAGTCCGTAAGACTCTGTATGTGTGTAGATAATGAGGAAAGTGACGTTTTCTATTACTTCCAACCTTTACAGCGCTAAGCGTTTACTGCAGATTTTTTGCGCTTGGTATTTTGAGTGCGTCGCACTCGGGGGTTAACTTGCTGATTAGTTGTGAGTTATTAAAAACGTACCCCCCGAGCACGTTTTCAGCAATCAGCTATAACACAGGGGATTAAGTGCTTAGTGCGACGCACTAATTTCTGAGGCTCGCAGACCGCAGCTTGTAGCTCGCAGCTCGCAAGCTATGGCTTGCAAACTACAGTTCGCAGTGATTATGCAGTGATTAAATCCGGAATCGGATGCCTACTTCCATTTTAAATTGAGTGGGTTGAATGGTGCGGATGCTTTTGGGTTGGTTGTTATCAAAGTAGTGAGAGACAGAGGGCTCAATGTAGATACCCATCAGTTCTGACCATTTGTATTCAATACCCAGCCCTCCGTATAAAGACCATTGAAAGCCGCTTACAGGGCTGAATTGACGGGTGGCTACGTCGTTTAGGCGGCACATGTATTCATCGGCTACGGCTCGGTCAACAGCACCGCCGCCTACGGCATATACCGTAAGAGATCGGGTGTTTACTGCCCTTAGGTAAACACCTACGGGGATGCCTATATAATGTGTATTCTGGTTTACAATGTACGATTTGTCTGCCGTATGCACCTGATACTCCCCACGCAGCAGCGTGTAGGTAAGGGAAAACCCTACAGAAAGCCATTTGTTAATTTCTTTCTGGACATTAATTCCTGCAGACATGGGAGTAGAGAAATGAGCCGAAATGCGGTTCATATCGTCTTCATCAAACTGTGGGGCCATGTAATCGGGGATGCCCAGGTTAGAGAGGTCGCTGGCTGCCAAGCTCAGCGGTGTTTCCCATTTGGTAGTATAGGTGGAAGGCGTGAACAAGTAGGTGCCGTTTATGGCTCCTTGGTATGAAAAGTTGGCTGCGGTAATCCATTTTTGATTAATGCGAGAGACCTTGGAAGGATGCTCGGGAAAGAACCCTGCAAAATCCTGACCTTGTGTTTTTAAAGCCCTGGCCGCTTTTTCTTTATCTGCTGCTAGTTCTGCTGCGGCCAACTCAAGTTCTGTCGCTGCCAGCTCTGCCGCTGCCAGCTCTGCCGCTGCCAGTTCTGCCGCTGCCAGCTCTGCCGCTGCCAGTTCTGCCGCTGCCAGTTCTGCCGCTGCCAGCTCTGCCGCTGTCAGCTCTGCCGCTGCAAGTTCTGCCGCTGCCGTCCGGAGTTCTGTTACAGCCGGCCAAAGTTCCGTGGCTACTTGTTTTGGGTCTGCAATAACCGGTTTGGGTACGGGAGCCAGAAGTTGAATCCTGCCCACTTCCGATACGGCCGGTACTTTAGAAGCCTTACGCAACAAGTCCAGACGGGCATGTGAATACATATGGGGGATGTCTTTTTTAGCTAAAAGAACGTCTATTCCTACTGGTGGAGTAATGATTTTACATGTATGTAGAGGCAGAGAAGACAGACGTCCTGTAAAAGGAACAAAAACAAACAGGAACAACAGCAGGACAGCAGCTGCAGCCACAGCTACAGCTGCCGGAACCATCCACCTTCTGCGCCGCTTTAAGGCATGGCGCCCTGCCATACGCAGGGTAAGGTCTTCCCAATGGCCCGTTTCCCCCGGGACGGAGTAATGATACAGCTTTTCGCGAATCTCTTTGTCAAACAATTGGTTGTTATTCATACACCAGCGGGGTTAAAGTTTTTGTAACGGTCATATAAGTACTCCCAAAAAAATAAGAACCGTATTCCAGTATATCGTCTTGTGTAAGGCGGAAAGTGGGTAAAACGAAATGAATGTATAACGTCTCGGGAGTATAGAGCGGGTTGTAATGTTCTCCGTACGGATTGATTAACAGACGGAATTCTTGTGAGGTAGGGAAAGCCACGGTTTGTACAGAAAAAGCACCTTCTTCGTCTGTAAGCAAAGGCTCTTCTGAGCGTAGTGTGATGGGAAGGTCCGGAATGGATTCTTGTGTTACAGAGTCTAGTATGGTACCGTTGACAATGAAAAAAGCATGCGGAATCTGACGCGTAGCCAAACTGTCCGGCTGGGACGGCTTGTAGCGGAACGGTATGGTGTCTTCGCAAGACCAGGTTGCAAACACCATGACCAGAATCATTCCTATGAGATGCAGTTTTTTCATTTCAAAATGTACAATATGTCATTGTAAATCTTTTAGTTTTTGTTGTAACCACCCCCTGGCCCTGGAGTATTGGGAGCGTGACGTACCTTCGCTTATGTTCAGTATTTTGGCAATTTCGTTATGAGAATACCCTTCAATAGCGTACATGTTAAAAACGGTACGGAACCCGGGAGGCATCTGTTCAATGCAATTCATTATATCTTTTGCAGAGATCTTTTCCAAGATAAATCCCGAGGTTAGTGCCTTGCCGGTTGTGTTTTCAATGGGCTCACTATACCGCAGGGTGTCTTTTTTTCGTAAATAGGAAAGGGACAAGTTAACGAAAATTTTTCGGGCCCACCCTTCAAAAGAGCCAATACCGGCGTACGTTCCAATTTTGTCAAACAACACTACAAAGCCATCTTGTGTAATGTCTTTGGCTGTTTCCCGGTTGCCTGTGTATCTTTGGCAAATAGCAAGCATTCTGGCATAAAAACGCTCATAGATGACTCTCTGTGCTTCTGCATCCTTTTTTTTGCAGGCAGCAATCAGGTCACTTTCCGGAGTGTCTTTATTTAGATGAAATTTTGAGCCGGAATGTTGCATGGAAGTATAAGAAAACTATGGAGTAAACAAAAGTAGAATAAATAATTGAATTGTACGAATTATGATAACTTTGCAATTCCTGCCCTATTATAATGTCATGAGAACCCTATTATAATGTCATGAGAAGACTATTTTTCCTGTTTCTTTCCCTCCTTATTGCAAGCTCTTGCGGCTACAGGGCGCAAGTAGCAGCAGAAGAATCTGAAGTGTTGTTTCATCAGGGAATGAAATGGTTTTACCTGGGAGAGATTACGGCAGCAGAAGATTGCTTTAGCCGTGTGGTAGCTCGTAATAAGAACAACGATGCTGCTTTTTACCACTTATCACAAATTGCCGCTTATCAGAACCAATGGGACAAGGCGGACAAATACCTGCAAAGAGCCCTTAAGTTGGAACCTGATAATTATTGGTACCGTATGCAACAGGCCAAGATGATGATGGCTTTGGGAGATTACAAAAAGGCTGGCATGCTTTACGAAGCGCTGTGGAAAGAGTATCCGTCCAAAACAGAGCTGCTGTATGAGCGTATAGGCTTGTATATGAACACTAACCAGTCCGGGCAGGCGTTACGTCTTTTAGATACGTTGGAAGATAGAAGCGGAGTAACAGAATCCAGTATTTTGCTGCGTTTTAACTTATTGTCAGAAGAAGATACAGAACAGGCAGCCGCTATGTTGCGAGCTTGTTCTTTAGAGAACCCCTCGCCAAGAATTTTGAGTGTTTTAGGTGATATAGCAGCCGGAGAAGGGAAAATAGACAGTGCCGGGGTATATTACCGTAAGACACTTGAAATGGAGCCCACATTTATGCCGGCTGTTTTTGGATTGGCAGAAATGTATCGCATGAAAAGACAGTTTGATTTGTACTTTGAAAACATAAACGTATTTCTTGCCTCGTCGGAAATAGAGCCTCGTATGAAGACAGATTATCTGGAGCAAATTCTAGAATCGCGTGGATTTGTGTCTACTTTCCAACCTCAGGTAGACACGTTGTTTATGAGCATACGCAGTGCTCATCCGGCAGACAGCACCCTGGCATATATGTATGCAGGGTACCTGGTTCGTACACAACGTCCCCGGCAAGCCATTACAACGGTAAAAGACAACATAGACTACCATCCCATAGATTACAATGCCTGGTACCAGGCTTTGGGGCTTATATATTTCTTGAAAGAATGGCCACTGTTGTGTGAATACGGGGAACGTGCTTTGGAGGTCTTTCCGGACAACATTGATTTTAGCAGTTTGTATGGGTTGGCTTTGTGGCAGACCGGGCGTTTAGAAGATGCCGTAGAACGTTTTGAACGTATTTTAAGTATGCTCAAGAAAGAGGATACAAACAACCGGGTGCAAACTTTGTCTTTACTCGGAGATTTGTACCAGGAAAAAGGAAACAGCCGGCAAGCTTACAAAATGTACGACCAAGTATTGCGTCTGGATAAAGAGAACCTGCCCGTTCTGAACAACTATGCATACTATTTGTCATTGGAAGACAAAGAACTGGAAAAAGCTCTGTCTATGAGTCAAATAACCGTTGACAAAGAGCCTAACAATGCTACGTATTTAGATACGTACGGGTGGATATTGTACAAACTGGGAAACACTGCCGAGGCCAAAACCGCCTTAAGGCAATCCTTGGCGTACGGAGGGAAGGAAAGTGCTGTAATCCTGGAACATTACGGAGATATTTTGCACGCGCTTAACGAACCCCTTATGGCCATTGTGTACTGGCAGCAAGCGTACGACATAGAACCACGGGAAGACCTATTGCAGAAAATTAACGCAAACAAGAAAGCAACGCAGTAACGCAAGCACAAGCAACGCAGTAACGCAAGCACAAGCAACGCAGTAACGCAAGCACAAGCAACGCAGTAACGCAAGCACAAGCAACGCAGTAACGCAAGCATAAGCAGCACAGTAACGCAAGCACAAGCAGCGCAGAAAACACGCAGAAGCATATGAAGCGAAGAGGGCTCTTCTTAGTATTTTTACTGCTGGCAGCAGGTAAGGTCGCCAGCCAGGACGTGAGTGCTTTGCAATTACGCAATAAGGGGTTGCAGGAAGAAATTGCTACGTTGGAAAAGCGCATTCAATCTACGGCGGGTACTATTAAAGGACAGCTTACACAGTATCGGATGGGGCAACGGTTATTGGAAAGTCGCAAAGAACTCATTGCGGGGATGGAAGAAGAGTTAGCTGTGCTTAATAGCCATATAGCAGGAAAAACACAAGCTGTTGGGCAACTGCGCAAACAGCATAGGGAGTTGCTGACTGCTTATGAACAGTTACTGTCTAAGGCTTACAGGCACCGAGATAAGAAGTTGTGGATCATGCATATCTTATCTAGTCGATCGGCAGCACAGGCGTACCGCAGGTGGCGTTATTTCCGGAGCTACAGCGATCATATGCGTGCTCAGGAGAAAAAGATCAGAGACACACGCGACAGCTTGCTTAGAGAAGAGTCCCGGTTGGTTGCTTTACAACAAGAGCGTTCGGTTTCTCGTGACAAGCTGGCTCTGGAGATAACCCGCAGACAGGAGGATCAGAAAACCCTGGATCGTCGCATTAAAAGATTGCAGCAAAACGAGAAGCAACTTAGGCAGGAATTGCAAAAACGCATTCAGGAACAGAAAAAGTTAGACAAAGAAATTCAGAAAGCCTTGGCGGCTCTGGAAAAAAAAGATCTGGAACGAGATCCGGCTGCCGTAGAAGCGGCACGAGCGCTTTCGGCAGATTTTTCTGCTAACAAAGGAAACCTGCCTTGGCCTCTTACCAATGCCGTTATTATAGAACGTTTTGGACGAATAACCGACCCAAAATGGGGCTTTGTTTTTGATAATAACGGGGTTACGCTTTCCGGGCCTAAAGGGGGCGATGTAAAGTCTATATTTAATGGGACGGTTTCCAGCATTTGGATGGACAACCGAGACAGTTACCTTATAAGGATACTGATATCTCACGGTGAGTTCAGCACCATTTATTGCCACATGGTAGACGTGGTGGTTAAGGAAGGAGACCGGGTGGCTACGGGACAAAAACTGGGATCGCTATCTCCCTTGGGGGAAGGCAACAGTTATTTTCAGCTGCTCCACAACGGCAAGCCGATTAATCCGGCCGAATGGTGCCGATAAACTCCCTCACTACCGATTCGTAAGGAATGTACTGCTCCTCTTTAGGGAATATAGGGGTAAAATAACTGAGGAATTTTAGCAACCGCAACGCTTGAGGATACGCAGGTGAAATGGGTAAAATCCTGTGCAAAAGAGGCTCGGCATGGGTTTTTAAAACGGCCAGTTCATACAACAAGGCCGAGTTGAACAACACGTCTGCCTGCTCTTGAAAAGGGAAAATGTTTTTACGCTCGCCCGCGCTGATGCTGGGCCAACGGAGGATGGTCTCTTCTGCCGTAACGCCACGGAACTGCGCATCGCGAACCATACGGCGGATCATGCGGGTATCGGTTGTGGAGATACCGTTGTTCTCATCCATAGACAACGAGGTAAGGGCCGAGGCGTAAATCTTAAATGTAACACCCGAAGGAACCTTTTCCGTTAGGGCAGGATTGAGTGCATGAATACCCTCCATGATGAGGATCTGGTTTTCTCCCAATTTTAGCTTTTTTCCACGAAAAGAACGTACGCCGGTAAAAAAATCAAAATAGGGGATTTCTACCTCTTGGCCTGCAAGCAATTGGGCAAGCTGTTGGTTAAGGAAGGGCACGTCCAGGGCCCGAATGGTTTCAAAGTTATATTCTCCGTTTTCATCACGCGGGGTCTGCTCCCTGTTCAGAAAGTAATTGTCCATTTCTAAAACCAAAGGCTTAAGGCCCAGCACTTTCAGTTGTGTGGCTACTCGTTTAGAGGTGGTGGTTTTTCCGCTGCTGGACGGACCGGCAATCAACACCAGCTTAAGGCGGTCTCTGTGCCTATAAATTTTATCGGCAATTTCGGCATACCGCCTGCTGTGAAAGGCTTCTGCAGTAAGGATCAAATCTTTGGTGAGTCCTTTCTGGATGGTTTGGTTTAAGGAGCCTATGTCTTTTACACCCATAATATTAGCCCACTGAACATGTTCTTCGAACACTTCTACCAGTTTGTGCAACCGGGGAGGCCCGTCCAGCTGTCGCGGATCGTCCGGTTGAGGGTATTGCAACAAAAATCCTTTGTGGAAAAGACATAGGTCAAATAGTTTAAGGTATCCTGCAGAAGGAACTAACGGTCCGTAAAAAGTATCTGAGGTATCTCCCAGGTAATATACAGAGGTAAAAAAATGGCCTCTTGTTTTTTGCAACAAAGCTTTCTGCGGAAATCCGTTAGCCAGAAAGATTTTCTGAGCTTCCTCCGTAGGGATTTTTTCTCTTCTGAACGGAAGGTTTTCTTCTACCATACGCATCATGGCTGCATAGAGCTTTTCCATATCTTCTGTTGTCTCTTCCCTGTTGTCGGGAAAAACTAGGTCGCAATACAAAGAGTTTCCTACAGAGTAGGATATACGCAATTGCGCTTCGGGAAAAATTTGCTGTACGGCTTTTTGTAACAGAAACGAAAGGGAACGAATGTAAGTTCTTCTGCCGTCGGGATGTGTATAATCAATAAACTGTACCTGATGAGGGTTATACAATACGTAATCCAGGCTTTTAAGCCTGTTGTCAACCATGGCTGCCAGGTAGTTGCCTGCCTTGTTGCCGTGGCGTTCTTTATTTAAATCATGCAATACTTTCATTTTTCTCTTCTTTTAACCATTCTGTAAGCAACTGTCCCGTATAAGAAGCTTTGTTGTTAGACAAAGCTTCCGGGGTTCCGTAACCTACTACTTCTCCTCCGGCTTCGCCCCCTTCGGGGCCCAGGTCTATGATGTAATCTGCAGAAGCAATGATGTCCGGATGGTGTTCGATGATGATCACCGTATTGCCCTTGTCTGTAAGCCGATGCAGGATCGCAAGCAATACTTTTACGTCTTCAAAATGCAGACCGGTTGTGGGCTCGTCCAGAATATACAAAGTATTTCCGGTAGAGGTGCGGGAGAGCTCTGCAGCCAGCTTCACCCGCTGACATTCCCCGCCGCTTAATGTGGTAGAAGGTTGACCCAGCTTGATGTATCCCAGGCCAACATCTTGTAGCGTCTTTATTTTTTTAATAATGGAAGGTATGTTTTTAAAAAAATCTACCGCCTCGTTTACAGACATATTCAAGACTTGATGGATGTTTTTGTCTTTGTAACGTACGGCCAGGGTGTCGCTTTTATACCTTTTTCCTCTGCATTGGGGGCAGGTGATGTGTACGTCGGGCAGGAAATTCATTTCAATCACCTGTACTCCCGCACCTTTGCAAGATTCACAACGGCCTCCGCGGATGTTGAAGGAAAAACGTGAGGCTTTAAACCCGCGCGTTTTGGCATCGGGAGAAGCAGCAAACAGCTTGCGTATTTCTCCAAATACCTGGGTATAGGTGGCCGGATTGCTGCGTGGTGTTTTACCAATAGGCGATTGATCTACTTCTACCACTTTATCAACATGTTCTGTGCCCGTTATGGATTGGTAGGGAAGGGCTGTTTTTTTGGAGCGGTAAAATTTACGGGTAAGTACAGGTACCAGCGTTTCGTTAACCAGAGAAGATTTTCCACTGCCGCTTACTCCGGTTATGCATACAAAACAACCCAACGGAAAATCTACTGTTATGTTTTTTAAGTTATTGCCACTTGCCCCCGTTACACGCAGCGTATGTCCGTTTCCTTTATGCCTTTCTGCAGGTATAGGAATGTTGCGCAACCCTTTAAGGTATTGCCATGTGAGGCTGTTACGGTAAGCTTTTTTTAAAAATTCCTTAATGGGACCGGAAAACAAAAGCTCTCCTCCGTGACGGCCTGCTCCGGGTCCCAGGTCTACCAACCAGTCTGCATGTTCAATGGTTTCCTGATCGTGTTCTACTACAATGACGGTATTTCCCGAATCGCGCAATTTCATAAGCGCGTGAATAAGCTTTTTGTTGTCGCGCTGGTGCAGGCCAATGCTGGGTTCATCCAGTATGTACAAAACGTTGACCAGGGTAGAGCCAATTTGAGTGGCCAAGCGGATGCGTTGGCTTTCTCCCCCACTGAGGGTACGGGTACCTCTGTCTAGTGAGAGGTAAGAAAGTCCTACGTCCAACAGAAACGTAAGCCTGTTTTTAAGTTCTTTAAGGATATCAGAGGCAATGGCTCGTTGCCGTTCAGTAATACGGTCTTCAATTCCCTCCAGCCATTCTGTAAGTGGCAGAATATCCATGGCGGCCAACTGGGCAATGTTTTTGTCTCCAAAGCGGAAGCTTAGGGCTGTGGGATTCAGGCGTGTACCTCGGCAAGAATCACATTCCACCTCTTCCAGGTACCTGTCTTGTGCCGCCAACCTTCCTTCTGACTGTTCGTTCATTTGCTCCATGCGTTGAATGAGCCCCGGGAAAGTGATGGTATGTTTGCCTTCAGAAGTGCGAACGTAGATCAAACCTTCGCTTCCATAAAGCAGGGTGTCCATACCTTCTTTGGGAATCTCTTCTATGGGGGTGTTCAGGGAAAATCCGTATTTTTTTGCAATGCCTTCCAGATGGTTAAATAAGGTAGTATCTCTTTGTTTCCCTATGGGTTCAAAACCTCCCTGTGCAATGGATAAAGAGGGATTGGGTATGATTTTATTCAAATCTATACGTGTAGTAAATCCCAAACCTTTGCATGCAGGACAGGCTCCCATGGGAGAGTTGAACGAGAAACTGTGTGGAGCCGGTTCCGGGAACGACAAACCGCTTTCGGGACACATAAGGTGTTTGCTGAAATGGTCCAGCTTCCCTGTTTCCGGGTTTAGTACAGCAAAAGATCCACTGCCGTGATGTAATGCTGTCTGTACAGAATCGCGCAAACGTGCCATGGCTGCCTGGTTCCCCTCTTCTTTTGAGGGAGGAATCAATTTATCAATGACAATCTCTATAAAATGAGACTTGTACCTGTCCAACATCATGTTGTGGGTAATTTGTGTAATGGTCCCGTCTATACGCACCTCTAAAAAACCCTTTTTCAAGATCTGATCCAGAAGTTCTCTGTAATGGCCTTTGCGGCCACGTACTATAGGTGCCAGCAGGATACACCTTTTGCCCCGGTATTGTTCTGCAATGAGTGACACCATTTGCTCTGCCGTATAGCGTATCATGGGTTTTCCCGTAACGGGCGAGTAGGCAATAGAAGCCCTGGCAAACAACAAGCGCAGAAAATCATAGATCTCGGTTATGGTACCTACAGTAGAGCGCGGGTTACGGGTGGTTGTCTTTTGCTCAATGGCAATGATGGGACTAAGCCCCGATATGTGATCTACATCCGGACGTTGCAGCACACCCAGGTACTGGCGGGCATAAGACGAAAGCGTTTCCAAATAACGTCTTTGTCCTTCTGCATGCAATGTGTCAAAAGCCAGCGAAGATTTACCGCTTCCACTCAACCCCGTGATCACGCAAAGGGCATGGCGCGGGATGGAAAGATTGATGTTCTTCAAGTTGTTGACACGTGCTCCTTCTATCCGAATGTAAGGATCTGTCATAATTAGTACAAGTGTTGCAAGTAGGGGTTATGAGCACATTCTTCGGCTACCGTAGTGGCCGGTCCATGACCGGGATATACCATAGTGGCAGGGGGTAGGGAACGGATTTTTCCGGAAAGCGAAGCCATCAAATGGTCGTAATTGCCGCCCGGCAAATCGGTACGTCCCACGCTGCCGGCAAACAACAAGTCTCCCGTAAATAAAACGGCGTCTTGTGCCCGGTATAGGCAAACACTTCCCGGACTGTGTCCCGGAGTATGGATAACTTGGAATTCCAGCATGCCGCACGAAAGTGTGTCTCCATCGCTTAAAGAATGGTACTCAAGTTCCGGCTGAGACATCCTGAATCCAAAAAGCTTAGCATGATGGGAAGCTCGTTGTAAATTTCCTTCTTCCAGGGGATGAATGTATAATGGGATCCCGTATTGTTTCATTACAAATGGAAGCCCCATCAGGTGATCAAAGTGGCCATGAGTATTGACCACCAGCTGTGGGGTGAGTTTGTGCTCTTCTATATAAGTAACCAGGCGTTGTTCTTCTTTTGACCCAAAACAGCCCGGATCAATAATCATGCAATGTCCTTCTTTATCATGAACCACATAACAGCAGGTGCGTAACGCATTAAAATAAAATGTTTTTATGTGCATAGTTTTTTTTACTTTTTGGTCCCTTCCAGCATAGGGACAAATTGGTAGAGTCCAAAATCCTCTGTGCTGTACTCATTTTCTCCCGTTCTTGTGATGCGCAACATACGTTGCACGTGTTTACCTACCGGAACTACCATTTTTCCACCAACAGCCAGTTGTTTTTTTAATTTTTCGGGTACCTCCGGTGCTCCACATGCCACAAGTATGCCATGAAAAGGGGCAAACTGAGGAAGTCCTGAAAAACCATCTCCAAAGATAACATTAGATGGGTCAAAACCGGCGGCTGCCAGATTTTTTTGTGCCAGAATATACAACTCCTTTACCCGTTCTATGGAGTAGACGTAGAAACCCATAGCCATAAGGATGGCTGCCTGGTAACCACAGCCGGTTCCAATTTCCAGTACTTTATCCCTCTTGCGGCAGTCCAACAGGTGGGTTTGCATGGCAACGGTATAGGGTTGAGAAATGGTTTGTCCATACCCTATGGAAAGAGGCTTGTCTTTATAAGCCAGGTGAGACAGCTCTTTTTCTACAAACATATGACGAGGTACTTGCTCCACGGCTTTTAGAACTTCAGAAGAAAAGGGATACTTATGGGAAAGCTCTTTTACCAAAAGCCGTCTTTGGCCTTTTTGCTTTAGGTCGTCAGAGGAGTACATAATCTGTTAAATCAAATGAGTAAGCCCCCTCTCTTACGAGAGGAGGCTTCTGTCTGTTTTAGGTAAAATGAGTTAGTAAGCTACATAATGCAATGCAGGATCAAGCCGTATGGCTTTTTCCTTATACTCGGTTGCTTTCTCTGCTTCATTTAAGCGTCCGTAAGCCACTCCTTGCAGGAACAGTACGTAAGGATCATTCTGATCCAAACCGGCTAACACTTGTTGTGCATCTTTCACACGGTTCTTGTTCAGCAAAGCCACAGCGTAGTTAACGTCTTTTGTAGGGGCCAACAGTTCCAAAGCTTTATCGTTATCGTTTTGGTAAATGGCCAAGACACCACGGTAGTAACGGACGGTGTTTTTATCTGAAACATTGTTTAGAGCTGTTTCAGCAGCTGCATAATCGCCTTGTTTCATGGCAATACAAGCTTGTTGCAACCCTATCAAGTCTTTTTGCTCTTGTTCAATAGCTACCAAAGCTCCGTCTTCGAGTGTTTGTAAGGCGGCATCCAGGTCGTTTGCCAAGATTTGATGGTAAGACAAGTTGATGTATAGTTCTACAGCTTCCGGATAGCGCTCCAGACCCCTCTTATAGAGGCTAATGACTCTGTCATTTTCCAGATCCATGGCTGCTTGAATGATATCGTTGGGTGTTAAGTACTCCGGTTGGTCATCTGCAATCACGCGTACTTCTTCTGCCGATAGTTTGATGGGATCAAAGCTTACAGAAACGGATCCGTAACGCAATAGCGGAAGCATTACGTTTTTCACTTCTGCATTGGTTGCAATCTCTGTACGAATCTGACGCTCTGCTTCTGCAGGGTTAGAGGCTAACCGCAGGAATTTGTCTGCCAGCTCTTCTTTATTGCTAACAGAAGATTCCTTCATAGCCGTATAGAACTCGTTCCAGAATCCCATGCCCGCTGTGCTTGTTACTGTCCATGCACTTGCTGGCACTTCTTTGGTGTATCCTTGATCTTTCAGGGCTTTGTCAAAGAAGTTGCGAGTATGTTCTGCACGTCTTTTGGCCAGCGGATCGTTAATACGAGCCGTTCCTTCCGGCGATGCATTCCCTTCTACATCAATACGCACGATGTTAAAATCATCACGAGTAGCCAATTGCTTTAGCGAATTGAGCACACGCGTAATCTCAGGCTGTGTAGCAATGTTAGAAGTTACCGTGTATCCGTTTACCGGGAAAAACACTTTGCCCTTGAGTGATGCTCTGGTACTTGATTCAGTAACGCTATGAGCTTTGTAAACAGGTAAAACAGGGGTCAGAGGTACGTAAACCACGTGATCGCACAGCGGTTTGCGCATTTCTTCCCGGGTAAGGCAATTTTCTATCCAGGCTTCTGTTTTAAGGGTGGCTGTAGCCAACCCTTCATGGTAAGGAATGACGGTGTGATAAGTGAGAACTTGACGCACAGACCAGTCCACTACAGGATAGTTGGTGTCCATCACAGCAAAGCCTTGAACTGTATAATCTGGCAATTCTTGTACTTCACCGTTGGCATATAAAATGGAAGGCATTAAACAAAAGGTGATCCTTTTTTCAAAATAGTTTGCAGGAATTTCTACCTGGAACTGAACAGATACCGTTTGATTTTCCTGAACCTCAAAAACCGGTGTTCCGCATACGATTCCGGAGTAATCTGCCGGAATCCTTGTGGTTGCACAAGATGCTACAACAAGGGACACTGCTCCGAGGAATAGGATTTTCACAATTTTCTTCATGATCTATAAGGTTTGAATAGTAGACAATTATTAGGCTATACATACAAAGTTATGTAAAATATCCCCAGCTAACAACATTTTTTTGTATATATTTGTTATCCACAAAAACATAGCAAAATGCATATAGCCGTTGCAGGAAATATAGGCAGTGGGAAAACAACCCTTACAAGACTTCTTTCTGCTCATTACGGGTGGGTCCCAAAATACGAAGAAGTAGCCGATAATCCCTACCTTACCGATTTTTATGAAGATATGCAGCGTTGGTCTTTTAACTTGCAGGTTTTCTTCCTAAACCGCCGTTTGGCGGGCATTGTAGAAATTCAAAAGACAGGAGCTACTGTCATTCAGGATCGTACCATTTATGAAGACGCCGCTATTTTTGCCACCAACCTGCACGCCATGGGGTTGATGTCCACACGCGACTTTGACAACTACATACGGCTGTACGAACTTATGATATCCCTTATACCGCCTCCGGATTTATTAATTTATCTTAGGGCCTCTGTCCCCACGCTTGTAAAGCGTATTCAGAAACGAGGCCGCGAGTACGAAAGCTCCATCCGCCTAGACTACCTTACAGGTCTTAACGAACGGTACGAGGCATGGATAGAGAAGTACGAAGGTCCCAAAATGATATTGGAAGTAGATGAACTTCAGGTAGAAGAAAATCCGGAAGACTTGAGCAAGGTCATCGATAAAATTGACGCAAGGCTGCACGGGTTGTTCTAGTTTTCTCGCACAAGTTCTAGTTTCTTGCACAAGAAGATGCTTTTGTGCAAGGCGTAGATGTTCCTGCACAGAATGTGGTTTTCTCGCACAACGTAATTTTTTCCGCACACAACAGATAATTTGTTTTGTAATATGTTGGTAAAGACATATGGGAGTGCGGTACATGGTATTGAAGCATTGACCGTGACTATCGAGGCGGACGTTTCTCCCGGTTTAAATTTTCATTTAGTAGGATTGCCGGACAATGCCGTAAGAGAATCTCAGCAACGCATATCTACAGCCGTACAGTCCGTAGGCATGAATATTCCCGGTAAACGTATTGTGATAAACATGGCTCCTGCCGATCTCCGTAAAGAAGGCTCGGCCTATGACCTGCCGCTGGCACTGGCCGTTCTGGCCGCCTCGGGACAAATCAACAGCCGTTTTTTAGAGGGCACGCTCTGCATGGGCGAACTGGCGCTGGACGGAACGCTCCGGCCGGTGAGGGGCGCGCTCTCCATGGCCCTCCACGCCAAGAAGGAAGGCTTTGAACGGTGTGTTTTTCCTCTGGACTCTGCCCGGGAAGCCGCTGTAGTAGAAGGCATTGCCGTCTATGGAGTTACGCACCTGGCCCAGGTACTGGATCTGGTGGAAGGGTATCCGGGCTTGGAACCTTTGCGGGTGGATGATCCGGCCGATTTCCCGACCCGTCCCACTGCCGATTCCTCGACCCGTCCCACTGCCGGATTTAAGCTCAGTCCTACTCCTGGTTCCTCGACTGCTTCCTCCGCCGGGCAGGCGTACCCCGATTTTGCACAGGTTCGGGGGCAGGCTCAAGCACGCAGGGCTTTGGAAGTAGCGGCTGCCGGCGGGCACAACGTGCTGATGACAGGGCCTCCGGGAGCAGGCAAGACGTTTATGACCAAGTGCTTGCCGGGCATCCTTCCGTCTTTGACTCGGCCCGAAGCCATAGAAACCACGCGCATTTGGTCTGTGGCCGGCTTGCCCAGAAAAGAGCAGGGGCTAATGCGTACCCGTCCGTTCCGCGCGCCGCACCATACAGCTTCCGTAGTTTCTCTTACCGGTGGAGGAGCGCACGCTTTGCCGGGAGAAATATCGTTGGCGCACAACGGAGTACTGTATTTAGACGAACTACCCGAGTTCCCCTCCACGGCGCTGGAGGTGTTGCGGCAACCCTTGGAAGACGGTACCATACGGCTGTCTCGGGCTAGGTACAAAGTGGATTATCCGGCGCGTTTCATGTTGGTGGCTTCTATGAATCCGTGTCCCTGCGGTTTTAACGGACATCCTTCCCGTGAATGTGTATGCGCAGAGTATCAGATCAGACGCTACCAGAACAGAATCTCGGGGCCGTTGCGTGACAGAATGGATATTCATTTGGTGGTCAGGCCTGTAGACGTAGAAGATTTGATTCCCCGGGAGGGGTTTGTTGCACAGGCCGAGGATTCGCAGGCCATCCGTGCGCGGGTAGAGCAGGCACGGGTTGTGCAACTGGAACGCTTCCGTGGCTTAGAAGGCGTGCATACCAACGCCCGGATTCCCGTAACGTTGCTGCCGCGCTTTTGCCCGCTGGATGTTCCATGCCGAGCCTTCCTGAAGCAGGCCCTGGAACGGCTGCATCTCTCTGCCCGCGCCCACCACCGCATCCTCCGCCTGGCCCGCACCATCGCTGACCTGGACGGCTCCGCTGCTCTGCAGTTGCAGCACCTGGCCGAGGCGGTGCAGTATAAATAAGTGGTACGCCAAAGGCTTTTGGCGCATATAAAAGGCTGCTTCGCAGCACCAATCATTTTGAGTGCGTTTTGTTGAGTGTTGAGTGCGTCGCACTCGAGGGTTAAGTTGCTGATTAACTGTTGCTTACTGAAAACGTCCCCCCGGGGGACGTTTTCAGCAACTGTCTAGAATACAGACAATTAAGTGCTTAGTGCGTTGCACTAAAGTTGTTGCTCTAGGGAGGGTGAGGGAGGGTGGTAAGTAACAAAAATGTTATAAATACATATAACGTGTTGTTTGTCTGCATGTTAAAGGTGTCCTCCTATTTTCCACTACTTACCACTCTCGCAGGTTTTTGCGGTTTTTCGCCAATTTGAAGGGAGGGTGGTAAGTAATAAAAATTTCGTAAACGGATGTAATTGTCTGTTTATATGTAAGTTGAAGACATTTTTCTGTTTTCCGCTATTTACCACCCTCTTTGAACCGTCATCTCATCTCATCTGAGAGAGAGTATGTGTGAACTTGGCGCATTTTAAAGCGCTGCTTCGTAGCACCAATAATCATTTTGAAAGTGACGCACTAAAGTTGCTGCCTTGAAAAGTACCATCACCAAGCTTTGTACTTTTTTAAATAAATACTAACTTTACGTATTAGCATAAGCATACCATTGTTTCACAAACAGTTTCATAGACAATCGACTATACCAAATTGGTCAGGCGTTATAGGCAAAATAAAAAGCCAGCAGTTAGCTAACACTTGATAGAAAAGATCTATGCTTAGAAAAAGAAATCAAAATCCGGAGCAAATAGCAAGAGATAAAATTGATGAAATGCTCCAAAATGCAGGATGGGCTGTCCAATCTAAAAAGGAAACAGATTTATCTGCAGCTCAGGGTGTAGCTATCAGAGAGTATCAAACCGACATTGGTTTTGCAGACTACCTTCTGTTTGTAAATAGGAAACCTGTAGGTATTATTGAAGCTAAGCGGGAAGATGAAGGGCATAGACTTATTACGGCAGAAGATCAGTCATATAGTTATGCAATTGCTAAATTAAAATATTACCAAAACAAAGACCCCCTCTCATTTGTTTACGAAAGTACCGGAACCGTTACACGTTTTACAGACTACAGAGACCCAAAGCCCCGGGGGCGCAACATCTTCAGCTTTCATCAACCTCAAACTATTGCCGAGTGGTTAAAGAGAGAGGAAAGTCTGCGGCAGAGGCTACTAAGAATTCCGGAGTTAAATCCTACCGGATTAAGAAAGGCTCAAGTTGGAGCTATTCAAAGACTTGAAACATCTTTTAAAAACAACCGACCCAAAGCACTTATCCAGATGGCGACGGGTGCCGGAAAAACATATACTGCTGCAACCTTTATCTATAGGCTTTTAAAATTTGCAGATGCCAAGCGTATCTTGTTTTTAGTGGATACCAGGAACCTGGGTGAGCAGGCAGAACAGGAATTTCAAATTTATCAACCCAACGACGACAATAGAAGATTCAAAGAACTATATAATGTTCAACTACTCAGATCCAACTATATAGCCTCTGACAGCCAAGTCTGTATCTCAACCATCCAGCGCCTTTACTCAATACTCAAAGGTGAGGAGTTAGATGAAAGTGCTGAAGAGGATAACCCCAATGAAAGCAGCAGCTGGCTGCAGCAACAGCTAAGTGACAGAAAGGCCGTCCCTGTTGAATATACTCCTAATGTACCTATAGAACTATTCGATTTTATTGTTATAGATGAGTGTCATCGTTCTATCTATAATCTATGGAAGCAGGTGTTAGATTATTTTGATGCCTTCCTTATTGGCATAACGGCTACTCCTGATAAACGTACCTTCGGATTCTTTAACCAGAATGTTGTAAGTGAATACACCTATGAAGAATCGGTAGTTGATGGGGTGAACGTACCTTATGATGTTTACACTATTGAGACTCAAATATCAAGGAAAGGCTCTACAGTTAAGGCAGGCTGGTATGTGGATAGGCGCGACAAGCTTACAAGAGAGAAACGTTGGCAGCAAGAGGACGAAGATACTCAATATGAAAGAAATGATTTGGATAAAAAAGTTGTGAATACCAGCCAGATCAGAACAATTATAAAAGAGTTTAAGAGAGCACTTGAAACAGAAATATTCCCCAATAGGGTTGATAGTAACGGTGAGTATGAGGTACCTAAAACGTTGGTTTTTGCCAAAACAGACAGCCATGCCGATGATATCATAAGAATTATACGCGAGGAGTTTAACGAAGGGAATAAATTTTGTAAAAAAGTGACGTACAAGATTGATGAGGATCCCAAATCACTTCTTAACCGTTTCCGCAACGCATATTACCCACGAATTGCTGTTACTGTTGATATGATTGCTACCGGAACCGATATTCAAGCTTTGGAGGTGCTACTCTTTATGCGAGATGTTAAAAGTATAAACTACTTTGAGCAGATGAAGGGGCGTGGTACCAGGACCATTACCAGAGATTCGCTGCAAAGAGTATCGCGAACCGCAGTAGATAAAACCCACTTTGTAGTTGTAGATGCTGTAGGGGTAACAAAATCTAAAAAGACGGACAGCCGCCCCCTGGAAAGGAAGCACTCTATTCCCTTGAAAGATCTGCTGGGAGCTGTCAAGATGGGTGTCACCGACGAAGATCTGTTCCTATCACTGGCCAATCGATTGATCCGACTCGACAAACAAATAAAACAAAAAGACCAAGAACAGCTCCTAGAATATTCAGGTGGAAAAAGCTTAAAGCAAATAACCCAAGAGCTTATAGCAGCCTACGACGAAGATAGCATCTATAAGAAGGCAAAACCCGAGATAGAAAAGATACCAACCTCGGAGCACACACCGGATCTTGAAGAGGATGTCAAGAAAAAGGCACAGCAAGAGCTTATTGCTGAGGCGGCTAAAGCCTTTACCGGTACGTTCTGCGATTTTATTGAAAATGTGCGCTTGCAACATGAACAGATTATTGACCATATCAATATTGATGAAGTAACTACAAGCGAATGGGACAGTTTTACCCAAGAGACGGCCGAGCAGACCATCCTGGAGTTCACTCAATATATTGAGAGCAACAAAGATGAGATTCAGGCATTGAGTATTTTTTACAATCAGCCCTACAACAGGAGATATATTACCTACAAAATGCTTAAAGAAGTGATGGATAAGTTGCAGAGGGAAAAACCTACTCTTAGCCCTAATTATGTTTGGGATGCTTATGTCACTTTAGAAAAGAGCAATCATAAGAACATTGCAGCAGAACGTCCTAAGAGTGAATTAACTACACTTGTTTCTATCATTCGTAAAGCATGTGGGATAGATAAAGAGCTGAAACCTTACGATAAAACCATAAATGAAAATTTTAAGAAATGGATATTTAAACAAAATGCAGGGCAGCACAACCGGTTTACCCCGGAGCAAATGGATTGGCTTCGTATGATTAAAGACCATATGGTAAGCAGTTGTCACATTGAAGTGGACGATTTAAATTATGTGCCGTTCAACGAAGAGGGAGGTATAGGAAAAATGTATCAGCTTTTTGGTGACGAAATGAATAGGATTATAGAAGAGCTGAATGAAGCGATGGCAGCATAGCTATTTATTACTTTTACAAAAAGTTTAGACAAACAATGTATTATAGACGTAAAGTTATATTATCACTTCTTGAGTTATTTAATGATCAGTTAGAGAAACTTCAATTACAGAGACTACTTATGCTTCTGTCATTTCAGCAAACGAACCCCAGTTTCTATTTTGTCCCACATAAGCTTGGAGGCATCTCTTTTCAAGCCAATGCAGATTTATCTACAATGAAAAAGTACAGATTGTTAGATGAAGAAGAAAAATATTGGAAAAGAGTTACTAACATATCATATACCAATGAATTAAAAAGAGAAGATCTAGCTGCTTTAAATGAGCTAAAAGAGAAATTCCTTTATAAATCCTCTGAATATTTAATCAGATATGTCTATAAATACTATCCCTACTATGCTATTAACAGCAAAGTAACAGAACGGTCAATGAGCTATAAAGAGAGAAGCAAAATAGCAGATGAAATACCACACTCATCAGAAAAGGCTCTTTTCACTATAGGATATGAGGGAGTAACTATAGAGCAATATATCAATAAGCTAATTAAAAGAGACGTGAAAGTTCTGTGTGATGTTCGAAAAAACTCCTTTAGCATGAAGTATGGTTTTAACAAATCTCAGTTAAAAATGGTTTGTGAAGGCGTTGGGATAATGTTTATACATATTCCTGAACTTGGAATTGTCTCTTCAAAGCGGAAAGAGTTAAAAACACAAGAGGACTATGATACGTTATTTGGAGAGTATAAAAAGACTGTTCTTAAAGAGACATTGAACGAACAAAAACAGATTTTAGACTTTATCGAAAAACATAAACGGGTAGCTTTAACCTGTTTTGAAAAAGACAAAAGCCAATGTCATCGGACACCTTTGGCTGAAGCTGTCTCACAACTCTCTTCATTTAAATATGAAGTTAAACATCTGTAACCGTGATACGCAAAAGAGTCCTTCTTACTGTAACCACCTATCCACTACCATCAAGAAGATATGACGAGCTAGTCTGTACAGCCGGAGTTTTAGAGGATGGGAGTTGGATTAGACTGTACCCTATGCCTTTAAGTTTTTTACATAGCCTAAAAAAAGACGGTAAAATAAAGCAGACCAAATATACTTGGATAGAATTAAATGTAAAAAAACGAAAAGATGATTTTAGACCGGAAAGTTACTCTCCTGCTGATTATCAATTTAATGATTTAGAAATTGGTGATACAATAGATACTACCGGCAATTGGCATATTAGAAAAAAATACTGTTTGCAGAATGTGTATGCTAATATTGAGGCCTTGATAAAAGATAGTCGGGCACCAAACTATAAATCGCTAGCAACCTTTAAACCACAAAGAGTCCGCAAACTCATAATAGAAAAAGATGACAGAGAATGGAAGCCTGTATGGCAGGCATTAAAACAACAGATGAGTTTATTTGATAAAAACCCGGAAAATCCTTCAAAGATGTTCCCTAAAATACCCTATAAATTCAAATATGAATTTGAAGATGATGCCGGAAGAATATGTCGCTTGATGATTGAAGATTGGGAGATTGGTCAATTATACTGGAACTGCTTGCGAAGCAGCAATGGAAATGAGGAAGAAGCTCTAAGGAAAGTAAGAGAAAAATATGAAACTAATTTTATCAACAACAAAGAACTCTATTTTTTCTTAGGCACCACCAAACCATGGCATATGAGAAGAGCAGTAAACCCCTTTGTCATTATAGGTGTGTTTTATCCTAAGAAAGAGAATGATAAACAGTTGAGCTTGTTTTAAATAGCAGGTAGCTGATAAACGTAGAGTTAAAATAATGAAAAAGAGGATATATAAAGAGGACTGGGTAGAGTGCAAATTGGGTGAGATTGCAAAATGGAGTTCTGGCGGAACACCTAAGTCAACAAATAAAAGCTATTACAATGGCAACATACCATGGCTTATAATCAGAGATTTAAACGATGGGAGTGTCTTTAATTCAGAAAAAAAAATTACTCAAAAAGGCTTGGAAAATAGTTCTGCAAAAATTGTTAAACCAGATAGTGTTTTAGTTGCTATGTATGGGAGCATAGGAAAGCTAGGAATTAATAAAGTAGAAGTTACAACCAACCAAGCAATAGCATTTACACAAACACAATACTCTGGTATATATAACAAATATTTATTCCATTATTTATATTATTCACGACCACTCCTTCATTCATTAGGAAAAGGAGCTACACAAAAAAACATTAGCCAAACAATATTAAAGATATTTCCCTTCCCTCTTCCTCCATTTCCTATTCAACACGCCATTGTCAAAAAAATTGAAGAACATTTCAGTAGTTTAGATAATGGAATTGACGAACTAAAGAAGGCTCATAAAAAATTAAAGATATATAGGCAAGCAGTATTAAAAAAAGCGTTTGAGGGGGAGTTGACGAAAGAATGGAGGAGTAATAACAATCTTGATAGTTGGAGTGATGAAACATTTGAAAGTATTACAAATTCTTTAAAGAGAGGTCCTTTCGGAGGTGATCTTAAAAAAGCTTTCTTTGTAGAGAATGGGTATCCTGTTTATGAACAACAACATGCCATAAATAATACATTTAACAACTTGCGTTATTTTATAAATGAAGAACGATACAATTTACTTAAAGCTTGTGAAGCTTTACCTGGTGATTATATAGTAAGTTGCTCGGGAACGATGGGAAGAATTGCTCGTATACCTAAAGACGCTAAAAAAGGTATAATTAATCAAGCATTAATGAGAATAAGAATCAACGAAGAAAAAATTTCTCATAAATACTTTATTAAGTTTTTTAAGTCCCAAATGTTCCAATCTAAAATTTTACAAGATTCAAGGGGGTCAGGAATGCAAAATATGGCAGGCATTAGAGAACTAAAACCTATAAAAATATCTTTGCCACCCCGTCCTGAACAGCACCAAATTGTTAAAGAGATTGAGTTGCACCTATCTGTATACGATGCTGTGGAGAAGAGTATAAAAGAGAGCCTGCTGAAAGCTGAATTATTACGCCAAAGCATTTTGAAGAGGGCTTTTGAAGGTAAGCTACTTACACCCGAGGAGATAGAGCAGTGCAAGCAGCACCCCGATTATGAACCGGCATCGGTTTTACTGGAGAAAATAAAAACAGAGAAAAAGAATCAGAACAGATAAAAGACAATTATATAAAATGACAGATACAGCAATTATATCCAAAATATGGAATCTTGCCAATGTACTACGCGATGATGGTGTAAGTTATGGCGACTACCTGGAGCAGATCACTTATTTGCTATTCTTGAAGATGGCAGATGAGTTGAACAAACCGCCTTATAACAAGGGATTGGTATTTCCCAAAATGAGGGATACCGAAGGAAAAGAAACTCCAAATGGAGAGGTGTGCAATTGGGAGACCCTAGCTAGTAAACGGGGAGCCGAACTAGAATCTTTTTACAGCCAACTCTTGCGTACTCTTTCAACTGAGAAAGGGATGTTGGGACAGATATTTACTAAAAGTCAGAATAAAATTCAGGATCCAGCCAAATTATTACGTGTGATTGATATGATCAATCAGGAAGATTGGAATATGATGGGTACCGATGTAAAGGGGAAAATTTATGAGGGGTTGCTGCAAAAAAATGCGGAAGATACAAAAAGTGGAGCCGGACAATATTTCACCCCGAGGGCGTTGATTAAAACAATGGTGGCATGTGTACAACCAAAGCCACTGAAAACAATTGTAGATCCTGCCTGCGGAACAGGAGGCTTCTTTCTGGCTGCCTACGACTGGATTGCAGAGAACCATCCGTTAGATCGTGAGGAGAAAGAGTTTTTAAAGAATAGAACCTTTCACGGCAATGAGATTGTCGCCAACACTCGCAGGATGTGTCTGATGAATATGTATTTGCACAATATTGGTGAGATTGATGGAAAGACATTTATCAGCCCCAATGACTCGCTTGTAGCGGATGATGGTAACAGATATGATTATGTATTGGCCAATCCCCCCTTTGGCAAGAAAAGCAGCATTACCATCACCAATGATGAAGGTGAAACGGTAAGAGAGGATTTGAGTTATAATCGGCAAGATTTCTGGGAAACAACTTCTAATAAACAGCTCAATTTTTTGCAGCATATCAAATCACAACTAAAGGTGACAGGCCAGGCGGCAGTTGTGATGCCTGACAATGTACTCTTTGAAGGTGGTGCAGGTGAGGAGGTGCGTAAACAGTTGATGAAAACCACAGAGCTTCACACCATTTTGAGGCTTCCCTCCGGTATATTTTATGCACAAGGAGTAAAGGCAAATGTGCTTTTCTTTAATAACAAACCAGCAAGTAAAGAGCCTTGGACAAAGGAGGTCTGGTTTTATGACTACCGAACCAATGTACATCACACATTGAAACAGAAACCACTAACCACAGCGCATCTCGAAGAATTTGTAAAGCTTTATAATTCTGAGAACATCTATAACCGAAAAGAAACTTGGAGTGAAGAGAACCCCGATGGCAGATGGAGAAAATATAACTATGAAGAGATTCTGGATAGAGACAAAACCAGCTTGGATATATTTTGGATAAAGGATAAAAGCCTTACTGATCTTGATAATCTACCCGACCCGGATATTTTAGCTTCGGAAATTATTGAAAACTTAGAGGCAGGTTTGGAAAATTTTAAAGAAATTATGGAAACTTTAAACAACAAAGTATAAAGAAGCCTACTTAACCTAAACCTATACTCAACTCACTCAATTAAAGGTAAAACGGTCAACATAATGACGGAATTCATGCAAATTCGGTCAACGTAATGACGGAATTAACGAAAAACAACGTTGAACGTAATAGTTTACCTATTTTTGTGGTATGGAATTGACTTTTTCCTTGGAGAATATACGGCAGGCAGCCGGAGAGCTGCTGGAGTTTACGGGTAAGGAAGGGGTACTGGCTTTTTACGGTCCGATGGGCGTGGGGAAAACCACGTTCATTAAGGAGTTATGCCGGGTACTAGGGGTTAAGGATGTGGTGAACAGTCCGTCGTTTGCTCTGGTTAACGAATACCAAAGTGCAGAAGGTACGCCTGTGTATCACTTTGATTTTTACCGCATTAAAAAAATAGAAGAGGCGGTGGACATGGGAGCCGAGGAATACTTCTATACCCCCAACACCCTCTGTCTGATTGAATGGCCCAAGCGCATAGAGCCGATGCTCCCCCCGGATGCTCATAACATAACGATGGAAGTTTTGCCGTCAGGGGAGCGGAAACTTAAGATTCTATAGAGCGTAAGATTCTATAGAGCGGCTGCTCTTGTTTTTATTTCAAATATTTTATACCAATAAAAGAATGCTTGAGGATTGGATTTTTTCAATTTATTATGCTTGCTGTTCAATGGATTTGAAATAACCCAATCCCTTATTTGTTGCGGATTGACATATTTCTCTATTTCAGTACAAAGCACGGATAACTTTTTCAACTAATATTTTGTCGGTTCTTTTGTTCGCTTTCGCAATATTGGTTATCCACTCTAATGAAATGTATTCTTTATTTATCATGTTCTATCACTAGTGTCCACTTAAAATATGGACGATTAAAAAAGTTTAAAAATTAAATAATAACGGTTCACAAGAACCATTAAGTTCATTGACATTATTGAATTT
>MTBK01046230.1_pt1 | contig 36766 bp, 31 predicted proteins | sample 1535981 | NCBI WGS metagenome assembly MTBK01 (sample SAMN06109225, study PRJNA356200) | anaerobic digester metagenome | isolation source: biogas reactors fed with pig manure or primary and secondary sludge | place: Spain | collected 2016-06-30
TCCTAGTCCTCAGTAAGCGTCAATATATGAATAAAGATCTGATTGACGACCGCTATGGCCGCTTCAGGGAATTGCCTCTTGCACTGGCTGGTCTGGGTCATAAAGTTGCCGGAATCTGCCTCAGCTACCGGACGCGTGACGAAGGCAGGCGCGATGACGTAACACAAGCTGCACGGGTTGATTGGTATTCGCTGAACCTCAAAAGGCTCCTTCCCTGGGGCGAGATGAGCTATTGGCATACAATCGACAGTATTACCGGAGATTTCCGTCCCGATCTAGTCTGGGCCTGTTCGGATGCGATCCATGCGATCCTGGGTGTACATGTTGCCAAGAAACTGCGAGCGTCTCTGATAATTGATTTATACGACAATTTTGAGAGCTTCCCGGTAACGCGTATTCCCGGAATGATTTCAGTGTTTCGCCATGCGCTTCGATTGGCTGACGGCATCACCTGTGTCAGTCGTCCACTTACCAGATATGTTCATGAAACAAGCTCCTGTAAATGTCCGATCGAAGTCATTGAAAATGCCGTACCTAAAGGTCTCTTTTATCCAATGGACCAATTAAAATGTCGACAGGAATTGAAGCTTCCGTCGGACGGTTTTTTTATTGGGACGGCTGGAGCTATTTCCAAATCACGCGGCATTGAAACACTTTTTAAGGCTTTTGAAATACTTGCTCAGGAACAACCAAACTTACATCTTGCATTGGCCGGCACTGTTGACAAAAAACTTTCAATTCCACAGCATCCCAGGGTTCATTATCTGGGAATGTTGCCATCACCAAAAGTTCCTGTTGTGCTGTCCTCTCTCAATATTTCCGTAATCTGTAATCGCGAGTCGGAATTTGGCAAATACTGTTTTCCCCAAAAGTTCTATGAAAGCGTTGCGTGCGGTGTACCAGTTGTCGCTGCTGCAACAGGCTCAATGCTGGAATTACTGAAAGATAGGTCGGAATACCTATATGAACCAGACAATATTGATAACTTGGTAACTGTTCTGCTTCATCATATCGCTAATCCAGTTGCCTTGCCGCTGGAAGTCCCGACATGGACGACAATGGGTACTCGGCTGGAAAATTTTTTTCGCGCTTGTGTAACAGCGCACCATGGATAAAACATTATACTGATTACTATTCTACTCGTGCCTCCGATTCAAATGGCCGCGTTGCCACAAATACCAGATGACCGGAAAATTGTATTTTCAAACAGTTTCGTTCCCGATGTCCCAAACGAAAGATGCTGCCAATCAGTCCTATAATTCCATACAGAAAATTGTGATTCCACATTGGACGCAATATCTTTGAACGGTTGAGCAATTGACGATTAATCAGTAACCATGCATCTCTTCCAGCAGGACGAATCTCTTTAAAATCAAATCCCGCATCTTCAAATACTCGCACAATACCATACGGAGTAAAGTTAAAGATACTGTATGAATGATAAGGTTCCATGTAAGAAACAGAACCTACAAACAACCCGTTGGGTTTTAGGACACGGAAGGCATCATTAATTAGTGCGTCAGGATGGCGCACGTGCTCAAAAACCTGATGACAGAATATCAAGTCAAAATAATGATCAGGATACGGCAGATTAATACCGTTGAAATTGGAAATTAGGTCACTTTTTCTTTTGCGCTTTTTTACTTCAGGAGACCCCTCAATATCAACGCCATGCCACCTTATTTCAGGATTCGCTTTTCTAAACAGGTCGATGGAATCACCTTCACCACAACCGAGATCGAGTACCGTTACAATTTCCGGCGACTCTGAGAATATTTGTTCTATATAGCCATGTGCTGCCTGTGGTCTGGAATGGTCATCCGGTATATAGGGCAATATAGGTTTGTAAATTTCTTGAGACACTATGATTTGCTTTATCGTTTTCATCAAGGCCGCGCCTTCCGCTGCTGATCGTTTTCTTGCAACAAATGAGCCTATTAGGATATATCGTCTCCAATCATCCCTTACTTACTAATAAAATTTTCAAAAATCCCCTCATGTTTCTTTGCAATTATCTCCCAGTCAAATTTTTGCAACACCCTCTTTCGCCCCTCCCCTGCCAGTCTTAAACACAAATCCGGATCATCAAGCATTCTGATAATCGCATCGGCCAGAGCTTGCGTATTTCCCGATTCAACAATCAAACCGGTTTTTTCATGAATGACAATGTCATGGATCGCCGGCAGATCGCCTGTAATGACAGGACATTCACAACCCATCGCTTCTACCTGCACAAGTCCGAAACCTTCCTGGTCGCCGCTTTTTGCAACGACAAACGGAAAGATGGCGAGCGTTGCTGCCCGATACAGTTCGGGCAGTTTTGCCTGTGAAACCATTCCTGAAAAAGTAACTCGATCAGATAAATGAAGCCGCTGCGCTTGTTGTCGAAGCTCCTCCTCCATCGGACCTGATCCGGCAAAAATCAACCGGACTGTCGGATGTTTTTTTAACACAGTCGGCATGGCTTCCAGCAGAAAGTGGACTCCTTTTTTTTCCACCAGTCGTCCGACAAAAAGCAGTTCATCGGTTTTTCGCTGCACACCAGAATCCGGCGTAAACAAGCCTTTCAAGTCAACACCCATCGGTATCACTTCCACTTTATCCGGCTCAACCCCCATATCGACAACCGTTTTTTTCATGGCATGGCTGACCACGGTAAGCGCGGCGCTCTTGTCCATGACCCAGCGCTTCAGGCGTTGAAGGCCCTTCCCTTTCAAGGCAAACAAATCACCCCCGTGCGATGTGCAAAGCAAGGGGATTTTTTTTCTCGTAATCGACAAACTCAGCGCCGCAATAAATCCCTGGGGAATCAGCCAGTGCGCGTGAATCAAATCAAAGCGCTGGTTGCGCAACAGACGGACAACAGCCAGCAACTGCCCCAGCAGAAAAAACGGAACCAGTAAATAATACAGAGGGTGGGACTTTAGCTTATTCAAAATCCCCCCGCCGTGCATGGCCAGCTTTTCCCATCGACCGAAAAAATAAGGAAACCGGATCACTTTCAGGCCGCCCGTGTTTTCCCGCTCTTTACTTCCGGGCGTTCTGGGAGACAAAACAGTCACGTCAAATTCTCTTGCCAGACGGCGGGAAAGTTCAAAAACAAAAGCCGGTTCGGTGTCATTTCCCCAACGGGGAAAGGTGGAAGTCAGGACAAGAACGCGTGGACGTTTTGAAGGCATGTTTCCCATTTTGCTGATTCACCTCTGAAGTGACCATTGACTAACATTTCTCTGAACCAAAGTAAATCCGGTTTCATTCCAACTTTCCATCACCCACAGTCATTTCCTGTTTGACAATGAACTTGTTCTCTTGTTTACTCTTCTCCGAAGAAAAATCACAACCAAGGACGATATATGCTGACTAAAGAAAATGGTTTTACCCTGCCCTTTCATTGCAATCTTCCAGATGCAAATAAGTATGCTTTTACTTTTATTGCAGTTTTTTTATTTTTAATTATCATTTACTCAAACAGCTTTCAGGGACGGTTTGTTTTTGACGACACATTCAATATCACGGAAAACACAAATATCCATTTAAAATCAATGGATTGTCAGGATATTAAGCAAGCTTTTTACGGGATACTCGGCGAGAAAATAAGCAGGCCTTTGTCTTACTTAACACTTGCCCTGAATTATTATTTCGGCGGGCTGAATGTCTTTGGCTATCACCTGGTTAACTTCATAATCCATTATCTGGCGGCGATATTTTTGTTCCTTTTCATTTACAATGCACTTAAGCTCCCCGTGCTGCGCGAACGTTATGGACAGGCCGGCTATGGAATCGCTCTGCTGGCCACTGTCTTCTGGGCCACCAGCCCCCTGCAGATTACCGCCGTCACCTATGTAGTTCAGCGCATGGCCAGCATGGCCGGATTATTTTATATCATGTCCATGTATTTTTATCTGAAAGGAAGAACGGCGGAAAAAACACGGAACCGGATAATTTTATGGGTATTTTGTCTTTTATCAGCCTTTTTGTCAGTCGGATCAAAAGAAAATGCTGTTTTAATCCCCATCAGCATCTGGCTCTTTGACTTGATTCTAATCCAGGGGGCAACCCGTCAAAATGTTATACGAAACCTGATGTTTTTTGTGCCGGCAGTAATTGTCGCCGGTGCTGTAGGTCTCTGGTATGTTGATATTGGATCGATCCTATCCGGATCCGCTTATGATAACCGGCCTTTCACTCTTACAGAAAGGCTTTTGACCCAGCCGCGTATTATTGTTTTTTACATTTCACTCCTGATCTATCCACTTGCTTCAAGGCTGACACTGCTTCATGACATTGAACTTTCAACGTCATTGCTCGCTCCCTGGACTACGATACCCGCAATCACTCTGATTCTGGGATTGATTGCAATAGCAATATATCTGGCCCGCAGGAACCCCTTCATATCCTTTGCCATCCTTTTTTATTTTCTCAATCATGCCGTGGAAAGCACCTTTATACCGTTAGAGCTTATCTACGAGCACCGTAATTATATTCCTTCGATGTTTTTCTTTGTTCCCGTGGCCATTGCCATGGTCCATATTATGGATTATTTCTCCTACAAAAAAATGATCCAGTTTACGACCGTGACCGTTTTCACGTTTCTGATGTTCGCACAGGGTTATACCGTTTTTGAGCGCAATGCACTCTTTGCACATCCTCTTCTTCTCTGGACCGATAACGCGATAAAATCACCTGAGTTGGGCCGGCCATATAACGAGCTGGCCAACGAATACTGGAACCTGGGGCGGTATGAAGAAACTCTTGAATTCTATTCCAAGGCAGCGTCTCTTGCTCCCTCCAACAACCGCTCTATGAGTGGAGTTTATTTTTTTAATCTTGGAAGGTATCATCTCAGGATAGGGAAAGATCAGAATCGTGCATTAAAGTATTTTAAAACAGCAATGGAAACCTATCCGGGGCACTGGCAATCTTTTCACGAAGCCGTCATATGTTTCATTCTCAACAGAGAGCTGGAAGAAGCTGATAAGGTAATTGTTTCTGCCCTTTCCAAATGGCCGGACAATGCCGAATTGCGAAGAACACATGCATTGTTAATGCTGAAATTCGGGAAATATGATCGAGCTATCAGTGAAGCAAAGCTGTCTCTGGCGCTTGATCCAAGGCAGTCCGGCGCACTCAGCGTTCTCGGTGAAGCCTTTCGCCACAAGGGCAACGAAAAAGCGGCTACCTTCTACTGGCAAAAATATAGCGAAAAACAGCCGGACACTGTTCAGGGGAACCTGGCGCTGATAGAATTATATGCGCATCAGGGCAGAAATGATGATCTTAGTCGAAGCATTGGCAGGATGATGGTCCTGAAGGGTTCAGAATCCTGGGCGGAATTCATTGACAAATATACGGATGACACAAGTCCTGCGGCATATGTGCCTGACCAAAAAGAATTGCTCGACATCATTGAAAAATTTTTTAGTTCACAGATATATCGATGAAATATTGATGAACTCGTAAAAAGTAACCCAACTCGTCACCCCGGCGTAGGCCGGGGTCCATAACCAACTGTAATTACTGGATACCGGCTCGTGTGCCCTCTGGGTATTCGCCGGTATGACGAAAAGAGTGTGAAATTGACCTTTTACGAGGACGTCAAGGATTAATTTCAGCAAAATCTCCCCTAACCCCTCTTTAGAAAAGAGGGGGACTGGTGCGGCGGTTCTTTGGAAAAGAGGGGGCTGATGCGGTGGCAATCGGAAAGAATCTGGCAAGCCCCCCTTTTTTAAAGGGGGATTTAGGGGGATTTTTTGAGATACTGAAGAATTGATAAACTCGTAAAAAGTAACCCAAACCGTCACCCCGGCGAAGGCCGGGGTCCATAACCAACTGTAATTACTGGATACCGGCTCGTGTGCCCTCTGGGTATTCGCCGGTATGACAAAAAGAGTGTGAAATTGACTTTTTACGAGGACGTCAAGGATTGAGTTCGGTGTAAAACCTTATAACGTCAGTTACTTCCCAAAAAAAACTGCGGGGTAGTTTTTACCCCGCAGTTTTCCCCAATCAATATATCCTGTTACCTTTAGGGCAACGCGAAAGTCCCCGTCGCTACTCCGCCAGACACACTAGGAGTGATGCCTGTTGCCTCTATGGTTACAAAAGAACCTGTTGCAGAACACACGACCGTAAAATCACCCTCACCTACACCGCAATTAGTGCCCATGGCGGTTTCAAGATCACTGGCATCAGGTGGCGTAGAATTTGCGAGTAGCTGCTTGGCATATTGCATGCTCAATGCGGATTGTGCCGCAGCCACCGCGCCCATAGCTGCTTTATTTTTTGCTTCATCCTGAAGATCAATATATCTTGGCACAGCCACAGCCGCCAGAATGCCCAGAATAACCAGAACGGCGATGATTTCAATCAACGTAAAACCTTTGCTGCTTTTCAATGTTTTCATTACTTTTCCTCCTTGTTCTATAGTTGTTTTCTAATCTTCCTCTTTTTAGTATCGCGATCTTGTTTCCTTCATTAAGCACTTACTATGCCAGATATACAACTTTAAAAAGTTCCGGTCAAGAAGAATGGCTGTCTTGTAAAAAGTAATTCAAGCCGTCACCCCGGCGAAGGCCCTGGGCACCCAATAACCTGAAGGTTACGCGAGGGAGCAGGAGACAGAAGACAGAAGACAGAAGACAGGAGAAAAAAATGTTCTAAGTTCAAGGTTGATGAACTCGTAACGAGTAATTAAAGCCATCACCCCGGCGGAGGCCGGGGTCCATAACCAACTGTAATTACTGGATACCGGCATTCGCCGGTAAGCTTTAAGCGGATCGGTCGGGGACCGATCCCTACGCTACGTCCTTCAGGGTGACAATTTTTACTGATTATGGATCGGTCGGGGACCAATCCCTACGTTAAGGACATCCGAACAATAAGACAATCCCCAACCGTCACCCCGGCGGAGGCCGAGGTCCATAACCCATTGTAATTACTGGATACCGGCTTTCGCCGGCAAGCTTTATAGCGGATCGGTCGGGGACCGATCCCTACACTACATCCTTCAGGGTGACAATTTTTACTGATTATGGATCGGTCGGGGACCAATCCCTACTTCTTTGTCATTTCGACCGAAGGGAGAAATCTTTAACAAACTGTCATCATTAGGATTTCTCGTCGCTCGCGCTCCTCGAAATGACATTTTTCAAAGGTCTCGACTTCTCGAGGGCGGGCTGCGCCGGTAAGACAAAAAGTGGATGTAATTTAATTTTTAAGAGGTCGTCAAGACTGTAAGTGGCACGAAAAAACATCACCAAAAATTGAAATATTTTTCATTTATCAACAATATTTGCAGTACATTTTCAAATCGATATCAAAAAAATGAGCTTTGACGGTCTCGGAAAAAGTCATTATTCCTGTAACTCCCGCGCAGGCGAGAATCCACGTGGATGCCCGACAGACAACTTCGGGCATGACAGAAAAGGAGCAAAACAGACCTTTTGCGAGGACGTCAAGGATTAATTTCAGCAAAATCTCCCCTAACCCCTCTTTAGAAAAGAGGGGGACTGGTGCGGCGGTTCTTTGGAAAAGAGGGGGCTGATGCGGTGGCAATCGGAAAGAATCTGGCAAGTCCCTCTTTTGTAAAGGGGCGCGTCTATGCAGGTCCGTTGCAAGTGGTCGTAATCAGAAAGAATCTGGCAAGTCCCCCTTAAAATCCTCCCCGGCTCTCCTTTAGAAAAGGAGGGAGAATTGGGAGGTCCCCCTTTTTTAAAGGGGGATTCAGGGGGATTTTTTAATTTTGCGGATCGGTCGGGGACCGATCCCTACGTTAAGGACATCCGAACAATACGATAATTCTCGGATTGAGATTAGCGTCTTATTATTGTTTGGTGCAATATATGCATAAAAGATTCATGTTTTTTGAAATTTCACAAATGTTTGATGAACTGGTAAAAAATAACCCAAACCGTCACCCCGGCGAATACCCTAACCACCTGAAGGTGGCGCGAGGGCACAAGTGCCGGGGTCCAGAATCAACTGTAATTACTGGATACCGGCTTTCGCCGGTAAGACGAAAAGAGACCGGTATGACGAAAAGAGACCGGTATAACGAAGAGAGTGTGAAATTGATTTTTTACGAGGACATCAATTTCGATTGAGGGTTTATTATGAAACGTAAAACGGGATCGAAGGGTTTTACATTGCTTGAGACCGTCTTCGTTGTCGTTATTGTCGTTATTTTGATGGTCGTCGCCCTGCCCCGCTATACGGATTTAATAGAAAAAGCAAAAATTAAGGCAATTCAGTATGCACTCGGAGCAGGATCTGAACAGGTAACCCTGGTCTATGCAAAGGATATTCTCGCTAATGGGAAACCTCCCAGCATGAGTCGCCTCAATGAAATCCTCAATGACAAGAGCGCCAAATTAACAAAAATAGGGGTTTTTACTGTCAGTTTTACCAATTATGAAGACAAGGGGATAAAAGTGACAGTCACGCATATAAGCGCTTTTGAAATGCCCGAAGGCGGGCCTTTTGAAAGGACTATTGTGCTTGTTAGTGATGGGTAGAAACTTGCTCACACTTCGACAGACCCAGGATGACAAATCAGTTCAGCGTGACGAAATGATGTTACAAGCCATTGTTTTTTATGGCGGAAACGTCGATTTCGTATTTTTTGATGCGGTGCCAGAGGCTCCGCTGATTGATCCCGAGCAGTTTGGCGGCTCGCGCCTGAACGCCGCCGGCCTGCTTCAGGACTCTTAAAATAATTTCTTTTTCACAAGCCGCAATGTGCTGATTCAGGTTAAAGCCCTCGGAAATATTTGATCCTTCATCCAAAATCGTCCCAACCTCCGCTTCCTTCCCGGGAGGAAGCGCCCCGGCGTCCGTTTGGTGTTGCCGGCCCGACATATTCGTTTGTCGAGACAGGCCGACTGACAAAATCCTGTTCTGATCGGCCATGACGGAGGCCCTCTCCAGCACGTTCTTCAACTCACGAATATTTCCCGGCCAGGACCACGTCATCAAATCCCGCATCGCTTCCGGGGACAGCTCCTTTTTTTCGGGCATACGATCCAATATGTGCCGGGCGATCAGCGGAATGTCTTCCACGCGATCCCGCAACGGCGGAATATAAATCGGAAAAACATTCAAGCGGTAGAAAAGATCTTCACGAAAAGTCCCTTCTTTGACCATCTGGTGAAGGTTTTTGTTGGAAGCGGCGACAAACCGCACGTTGACCTTGATGGTTTCATTGCCGCCGACGCGCTGAAACTCCCGCTCCTGCAGGACGCGCAGCAGTTTGGCCTGAATTTCCAACTGAATGTCGCCGATTTCATCCAGAAAAAGCGTTCCTTCGTTGGCCAGCTCGAACTTACCCGTTTTTTTTGCCGATGCTCCGGTAAACGACCCTTTTTCATGCCCGAAGAGTTCGCTCTCCAGCAGACCGGCCGCGATGGCGACGCAATTGAGTTTGACATAGGGTTTCCCCTGCCGGTTGCTTTCCTGATAAATCGCTTCCGCGAACAGTTCCTTTCCCACGCCGCTTTCACCCAGCAAAAGGACGGTGTTGTCTGTCGGCGCTACCTTGATGACCTGGCTCAGGCAACTCCGGACGGCCCGGCTCTGGCCGACGATTCCGGGAAACCTGTCTCTCGCGTCCACCTTGCTGATCAAATTGGTCACTTCACGAAAGACGTGGTCAAAATGGCCTATTTCATCGTGAACCCTGGGTTTCGTTTCCGGCTGCACCGGCGGTTTTGGAAATGACGGAGAAGATTCAACTTCAGCGATGAATTTTTGCACGGGACTCAAAACGGCGAATGTAACGACGACGGCTGAAAAAGCGGTAAAGGCAATGACCGCCCCGCCCAGCAAAAAAAGCTGTATCATTGAAGCTCTGCCTGCGTAGTAGGCAACAAGAAAAGCCAGAACGGCGAATCCCGTGAAGATAAAGGGAATCAGGACAAAGAGGCTGACACGGACCGGCGAAGAACGGCCTCGGGAAAGTTTCTTTATGATCGGTATAATTTCTTTCATTTGGTAATCATTTGACCATTTTTGTTAAATCCCACATGGGTAAAAAAATCGCCAGGGCAAAGAAACCGACCACCGCCGCAAGGCCGACCATCAAAATCGGGCCGATCGAGTCGGCAAGGCCCCTGACGGCGTATTGAACTTCATCGTCATAATGGAGAGACACCTGCCTCATCATTTCTTCAATATTACCGGATTCTTCGCCGATGGCCACCATATCTACAACCATCGGGGTAAAGTGCTTCGCGGAACGCAACGGCCCGGAAATTCCCTGGCCTTCCTGTATTTTGTCCCGGACATTGTCGAATTCCCGGGAAATTGCCGTGTTGCCGATGGTGTCCGACACCACCTCCATGGTCTTCATCACGGGAACGCCGCTGGCCTGCATGATCGCGAATATCGCCGCAAAACGAGACATGGCGGCCTTCAGAAACAGAGGGCCGAAAAGCGGCATTTTCAGTAAGAAAGTATCCAGATTATATCGCCCGACACTGGTTTTGAAATAATACCGCAAACCAACGATTGTAATGACGATAACGCCAATGATGATGTGCCAGTAGTTGGCCAGGCCCTGATACATAATCCTGGCGATTTGGGTGGGCAGGGGCAAATCGATTCCTGACTTCTGAAAGATATCGACAAATTTCGGAATGACAAACGTCAGCAGGATAATAAAAGCGATGACCAGGGCAATGACGACAATGATCGGGTATTGCAGAGCCGATTTGATATCCTTTTTGATTTTTGCCTCATGTTCGACAATATCGATCAGGCGCTCCAGAATTTCGGGCACGGAGCCGCTGATCTCACCGGCGTTGATCATGCTGAGATACAGGGAAGAAAATACGGACGGATGCTTCTTCATGGCCGCGTAAAGTGTCATGCCGTCTTTGATGTCCTGACCGATGGCAGTTGCGACCTTCCTGAGATTTTTGTCCTGCGTCTGGCTGACGAGCACCTGCATCAGCCGGACAATGGGAACGCCGGCCTGCAGCATGGAGCGGAACTGCTTGGTGAACAGAATCAGGTCCTTTGTTTTAACCGTCGCCCCGAAGCTCACAGAAGACAAGGACGAAAGGCTGAAGTTGCTTTTGTCCTGCTGCACGATCCGGACCGGGATCAGGTTGCGGGCCGCCAGCATGCTGTTGACTGTTTCCACCGATTCCGCTTCCACGGAATCGGTAATTGTCTTCCCCCTTTCGTTGATTGCCGAATAAACAAAATTGGCCATATTTTATCACCTCATGCCCACGCACCTGTCATTCCCGAAGGTTGTCTGTCGGGCATCCACACACCTTCTATGGATTCCCGCCAGAAAAATGCGGGAATGACGGTTTTTAACCGTTCCGACACAACCTTCTGCTGAGGTATGACAGAACAACAAAATTTTTCAAAGGTCTCATGTCATCACAGCCGACGTTGCCTCTTCCGGCGTGGTGACGCCGCTCATCACCTTGCCGGCCGCGTCTTCAATCAGCGTCCTCAACGTTCCCGCCTCGATCGCCGCTTTCGTAATTTGCTGGTTGGAATACCGCTTCATGATCATTTCCTGAACCATTGCGTCGTTCACCAGAACTTCAAAAAGTCCGGTTCTCCCCTTGTAGCCCGTGTTCTTGCACTGCTGGCATCCCCTGCCTCTCGCGAAACTGGCGTTTGCGGCCTGCCCCTTTGTAATGCCCAGCGTATCCAGCGCGCCTTGCGGCGGTTGGTAGTCTTCCTTGCAGTAGGGACAGACGGTCCGCAGCAGTCTCTGGGCAAAGGAAACCAAAAGCACGGAAGAAATCAAGAAAGGCTCGATGCCCATCTCGATGAAGCGGGTCACGGCGCCCGCGGCGTCATTGGTATGAACGGTGCTCAGCACACGGTGGCCGGTCTGCGCGGCCTGGACGGCTATCGCCGCCGTTTCCGAATCGCGGATTTCACCGACCAGGATCACGTCCGGGTCCTGGCGTAGAATGGAGCGCAGTCCGCTCGCGAAGGTCATGCCGGCTTTCCGGTTCAACTGGACCTGGCGGACGTTGTTGACCCTGTATTCGACGGGATCCTCCAGGGTGATGATGTTGATGTCCGGCTTGTTGATGGCGCTGAGGATCGCGTAGAGGCTTGTGCTTTTACCGCTGCCGGTGGGGCCGGTGCTCAGGATCAGACCATAAGGCTTGTCGCTCATCATCTCGATCTTTTCCCGGTCGGAAGGAATCATGCCCAGCCGGTCCAGCGTATAGATTCCGCCGCTCATGTCCAGCATGCGCAAAACAAGGTTTTCCCCGTAAATGGTCGGAATGGAGGACACTCTGACGTTGATTTCCTTGTGGCTCATTTTCAGAGTGAAACGGCCGTCCTGGGGAATGCGGGACATGGTGATGTCCATATTGGCCAGGATTTTGATCCGCGCGACGATCGGCAGAAACAACGCTTTGGGAGGCGACGGAACCTCGATCAGTTTGCCGTCAATGCGAAAACGCATCTGGACGTTGTCCTGCTGCGGGCTGATGTGCACGTCGCTGGCGCCGTCGCGGATCGCCTGCGCGAAAATGGAATTGGCCAGGCGGACAACCGGCGCTTCTCCCGCCATGTCCTGGAGGGAAGCGATGGAAACTTCCGTCTCTTTGTCCGGCGCGGCTTCTTCCTGGTCTTCTCCGGTGGCGCTTACTTCCATGCTTTCCATGAGGCTGCCCAGGCCGGACTGAGAGCCGTATAAAGAGCTGATGATCTGATTCAGTTCCCTTTCCGAACAGACTACGGGCTCGACTTCCGAATTGGTCAACATCTCGATGAAATCCAGCGTGTTGATATCCAGGGGATCGACAATGGCAATGGTGAGCAGCCTGCTTTTTTTTCGCAAAGGCGCCACCTGGTATTTTTGCGCGGTATCGGCGGGAATGAAGTGGGCTAAAGACAGATCCAGCGGATATTGATTCGGGTGGTATTTGGCAATGTTGAGCTGGCGGCTCAGCATGTCAATGACCTGCTGTTCGTTGACCACTCCCTGGCGGGTGAGATGCTGACCCAGCTTCAGGCCGACTTTCTTCTGCTCCACCAGGGCCTGCTGAAGGCGCTCCTCCGTAAGCAGACCGCTGTCGATCAGCATTTCACCCAGGCGTTTTTTGACTTTCATCTGTACTCCGTTTTATTACAAATTGACCTTGACGGTCTCGTAAAAAGTCTATTCTGCTCTTTTGTTGACATTCCCGCGTCCCTTTTTGTCATTCCCGCGTAGACGGGAATTCAGTCATTCAAGAGAGTTATGGACTCCCGCCTGCGCGGGAGTGACAGAAAAAAACTTTTTACGAAACCGTCAACCTTGCAAACAGTTCCCGCATTTTTTATACAGGGCGCTCCTATTTTCCCACGGCAAACCTGCGGTTAAAGCAAACCGTGTCGTCGTCCCAGTCCGACAGTATTTTTGCACTCACGGCAAATTCCGGCGGCAGACGGTTGATGGCTTCCTGCGCCGCCTGCTCGCTTACAAAACGCTCGCTCAAGACCACCTCGAATTTTCGTCCTTCCCGCTTGCTCCAAAAAGAAAGAAACGTCAGTCCGGGCAGGCCGGCCTGGTTTTTTCGTTCGACAAACGCATAATAAAGGGGTTCCAGTTCATTGCCGCTTTGCAGCGAAACCAGAATCGTGCGAGACGGGATCGGTCTGGCCATATCCATGACCAGCGGCGCGTGGATGACGACGTCTTTCGCCATTTTTCTGGCATCTTTTATTTGCGGATTGGCCAGCATGAATTGCCGCATAATCCCCTCGCCTGCATCTCCGTAAATATCATTCACGACATTCCACAGAAAAGGTTTGCCGTTTCTGGAGATAGAACCTAATAACGGCTCGGGTGTTTTTTCCGGGGCGATGTCTGTTTCCGGTTTTTCCGCTGACGGTAAAAGTTCCGGCGTTGCCGGAATGGCTGTAGCGGCAGACAGCGGGGGGGCGGATTCCTGAATGTGCAAAGCTTCCTTTTTCTGGTAGATGCCGGACAGCGCCCGACCAATGAAGGCGTTGTTCCGGTGCTCTTCAGGCCCGATCCAATACAGGCAAGCGACAACTAATACTGCTGTTGCCACCGCCCCCCATACAACCAGCCTGCTGGTCTGCGGCTTTACTTTTGCCTTGTTCGAGCAGCTTCGAACGAGAAACCAGCCTGCTTGTCTTTTGCCCCTAATAATCATCTTGAGCAGCGCCTGATGACAGAGCGACACGATCTTGCGGGGGTAACCGCCGGTGGCGAAATAAACAGCCAGGAGCCCGCCGAAAGTAAAGAGGGGGTAATTTACCGTTTCCCGGCGGGCGACGGAAATCCGGTATTCAATCATCGCCTTCATCTGCCGGAAGTTCAACGGCTTGAAATGATGTATATAATCAACACGGTCCATTAAATTGGGCCGGGCGGCCAGACTTTTCTTCAACTCCGGCTGTGCGAAAATAATCGTCTGGAGCAGCTTGGCATCGTTGGTTTCATAGTTTAAAAATTCACGCAATATTTCCAGGCACTCACCGGGGATCTTCTGTCCCTCGTCTATAATCAGGACGATGATTCTTTTTTCATTCACGCCTTTTTCAAACAGGAAGTTTTTAATCTTTTCCTTGAGCTGCCATTCACTGTCTTCGGCGCTTATGTCTTGAATCCCCAGGATCGCGGCAACGGTTTTGACAAAGGCCATTGGGCTTTTCACCGCGGGGTCCAGCAAAAGATAGGTGTCGATGTCCGGAAACTCCGAAGGCGTAAGAACGGACAAATTCTGGATCAACTTGCGGCACATGGTTGTTTTCCCGGTGCCCACGTCTCCGATCACGATGCTGAGTCCGCGCTTCAGACGAACGGACATTTCCAGCATCTGAAGGCAGATGTCGTATTGCGGTGCTGCGAAAAGAAGCTCCGGCTCCGGCGAATTGGAAAAAGGTTCCTTCTGGAAATGAAGAATATTGTAATAACTGCTCACTCAACGTCTCCCTCTAGTTGACGCTCTCCTGCCCGGGAACAGGCCCTTGCTGAAGACCCGACAAATACGGTTCGTCGGTGCCGGCAACTTTCAAAATATGCGGCGTAATAAAAATGAGGACTTCCTCCATGTCTTCCGACCGGCTGTCGGCTTTGAAAAGCCATCCCAGAACCGGAACATCCTTCAACCCCGGCCAGCCCGAATCCCCGGCCATGTGACGCTGTTTGGTCAAACCGGAAATCACGATTGTTTCGCCGTCTTGAACAATCAATACGGTCTCTGTCGTCTTCTTGATAATATAAGGATCACCCATCCTTGATTGCCGTGAAAAATCCACTTCATCTTTTTTTACGGATATCTTCATCTTCAGACCTTTACCGTCGATGACATGGGGGGTAATTTCCAAACGTAAAACGACGTCTTCAAATTTTGTCTCGTATTGGGGATTTTGAGCAGTACTACTGCTTGACTGGGTGACATAGGGAACTCTTTCGCCATTTTCCGTATAGGCCGTTATATTATCCAGTGTCGTGATTGACGGGCTGGACAGAATATTGAGTTTGCTGTCCTCCTGTAAAGCCTGTAATTCTATTTCCAGTAAATTTCCGCCGATAACGCCGAACATCAGGCCCAGTGTGCCAAGAGGACCGGTTGTTGGATCGAGAATTCCCGAGCCTGCGCTTCCGGCCGGGAAGTTTACGCCGAATCCCTGCTCGCCTATGCCGCCCGTCGGAACGCCCCCGCCTCCTGTAACAATGAGGCTTTCATTGCCGCGGAGAGTTCCTTTGCTGTATCCTCCCCATTTGATTCCCAGATCGCGGGCAACCTGTTTTGATGTCTCCACAATATTGGCTTTGATTAATATCTGAGGCCTCGGCTTGTCTATTATATCAAGAACCTTTTTAATCTTTATAATGTCCTGCTCGATGGCCGAAATGATTAGAGAGTTGCTGTTTGGATCCAAAAGTACTGATCCGCGTTGTCCATCTTTTGATTTTGAAAGCAATGCTTCAATATTCTTCTTGAGAATTATTCCTTTTGTGGTTTTGGGATTCATCGAACCAGACGAACCAGACGATTGAGAAATACTACTGGCAGATACTTCGTCATCAATCGCATAGTCGATCGGGACAACAATTGTTATCAACGGATCAAGCAATTGAACTTCACGCAGCTGCGCTTTCTGTTTCAATTCATGCTCGATGTCTTCAATCGTCACGACGCGGATGATGCTGCCTTCCCACACGTAGGTCAACCCATGTGTCTTCAAGAGTCCGGTGAAGGCCTGATCCCAGGGAACGGAGCGGAAATCGACGCTGACGTCGCCTTTCAAATCATTTTTGATCAGAATGTTTGTATTGACGGCCTTGGCCATGGCCCGCAGCACCGCCTTGAGATCCGCCTGCCGCATCGTCAGCGTGATCGGCTTGGTTGGAAACTTTTGGGGTTTATCTCCCATCAGGGCGGCAAGGTGCACTTTTTTGTCGGGAGGCGTCGGAAGTTCTATAACTTTTTGCCGGTCTGCCGGGGAATATCCGCGGGAGGCCTCCGCCATCGTTCCCCATTTTTCAAAAAACGGGTCTGGCTTTTTGCTTTTCAGATCGCCCGCGCATCCGGTGAGAAACACGAGCAAAAGAACGCCTATTGTCAGTGAGTATGCTTCCGTATGTCTTTTTCGTAAGGTCAAGATGTCAATCTCCTGTGCTTTCGATGTCCCTGCGCTCCGTAAAGCTCTCTATTCCTGAATCGGGACGTATGTTTCGCCGCCCGTGGTGCGATTGATGATCAGCACGCGCGATGGCGTCACTTTTTTCAAAAGGTATCCTTCAACATCAAGGGCCTGGCCGGCTTCGTATTCCCAGCCGTTGATGATCGCCATTTTCCTGGTTCCTGCTTCAACATAACCGGAATAAACAACTTTGGGCCCTTCCGGAGCGCCTTTTATCTCTTCCTTCTGGGCAAAGGCGCGGTAGGAAGCCTTGTCCCAAAAAGGATTTTTGCTCCACGGGGCCTCCGCTCTCTGCGCTACATAGATATCGGCCGCAGTTGCCTTGTTGGACATTATATCACTGGCCAAAGCGGAAAGAACAGCCTTTTCTTCAACGGGCGCGGTTGCCCTGGCTGCCTTTTTGGCGGAAGGACCGGCGATTAGAAGCTCATAGCCCGCATACAGGACCGCTACGGTGGCAACCGCCAGGATGATCATTTGTCTTGTGTTGAGCTTCTTCATTTTTTTCGCTTCTGCCTAGCCGGCCAGAGCCACCCATATCTTCAATTCAAAATCCATGGAGTCGCTGCTTTGCTCCAGGTTGATTCTCTCGATCCGGTCGATATACGGCAGCGCCCCCAGCCCGATCATCAATTTCCGGAAATCGGCAAATTCACCTTTCAGTATTGCCGTGTAGAGGAGGCTTTGCGAATTGCCGGCCATGGTTTTTATATCCGGGATGAGGGAAAGGATGTGGATGCCGGCCTTGGCCGCTTCCGCCCGGAAAGAATCCTGAAATTCATCCATGCTCTGCCGGGAGAGTTTCGTTTTAATCGGGTTCGGCAGAATACGATCCTCTTTTTGTAACTGGGCCTGGCTGATGAGCTGATATATCTGCCGCAGTTCCTTCTGTTCGTCAATTTGCGCCTGAACGGCGGCGACAGCTTTCGAACGTTTGACGTTATATCGATGCAGGGGAAAAATCCCGAGCAGAATCACCAGAATAAGAATCCCGCCGCAGATGACCATGTATCCCACGGTTTTGGATGGAATTTTCTCCATTATTTTTTTAATCATCGCTACCCTATTTTCGCGTTGATCACAAACTGCAGGATCTCACCCTTCCTGAAATCTGCGGCGCTGCTTTTTTGCAAAACCACACCGTGCAGCATCGGTGAATTTTCCAGTTTCATCACATATTGGGCCAGTTGCGAGTCCAGCGAGACGCGGGAACCCAGGACAACGCCCTGGAGAACAAGGCTTTCCTGCTGCGCCACTTCCTTTCCGGCTGCGCCGGTTTTTTGTTCCCCGGCAACCGACTCCGGAATGGACATCCGCACCTGGGTCAGACGAATGTCGTCCGGCGTCAGGAAAGACAATTCGCTGATCAGCGCCAGACCTGTGTATTTCTGCGAATACCGCTGGTTGTGCTGATTGCGCATTTTCATTTCTTTGGCCATCTCGGCAATTTTATCTTTAGACAGCCGTGGGCCGATCAGCGAAAGCTCTTTTTCGAACTTTCCTTTCTGGTGGTTCAGCTGTTTGGCCTCGCTTACCTGAAAAACCATGATGGCGAGGCAAACGGTCAAAGCGGCCGCGAATGCGGAAAAAATACCACGGTTGATCCTTTTGCGGATCAGCTCCTGTTTTTTTTGTTGGTAGGTGAAGATAGCGTTCGGCGTATGCTTCCCGTCCGACAAAGCCAGTCCGACGGCCGGAATCATCTCGGCTTTTTCCGCCAAGGACGTAAGTCCGCTTGCAGCGGGAAATGGCTTGTCCGCAAATGGATCGAAATATTCACTGATGGAGCCGATCTGTTCTCTTAAGTAATGCAGCAGGGGGTAATGGAATACGCTGGCGACCGATGAAAGATATACCTTCTCCACCTTTTCAAACCCGACGGAGGTGGCGAAGTATTGCATCGTTCTTTCGATTTGCCGCAGCAGACGATCCAGAGCGGGCGCCGTCATTTCCAGGATTCCGGTTTCGGCCCAGTTGACGCCGTTGTCTTCTTTCATCCATTGATTCTGATCGGCCGCAATTTCATTCAATAGAGCTTTGGCTTTTTCCTTTTCTTCCCTGGCCTCCGGCGGCGCTTCCGCGATGGCCTCATCGATGGCCTCCATCATGCTGCTGATGCCCGTCTTGAAGTCGCGCGTCATCACCAAATCATTTTTCCGGTAGATGTCGATTCTCGAGTAATCATAGCCTATAAAAATGCTGGCAATGGCGCCTTTCCCGGCGGGGATCCAATTCGTCCGAAAATAATTTTGAATGGCAAAGGAGGAGATGGTGACGCCCGCCAGATTGACGCCGATGGAAGAAAACAAATTTTTTACTTTCTCAGGCTCGGACCGGGGCGCGCTGTACACCATGACAGCGTATTTGGGAATGCCCTGGTCGCTGATTTTGCCTTGAATTTCGTAATCAAAAAAGGCTTCCTTCTCATCGATGGGATTTTCTTTCCTGGCCGCCCAGTAAATGACGTTTTCCATTTGATTCGCGGGGACAAGCGGTATCTTCAAATGAAAGACATTCACTTCCGCGGAGGACATCATCGCCCAGACATCACAATCATCCAGCGATCCGGCAAATGCCGCAAGCGATGATTTGAGCATACGGTTGAATTCGGCGGTTTCCCCGGAAATCCCGTCGCCGAGTTTTACAACTTTTTGATCGACCAGGGTTGGTCTGCCGTCAGCGGTTTTCCTCATTTTGACCATCGTGACGGCTTTGGACCCGATATCCACGCCCACCTGATACGGCCGCTTCCCCTTGAACAAACGGGATAAATTGGCGGTTATTTTCAGGGGAGGCTTTTTCTTTAAAGAGAGCCTCCGGCCCCCGCCTTTTGTTGCCGAAAAAGGCGGCTTCGTGCCGCGGATCACGTTTAACAATTTTTCCGTTGAGTTAATTTCTTTTGCCTTTGTCAAGGAAACCCTCTCAGCCGCAATCTGTTTCGTAATTGAAGCAAAACGACACCCGACTTACTCCAGTAAATGTTGCTTTCTCTTCATATTATGACTCATTTCTCATAAATGCGTCCTTCTTACAATATTTCAAGAATTATTACAAACATTTATATTTAATATTAGTGTTCCAATGTTTTTGTAAAATGCCCGTTGGCGATGCCTGAGTGCTTGAATATTCATGGCTCGATTTTTATAAAAAAATTGAAATCGATAAATTGTCGCACGCCTTGAAACCCTTGTCAGATATGGCTTTTCAAAGCTTATGTCTTCTAACGTTGGGACACTAATGATATTTAATGAACTCGTAAAAAGTCAATTTCGCACTCTTTTCGTTATATCGGTCTCTTTTCGTCATACCGGTCTCTTTTCGTTATACCGGCGAAAGCCTGCCCTCGAGAAATCGGGGGCCGGTATCCAGTAATTACAATGAGTCATGGACCCCGGCACTCGTGCCCTCACGCCACCCTTAGGTGGTTAGGGTGTTCGCCGGGGTGACGACTTGGGTTACTTGCTATGAGTTCATCAATTCTTCAGTATCTCAAAAAATCCCTCTGAATCCTCCTTTACAAAAGGGGGACTTGCCTTGGCCTTCGTCCAAATCCCCCTGAATCCCCCTTTATAAAAGGGGGACTTGCCTTGGCCTTCGTCCAAATCCCCCTGAATCCCCCTTTATAAAAGGGGGACCTCCCAATTCTCCCTCCTTTTCTAAAGGAGGGCCGGGGAGGATTTTAAGGGGGACTTACCAGATTCTTTCCGATTACGACCATTTGCAACGGACCTGCATAGACGCGCCCGTTTACAAAAGGGGGACTTGCCAGATCCTTTCCGATTACCATCGCATCAGCCCCCTCTTTTCCAAAGAACCACCAATCCAGTCCCCCTCTTTTCTAAAGAGCCACCGATCCGGTCCCCCTCTTTTCTAAAGAGGGGTTAGGGGAGATTTTACTGAAATTAATTCTTGACGTCCTCGTAAAAAGTCAAGGCGCCTTTTCGTCATACCGGCGAATACCCAGGGGGCACACGAGCCGGTATCCAGTAACTACAGTTGGCTATGGACCCCGGCCTACGCCGGGGTGACGGTTTGAATTACTTTTTGCCAGTTCATCAACCTTGAACTTAGAACATTTTTTTCTTCTGTCTCCTGACTTCTGTCTTCTGTCTTCTGTCTTCTGACTTCTGACTCCTGCTCCCTCGCGTGACCTTCAGGTTATTGGGTGCCCAGGGCTTTCGCCGGGGTGACGACAGGGTTACTTGTTGCAAGTTCATCACATTTAGCTTTGCACACGATGAAAGAGCTTGAAACGCATACCGGATTTTGCTAAACAAGCAGCGCCTCATAAAATTATCATAAGGTAAACGTAATGGCCGCGAAATTAAAAACGATCCCTTTTCCTGCTCTGTCCCTTCTATTGCTGTTGTTTTCCGCGTCGGTTTCAGAAGGTTACTTTCCTGTCTCTGAAAAGATCCCCGATTCCATCGTTTCTGTCTCTTCCGGATACGTGGTGGCCGTCGATAAAAAAACGCAAAAGCTTTACGTTTTTAAAAAAAGCGACGGTTTTACACGAGTTTTCGAAGCCGCCTGCTCAACAGGAAAGAACCAGGGCGCCAAGCAGATCGCCGGAGACGCCAAGACTCCGACAGGAATTTTCTTCGTGACGAAAATCCTCAACAATCCCGGCCCCCCCGAAACCTACGGAACTCTCGCCTTCCCGCTGGATTATCCGACCATTACGGACAGGAAAGCGGGCAAGAACGGAACCAACATCTGGATCCACGGCACGACCAAACCGATCATGCCTTTTCAAACGAACGGGTGCGTTGTCCTGAATGATGAAGATGTTCAAGCGCTGGCCAAATTTATTCAACTGAATAAAACACCGGTCGTGATCGTTGAGTCCATCCGCTGGATTTCACGAAATCAAACGATTCCGGTCAAAAAAGAACTGGAAAAAGTCCTTGCCGACTGGACAAAAGGATACTTGGATGGAGATATCAAAGCGATGGACAAGCTTTATTTGAAAAACTTCCAGATCGCGGGTAAAAAACGCGACCAGCTCGCGAGCAGCCTGTCCAATATTCAAAACATCAAACAACATTTTGTTTTGACGCCGAGAGATATTTCCATGTTACGGCACGATCAGGATGCGGTAATTGTCTTCGATCGGATCACGGGCGTCAACAAAGACGGTTCTTTCAGCGGGTCTTTTCAAAAGCTTTCGCTGCAAAACGTCAACCGGAAGTGGCTGATCCTGGACGACGAAACGGTCATCACGGTGCCGGTTGTCCGGAAAGCCGCGAGCCCTGTAATTTCGGCCTCTGACACGAAATCCGCAACCGGGGCAGCAGTTCAACAGCTGGTCGCCGGCTGGCGGAAAAGCTGGGAATCCGGAAACATGTCCGCCTATCGCTCCTGCTACGCTCCGGATTTTTACACACGGGAAATGAACCTCGATCAATGGATCAGCTACAAGACATCCGTGCGCAACCGCAGCAAAAATATCCGGATCCGCATCGCCGATGTGCGCGTCAGCGCCGCCGCCAATCAGGCGACCGCTGTCTTTCAGCAGCACTACAGCTCCAACCTGCTGAAAAGCTCCGGCGTCAAGAAGCTGGAAATGAGGAATATCAACGGGGCCTGGAAAATCACCCGGGAAAGCATGCAGTAAACCCCCGCGTCATGTCATTCCAACCGTAGGGATCGGTCCCCGACCGATCCGCTCATTCCGGAGAAGGGCGAAACGGCATGAAAATGAATTGCGGCAGAGTCTCTTCGCGGGAACGATGAAAAACAGATTGTATAAAGGTCTCGGAGAAAATGAAAATAGCCGCGGGCTCAAACCCGCAGCTATCGGCTTCAATGGAGGCGGCAATGAGATTCGAACTCATGAATAACGGTTTTGCAGACCGCTGCCTTAGCCACTTGGCTATGCCGCCAAATAAATGGAGCGGGCGAACGGATTTGAACCGTCGACGTCTACCTTGGCAAGGTAGCACTCTACCACTGAGTTACGCCCGCTCACTTAAGAACGCCGGTGACTATAACAAATCGCTTCGTCTTGTCAATAGAAAAATGGCGCCGCGGCCTCCTCAAACGCCGCCCCGCTTTCTGACGGGCCGTGACGCCGAAATCCCAAACCCGTTGATATCAAAGGTTCTCCGGATTCCGGTAGGTTCCACGATAGAACTTGAACAGATAATCCAGCCCCGAATAAACCGTCAGCAGTAAAGCCGCGTAAAGGATGGCCGTGCCCACCAGGTGCGCGTCCAGCCCCAAAAAGGGGTAGTGGATCATCAGCGCGGTTACGGCAATGACCTGCGCGACGGTTTTTTGCTTTCCCAGATTGCTGGCCTGGATGTAAATCCCCTCCGAAGACGAGATGCTGCGGATGCCGTCCACAATCAGATCCCGGATGATGATGATCACGACAATCCAGGCGTCAATCCGCCCGATCGGAATCATGAGAATCATGGCTGTGTTGACGATGATCTTGTCGGCCAGCGGATCCAGAAATTTGCCCATCGTGGTGATCAGATCGTATTTGCGGGCGATATACCCGTCCAGAAAATCCGTCAGGGCGGCCAGAACAAACAGGACGGCCAGGACCAGGGACCAGAAGGGGCCGGGGGACGCCAAAAGAAAAAACAAAAACGGCACAACGCTGATACGGGCCAGCGTAATGCTGTTGGGAAGGTTCCTGATTTCTCGTCTCTTGTTCATACTCCCTTTCGCCTGTTTTATCCGTTAGGACCTGATTCCCCGAAACCGGCTGGCCGGCGGTCGCATTTCCCGCGGCAAGCCGACTATTTCTTCGGCACTTTTTTCCAGTCTTCCAGAAACAGCGCGATGCCCTTATCCGTCAGGGGGTGCCGTGCAAGCTGTGCGATGACTTTAAAAGGAATTGTGGCAATGTCCGCGCCCATCAGTGCGGTATCCAGCACATGTTTCGGATGACGGATGCTGGCGACGATGACCTCGGTGTCATACTCATAGTTGTCGTAGATATCCAGAATCTGCTGAACCAGTTCCATGCCGTCATGCGCGATATCGTCCAGACGTCCGACAAACGGGCTGACATAGGCCGCGCCGGCTTTGGCCGCCATCAGGGCCTGAAGCGGTGAGAAAACCAGGGTCTGATTGACGTCGATGCCGTCCGCGGCAAACATTTTGGTCGCTTTGAGGCCTTCGGTCGTCATCGGAACCTTGATGACCACCTGATCGCCCAGCCGCGCCAGTTTTTTGCCTTCGGCGTACATCCCTTTCGCTTCCAGACTCACCACCTCCAGGCTGACCGGCCCTTCAACGATTTCCAGAATTTCCTTCACCACGGCCTCAAACCCTCTTTTTTCTTTAGCAACCAGAGACGGATTGGTTGTCACGCCGTCCACCATTCCCAGCGACAGCCCTTCACGAATTTCCGCGATGTTCGCCGTATCGATAAAAAATTTCATAATCCCCCCTGAATCAATGCGTTATTTTTTTTCTGTCAGGTACTTCTCAAAGCATTCCCTGCTGCAAAAGCAGTGCGTCTTGCCGTCGATTTCTTTCACATACGCCTGGCTTTTGGGAACGTAGGTTTTGCAAAACGGATCCTGCACCAGGTCCTCTCCTTTCGGCGTTTCGTTCACGCGATAGGCCCTGACTTCCGGCGATTTCATCCCCCGGAACATGGTTACGATCCTGTAGCTCACGTATATCAATACCAGGATAGCCAGCACTTTGATAATATTCATGTCAACCTTCTTTTCCGTCAAATACGTTCAACGATTTTGTCGTTGTCCAGCCGGTCTTTCAGTCCCCGCATCGAAACGCCGAACACCGGGTGAATCAGATAAGAAGCAATCTCGCACAGAGGTTCCAGCACGAAAAGCCTCCGATGCATTTCCGGATGCGGCACCGTCAGTTCCTCGTCCCGCACAATCTCCTGGCCGTAGAGCAAAATATCCAGATCGATGATTCTGGGACCTCCCTTAACCGTCCGGACCCGCCCCAGGGAATTTTCAATGCGCCGGAGTTCCTTCAAAAGTTTCCAAGGCGGAAGGACGGTTCGGATTTCCGCCGCCGCGTTGACAAACCAGCCCTGTTTTTCCAGCTCCTCCCGCTGCTCCCGGACGGCCGATTCCGGAATCACCGGCTCCGTCCTGTAAAAAGACGAGACCCTTTCCAGCGCAATCCCCGAAACGGCGGAAAGTTCTTCAAGGGCCTGCCGGCACTGCTCCAATGGGTCCTGAAGATTGGCGCCAATGCCGATGTAGGCCAGGATTCCCTCCAGCATAACGCCCGCCTAGCGGGAGCCCCGCAGCCCCAGAACATCCTGCATGTCATACATGCCGTTTTTCTGTTTGACGATCCATTGCGCCGCGCGAATGGCGCCTTTGGCGAAATTGTCCCGACTCTGCGCGCGGTGGACGATTTCCAGCCTCTCCCCGATTCCCCCGAAGATTACCGTGTGCTCGCCCACAATGTCTCCGGCCCGGATTGTCTGAATGCCGATCTCTCTTTTGGTCCTCTCGCCGATCATGCCGCAGCGCTCATACACCGCTTCCTTTTCCAGATCGCGTCCCAGCCTCGCGGCGATCACCCGGGCCATCTGCATGGCGGTTCCGCTGGGCGCGTCTTTTTTCAAATGATGATGCGCTTCGACAATTTCGACATCGTAATCTTCATAAAGAATGCCGGCGCAGTATTCCAGCACCTTCAGCATGACATTGACGCCCACGCTCATGTTGGGCGACAGAACGCACCTTGTTTTTTCGGCAAGCCTCCGAACGGTTTTCATTTCTTCGGCGGTGAACCCCGTGGAGCCGATCACGATGGCGCGGTTTTTTTCGCTGGCGGTCTTCAGATAGCTCAGCGAGGCTTCATGGTCCGTAAAGTCGATCACTACGTCGGCCTGATCGATGCAGTCGGCCAGACTGTCGCTGACCAGCGCGCCGGTTCGCCCCGCTCCCAGAGAATGCCCCAAATCTCTTCCGATAATCGGATGGCCTTTCACCTCGATGGCCCCGACCACGCAAAGTTCCTCCATAGCTGAAATCATGCTGATGATCCGGCTCCCCATTTTCCCGCCGGCGCCTGTGACAATCACCTTTACCATACTGCCTGCTCCTTTTTGCATCCGTATGAACTGGAAAAGCCCCCGTCTTCCCGGTTTGCTGCGTCCAATACTTCTTTACACAGCGTTTTTACGTTTAATGTCTTTGGTTGACGCAAATCCCCAAGGACAAGGGGTTGCAACCTTTTGTCCCGCTGCAGCGCGTCCTGATGCTCTGCAGAGGAATTTGGGACGCCTGTCTCAGGAAATCAAGCCGTAATCGGCCAGCGCCTTTCTGAGCTTCTCCAAATTTGCCGGCGCCATCGGGCAGAGCGGCAGCCGGTATTCAGCGGTAATCCTGCCCATCAAGGCCAGAGCGGCTTTGACGGGAATCGGGTTCACCTCAATGAACAGAACATCAAACAAAGGACTCATTTTTTTGTGCAGCGCCCGCGCCCCGGCAAAATCTCCGGCTTCAGCGGCATCGACCATCGCGGACATATCGGCGGGAACGACATTGGAGGCGACGGAAATGACGCCCTTCCCGCCGATCGCCATCAGGGGAAGCGTAAATCCGTCGTCGCCGGACAATACGTCGAATTCCGGGCCGCACAAATCCAGCACGTCATTCATCTGCTTGAGAGATCCGGACGCTTCCTTGATCCCGACGATGTTGTCGATTTTGGCCAGACGGGCAATCAGTTCCGGCGACATGTTGACGCCGGTCCTCCCGGGAATATTGTATGGGACGATCGGGAAAGGCACGCTCTTCGCGATTAGCGAAAAATGCCGGTAGAGCCCTTCCTGCGTCGGCTTGTTGTAGTAGGGACAGGCGATGAGCGCGCCGTCGGCGCCCGCTTCATACGCATGCCGGGTCAGGCGCAGCGCTTCCGCCGTGCTGTTGGATCCCGTCCCGGCAATAACCGGCGCCCGTTTTTTCACCGCATCGATGGTGATTTCAATCACCCGGTCGTGCTCATCATGGGACAGGGTCGGCGATTCGCCGGTTGTCCCGCAGGGCACCAGACCGTCGATGCCGTTCGCGATCTGGAACTCGATCAGATCCCTCAACGCCGCCTCATCCACCTTTTCGTTTTTAAAAGGCGTCACCAGCGCGGTAATGGCTCCTCTGAACATAAAACAGGCCTCCTCCGGATTTCTTTTTTAAAATTCGATTTCCACGGTTGAGGATTCCCGGCAAACATCGCCCTCATCGCACAACTGCAAACGGTAGCTGTACGTCTCCCCTTGCCCGACCGAGGAATCGACAAACCGATACTCCCGGCTCTTTTCCCCGGCGTTGTCCGCCGGCAGCCGGTCGATGGGCTCGAAAGCGCGCGGACAATCCCGGCATCTGTTGCCCGGCGCGCCCAGCGTGCTTCTCTCGATGAGTATGTAACCGAGATGCCCCGAAGATGCAAGCCGCCAGCTCAGAACGGCCGCGCCTTTTTCATTCGAAACAGCCAGTTCCTGAACCGCGCTGCTTGCGGCAGCGTTGGACGCCGGGGCAACGGGATTGGCTTTCAGGCCGCAGCCCAGAAGCAAAAGAGCGCAAAGCGCAGCCGGTCCGATGCTATTTTTTATCAAGAGCTTTTTCAAATTCCCGAATCCTTTCCCTGACTGCTTTTTGCGCAGTCCCTCCGAAATGGCCGCGGGCGTTGACGGCGTTTTCCAGCCGTACCCTGGAGAGGATCGACGCCTCAAAACCGCCGTAAAAAGACTGATACTCTCCGAGAGTCAGGTCCTCCAGCGTCCTTTTGGTTTTGATGCAGTAGGCGACAATGCCGCCTGCGATTTCATGGGCGCTGCGGAAGGGGACTCCTTTTTCAACCAGATATTCCGCCACATCGGTGGCGGTTGAAAAACCTCCGCCTGCCGCCAAATGCATTCTGGCGGCGTTAAACCGGATGTGCGCCAGCATTTCCAGGAAAATCGCGAGGCAGTCGCGAAGGGTGTCCACTGCGTCAAACAACGGCTCTTTGTCTTCCTGAAGGTCCCGGTTATACGTCATGGGAAGCCCTTTGAGCAGCGTCAGGATCGCCGTCAAATCGCCGTAAACTCTTGCCGTTTTGCCCCGGATCAGCTCCGCGACGTCCGGATTTTTCTTCTGCGGCATGATGCTGCTGCCGGTGGTGTAGGCATCGGAAATCTCGGCGAAGCCGAATTCTTCGGAAGACCACAACACGAGATCCTCGCAGAAACGGCTCAGGTGCGTCATGGCCAGCGACGCCGTAAAAATAAACTCCGCGATATAGTCCCGGTCGGCCACCGTATCCATGCTGTTTCGGCTGACTTCCGGAAAGCCCAGAAGCCGGGCCGTGCGGGTCCGGTCGATCGGCAGCCCCGTTCCGGCCAGGGCCGCCGCCCCCAGCGGCAAAACGTTCAGGCGCTTTTGGCAATCTTCCATCCGCTCTCCATCGCGGGCAAACATCTCGGCAAACGCCAGCAGATAGTGGGACAGCAGAACCGGCTGCGCCTTCTGCATGTGCGTGTAGCCGGGCATGACGGTGGAGATTTCCTTTTTGGCCATGCCGACCAGTTGCTTTTGGAGCGCGGTGACGAGGCGGATCAAACCGTCCACCTCGTCGCGCAGATACAGCCTGACATCCAGCGCGATCTGATCGTTGCGGCTGCGCGCGGTGTGCAGTTTTGCGCCCGCGTCTCCCACGCGCCGGATCAGCTCTTTTTCAACGGCCATGTGAATGTCTTCGTCAGCCGGATCGAAAAGAAAACGACCCTTTTCCAAATCGGCCCGGATGCTCTTCAGCCCGCGGATGATCGCCTTCGCGTCCTTGCGGAAAATGATGCCCGAATCGGCCAGCATCGTCGCGTGGGCAATGGAACCTTCAATGTCATAGCGATACAGGCGGCAATCCACATGAAGGGAGCTGGTAAAGCGCTCCACGCTGGGAGCCGTGGCTTCCTGAAATCGTCCCGCCCAGGGTTTTTTTGTGTCGGCCATGATGCGCCCTCTTTTGATATGGTTTATTTTTTCATCATTTTCTTGATCCTGAGCCGCAGGCCGTTGAGGCGGATGAAGCCGATGGCGTCCTTCTGGTTATAGACTTCGTCTTTCTCAAACGTGGCAAACGCCTCGCTGTAAAGCGAAAAGGGGGATTTACGGCCGACCACGATGCAGTTTCCTTTATAGAGCTTCATCCTGGCCGTGCCGGTGACGTTTTCCTGCGTCGCGTCGATATAGGCCTGAAGCGTCCGCATTTCCGGCGCATACCAGAACCCGTTGTAGACGAGCTGGGCGTATTTCGGAATGAGTGAATCGCGCATCAGCATGACCTCCCGGTCCATCGTGATGGACTCCACCGCCCGGTGCGCCGCCCACAGAACCGTGCCGCCGGGCGTTTCATACACGCCGCGGGATTTCATGCCAACGAACCGGTTTTCCACCATGTCCACCCGGCCGACTCCGTTGGCGCCCGCCAGCAAATTGATGCGGTCCATCAGCTTCGCGGGCGACATTTTTTTGCCGTCGATCGCCACGGGGTTACCTTTGACAAAATCAATTTCCACGTAAACAGGCTTGTCCGGCGCGGCTTCGGGCGATTGGGTCAGCACGAAAATATCTTCCGGCGGCTCCGCCCACGTATCTTCCAGAATGGCGCCTTCATGGGAAATGTGCAGCAGATTGCGGTCGGAACTGTAGGGCTTGTCCTTGGTCAGCGGAAGCGGAATATTGTGCTTCTCGGCGTAATCAAACATGGACTCCCGGGAATCGAACGTCCAGTGGTCGTCCTTCCAGGCCGCAATGATATTGATTTTGGGGTTGAGCGCGATGTAGGTGAGCTCAAAACGCACCTGGTCATTGCCCTTGCCGGTCGATCCGTGGCAAACCGAATCCGCCTTTTCCTTTTGAGCGATTTCGATCTGTCGTTTGGCGATCAGGGGACGGGCGAGCGACGTTCCGAGCAGATAGGTTCCCTCGTAAATCGCGTTGGCGCGCAACGCCGGAAACACGAAATCCCGCGCAAATTCTTCCCGCAGGTCTTCGATGTAGATTTTGCTGGCGCCCGTCCTCAAAGCCTTTTGCCGGAGTCCCGTGAGCTCTTCTTTCTGTCCCACGTCGGCCGCAAAACAAATAACCTCGCAGTCGTAGGTTTCAATCAACCACCGGACGATCACCGACGTGTCCAGCCCGCCGGAATAAGCCAACACCACTTTTTTAATTTTTTTTGCCACGACCTTTCCTCCTAAAGCAATATTTCCAAAACCGCCTTCTGCGCGTGCAGGCGGTTTTCCGCCTCGTCAATCACGACGGATTGCGGCCCGTCGATAACCTCGGCGGTAATTTCCTCGCCGCGGTGCGCGGGCAGGCAGTGCATCACGATGGCGTCTTTCTTCGCCGCTCCCAGAAGCTTGCCGTTGATCTGGTATTTCGCGAAAATTTCTTTCCGCTTTTGGGACTCGGCCTCCTGCCCCATGCTGGTCCAGACGTCCGTATAGAGGACGTCCGCTCCCGCCGCGGCTTCAAACGGATCGCGGCACAGCCGGACGCGATCCCGACCGTCTTTCCGGCTTTCCTTCATCAGACGATCGTCCGGATCGTAGCCTTCGGGACAGGCCAGCACCAGTTCGAAAGGCAGGTGTGTTGCCGCTTCGATCCAACTGTTGGCCACATTGTTCCCGTCGCCGATATAGGCAACCCTGACGCCTTCATAGGATCCTTTTTTCTCCTGAATTGTAAACAGATCCGCCAGAATCTGGCAGGGATGCAGCAGGTCAGTGAGACCGTTGATGACCGGAATGGTCGCATGGCGCGCCAGCTCTTCAACTCTTTCCTGGGCAAAGGTCCGGATCATGACGCCGTCGAGGTAGCAGGACATCATCCGCGCGGAATCCGCGAGCGTTTCTCCGCGTCCGATCTGCGTGTCCCGGGAATTCAGAAACAGCGCGATGCCGCCCAGCTGGTACATGCCCACTTCAAACGAAATCCGGGTGCGCGTGGAAGACTTGTCGAAAATCATGCCCAGCGTCTTGCCCTCAAGCGACGCGTGCTTTCTGCCTTCTTTCAGCATTTTTTTGAGCCGCGCGGTCCGGCGCCAGATTTCTTCAAAATCCGGCGGCTGCATGCCGGTAAAACTCAGCAAATCTTTTTTCATTTCCCCTCCATGACGTCATCGAGTATGGAAATCGCGGCATCGATATCCTTCTCCTCCACAATCAGGGGCGGAATAAAACGCAGGGTCTTGCCGCCGGTACAGTTGATCAGCAATCCTTTTTCCTGGCAGGCCCTGACGATGTCCGCGCCGTCGATGGTCAGGGAGCAGGCCAGCATAAGCCCCCTGCCCCGCGCCTCGGAAATAATTGCGTGCCTGGCCTTCAGATCCTGAAGTTTGGCCAGAAAATAATCCCCCATGCGTTGACAATGCCCGAGCAGGCCGTCTTTGATCAGGGTTTTCAACGTGGCTTTGGCCGCCGCCATCGCCAGCAGGTTGCCGCCGAAGGTGGATGCGTGATTGCCGGGCGAAAAAGCGCGGGCCACTTCATCGGTCGCCAGCATGGCGCCCACCGGAAAGCCGTTGCCCAGCGCCTTGGCCAGCGTCATGATATCGGGTTTCACGCCGGAATATTCGCAGGCAAACAGCTTGCCCGTCCGCCCGACGCCGGTCTGCACCTCATCGACGATCATCAAAATCTTATGACGGTCGCAAATCTCCCGCACTTTCGCCAGGTAGCCGTCATCGGGAATGATCACGCCGCCTTCCCCCTGAATCGGCTCCAGCATGATCCCGCAGGTCCGGGGAGAAATGGCCGCCTCCAGCGCCGCCGCATTGTTGAACGGGACGTAGGAAAAGCCGGCCAGAAGCGGCGTAAATCCGAATTGAAACTTCTCCTGACCAGTAGCGGTGATGGTCGCCATCGTCCGGCCGTGAAAAGAGTCTTTCATGGTGATGAGTTCGAATTTATCCGGGCCCAGATTTTCATGGGCGTATTTGCGCGCCAGTTTGATGGCCGCCTCATTGGCTTCCGCGCCGCTGTTGCAGAAAAAGACTTTTTCGGCAAAAGAGTGCTTCGTGAGCAGCGCGGCGACTTCGCCCTGGGGCTTCGTGTAATACAGGTTGGAGACGTGCATCAGCTCTTTGGCCTGTTTTTTGATCGCCTTGACAACTTTGGGGTGGGAATGCCCCAGATTGCAAACGGCGATCCCCGCGACAAAATCCAGATATTCTTTACCGCTGGCGTCCCAGAGTCTTGCGCCTTCGCCTTTGACCAGCGCAACCGGCACCCGCCGGTAGGTGTTCATGATATGCTGATCGGCCAGCGCCATAATTTTCTTTTCGTCCATGAGCCGTTCCTTTTTGAAGTTTTATAAAACGATTTGCGTTCCGATTCCCTCGTCTGTGAAGATTTCCAGCAGGATCGCGTGTTTCAGCCGCCCGTCCACGATGTGCGCCTTTTTCACGCCGCCGCGCAGCGCCTTGAGGCAGCATTTGACTTTGGGGAACATGCCGCCTTCCACAATTCCTTCCTCAATCAGGCGCAGCGCTTCCCGATTCGTCATGGTATTGATCAGGTTTTTTTCCGCGTCCAGAACGCCCGCCACATCCGTCAGCAGAAGCAGTTTTTCCGCGTTCAGGGCGGCGGCCACTTCTCCGGCGACGATGTCGGCATTGATGTTGTAGGTTTCTCCGTTCTCCCCCATCCCGGTCGGTGCGATAACGGGAATGAACCCGCTTGCGGCCAGGGAAACGATCAACCCGGCGTTGACGGCTTTGACCTTTCCGACCAGTCCGATGTCGATAATCTCGGAGGGCGTGCTTTTCGCTTTCTCGTCGTTCAAATAATATTTCTCGGCTTCCACCAGATTGCCGTCCTTGCCGCTCAGTCCCACGGCCTTCCCGCCGTGCCGGTTGATCAGGCCGACAATTTCCTTGTTGACCATGCCGACCAGAACCATTTCGACGATGTTCATGGTTTCTTCATCCGTCACGCGCATGCCCTGAATGAATTTGGACTCCTTGCCCAGCTTTTTGAGAAAGCCGCCGATCTGCGGCCCGCCGCCGTGCACGACGACCGGATTGATGCCGATGTATTTCATCATCACCACGTCGCGGGCGAATTTGTCCTTCAGGTCCTGATCGACCATGACGTGTCCGCCGTATTTGATGACGATGGTTTTGTTGTAAAACCGCCGGATATAGGGCAGCGCCTCCAGCAGAATGTCCGCCCGCTCCATCGAACTTTGAAGTTTTTCCATCTCGGTCTCCGTTTATAAGATATACCGGCTTAAATCTTCATCTTCCACAATGTTGTCCAGCTTCTCTTCCACGTATTTTGCGTCAATGAGGATTTTCTTCTCCTGCAGGTCCGGCGCGTCAAATGAAATGTCTTCCAGAAGCGTCTCCATAATCGTATAAAGCCTTCGCGCACCGATGTTCTCTGTCCGCTCATTGACGATCGTGGCCACTTCGGCAATTCGTTCCACCGCGTCGGGGGTAAGCGACAACCGGATGTCTTCCGTCGCCATCATCTCCGTGTACTGTTTGACCAGCGCGTTGTTCGGCTCGGTCAGGATCCGGACAAACTCTTCCTTCCCCAGTGAATCCAGCTCTACACGGATCGGGAAGCGCCCCTGCAGCTCCGGAATCAGATCGGACGGCTTGGTTCCGGAAAACGCGCCCGCTGCGATAAACAGGATATGATCGGTTTTGACCATGCCGTAGCGGGTGTTGACGTTCGATCCTTCGACAATCGGCAGCAGATCCCGCTGAACGCCCTCGCGCGAAACATCAGGCCCGTGCTGCAAATCCCCGCCGACAATCTTGTCGATTTCGTCCAGAAAAATAATGCCCGACTGCTCCACGCGGTCCAGCGCGGTTTTGGTGACCTTGTCCATGTCAATGAGCTTTTGCGCCTCGTCGGAGGCGATGATCTCCAGGGCTTCCGGCACTTTGACGTTTCTTCTTTTTTTCTTCTGCGGCATCATATTGCCCAGCATGTCCTTCAGATTGAGGCCCATGTCTTCCATGCCGGCGGCGGAAAAGATTTCGATCATGGGGCCGCTGCGGGGCTCGGCAATTTCCAGCTCCACCATGCGTTCGTCAAGCTTTCCGTCGTGCAGCAGCTTGCGGAGCTTTTCCCGCGTCACGTCCTGTTTGCGAATCTGCTCTTCGTTCAGGGACAGCCGCGTCTGATCCGGATCGACATCCGTCAGCATGTCGCCTACGTTTTTTTCCGAGGGACGGGGCGGCAACAGCAGATCCAGAAGCCGGTCTTCGGCGATTTCAGCGGCCTTCGCCCGGACATGATCCTGCTCCTCGGCTTTCAGCATGTTGATGGAAAGCTCCACCAGGTCGCGCACCATGGATTCCACGTCCCGGCCCACGTAGCCGACTTCCGTGAATTTCGACGCCTCCACTTTCAGAAAAGGAGAGTTGTCCAGCTTGGCCAGCCTTCTGGCGATTTCCGTTTTGCCGACCCCCGTCGGGCCGATCATGATGATGTTCTTCGGCGATATTTCATCCGCCAGCTCTTCGGGAACATTCTGTCTGCGCCAGCGGTTGCGAAGCGCAATGGCCACGGCCCGTTTGGCGTCGGCCTGTCCGATGATATGCCTGTCCAGCCGCTTCACAATCTCACGGGGGGTTAACCCTGAATTATTCATTATTTTTCAAAAACTCCTTCATTTTTTGCTCTTTTTGGCCTCTGTAGGCTTCTCCGCGCCAAGATCGATTTCTTCCAGCGTAATGCGATCGTTGGTGTAAATACAGATTTCCGAGGCGATTTTCATCGCTTCCCTGGCAATTTCCGTGGCGGACAGATCGCTGTGCCTGACCAGCGCGCGGGCAGCCGCCTGGGCAAAAGCGCCTCCCGATCCGATGGCCATCACATCGTCATCCGATTCGATGACATCCCCGTTGCCGGAAATGATGAGGGAATAATCCCGGCTGACCGCGATCATCAGCGCTTCCAGGTGGCGCAGCACCCGGTCGGTGCGCCAATCCTTGGTCAGTTCCACGGCGGCGCGAAGCAGGTTCCCGCCGTATTGCTCCAGCTTCTGATCAAAGCGGTCAAACAGCGTAAAAGCGTCGGCGGTCGCGCCCGCGAACCCGACAATCACCTCGTTGTTGTATAACCTGCGCACCTTGCGCGCACCGTGCTTCAGAACCGTCGTATCCAGCGTGACCTGGCCGTCGCCGGCCACCGTAATGGTATCGTCTTTTTTAACCGCCAGGATGGTTGTGCCTTTGATATGCATGGATTCTCCTGCTCCTTAGCTCGTCACTCATCGTTTCGCCCTGGGATGGGCCTTGTCATAAACTTCCATCAGCCGGTTAATGTTGACCGCCGTGTATTTCTGCGTCGTGGAGAGGCTTTCATGTCCCAGCATCTCCTGGATCGAACGCAAATCCGCGCCGGCCGACAGCAAATGCGTGGCAAAGCTGTGCCGAAGCGCGTGCGGACTGATCTTTCGCCCGATGCCGCTTTTGGCGGTAATCTTATCCACGATGCGCGCAATGCTCCTGGTGGTGATCCTGCCGCCCCGATCGTTTAAGAAAAGCGCGCCGCGTTTTTCCTTGCGGGAAAGCTCCCTCCGGACATCCTCTGTCACGGATAAATAGCGACGGATCGCTTCCAGCGCCCGCGCGCCCACGGGCACAATTCTCTCTTTTTTCCCCTTGCCGCGCACTTTGACCAGCGCGGCGTTGATATGGACGTCGTCCTCATCCAGACCGGCCAGCTCCGCCAGCCTGAGTCCTGAAGAATAAAACAGCTCCAGCATCGCGGTGTTGCGCAGGCCGGAGGCGGATGGATCCGATCCGGACGCTTCCAAAAGATCAAAGGCTTCATCGACCGATAAAAAAGTCGGTATATATTTTTCCACCTTCGGCGTCCGGATTTCCCGGGCCGGATTGTTCTTTACGGCGCCCTCCCGGACCAGAAACTTGTAGAACGCCCGCAGGGAGGATATTTTACGGTTGATGGACGATTTTTTCAGCTTCCGGCCATACAGAAATGCCATGTAGGCCCGGACCGTGTCCATCCGGGCATCCGTTACCGTATTGTGCGCGGATGAATTGTCCCGGCTTTGCAAAAACCTGCCGTATTCCCCGATATCCGTCAGATACGCCTTGCGGGTATGCTCCGACATGTTGCGCCGGACGTCCAGAAATGTTCGAAAAGCGGCAAGCAGGTCTTCCATTTCCTTATCACATCTTGTATTTGCCGAAATCTTCAGCGGATAAATTTTCCAGAAATTCTTTTATTTTGTCTTCCTTGAATTTATCGATATCCGAAAGCTTGATGCCGAAATCGATGTTGCGCGATTTTTCCAGAACGACCTCCTCCACGAAAATCGACGCGTTGGCCCTCAGCGCCAGCGCAATGGCGTCGCTGGGGCGCGCGTCAATCCGGTAGGCTTGCCCGTCCCGCTCCAGATACACGGTCGCGAAAAATGTATTATTGCGGATATCGACTATTTCGATGCGGCTGACCGTAACGTCCAGGGCCTTGAGGAGTTCGTGCATCAGATCATGGGTCATCGGCCTGGAAAATACCACATGTTCCAGCTCCGTGGCGATGGCGCTGGCTTCGAACAAACCGATCCAGATCGGAATCGCTTTGCTTTCCTGCAGGTCTTTCAGGATGACGATCGGTGTATTGGTGATCGGATCGATGGTCAATCCGGACACCTTCATCTCCAGCAGCATTCGCAACCTCCTTGCTTATGGTGTAATCTGTTTTCCCCGAAGCGAGTGCAGGTACCCCCGCGATATTCTCACCGGGACCATCCGGCCAATCAGCTCCGGATGTCCTTCAAAATTGACGATTTTCCAGGAGCTCGTTCGTCCCGTCAACTCCCGCCCGGAATTCCGGCTTGGTCCTTCCACCAGCACTTCCTGGACGCTGCCTTCCAGCGCGGAATTTTTTTCCTGTGTGTGCCGGTCCTGAAGGATCTGCAATTCTTTGAGCCTCTGCCTTTTTTCAGTTTCCGGAACCTTTTCCGTGAGCGCCTCGGCCGCGGTTCCCTTACGCTCAGAATACTTGAATGAAAAAATTGAATCAAACCTGATTTTTTCCATCATGTCAATGGTTTCTTGATAATCTTTCCCGGTTTCCCCGGGAAAGCCGACAATGATGTCGGAGGTGATGCTGATTTCAGGACACACCCGTCTCAAG
>MTBK01144491.1_pt1 | contig 36555 bp, 34 predicted proteins | sample 1535981 | NCBI WGS metagenome assembly MTBK01 (sample SAMN06109225, study PRJNA356200) | anaerobic digester metagenome | isolation source: biogas reactors fed with pig manure or primary and secondary sludge | place: Spain | collected 2016-06-30
TGGCCTAACTTTTACAAAAATCACACAAACTTGTACAACTACTTAGAAAAGTTAGGTTGGAGTTAGCAATGTTGGACGGGTTTTATCGGATGCTTACAGCCTTTTGCCATTGAATACATTGGTTATAATCCCACTGAACTTCTTTTTCACATTTTGTTTCAATTGAAAAGTCTTCATTATAAATTGAATGAAGAACATTGGTTATATAATCAATACATTCTCTAGTTTGACAGTGCACTTGCTTTTCTGTGAACCTTATTACAATCCAACCACTTTCCGTAAAAAATAAATCTCTTATATTATCCTGTTTGACTTCTTCTTCAGGATGGATAAAATGTGTTGGGTATCTGTAATATCCGTCATACGGTTCATCAATTTCTACATCAATGAAGAGATTTATACTTTTGTCAAATAAAACAATGTCGGGTTCATAAGGTTTATCAAAATTTGGTATAACCATATGAACATCGTTGGTTAATTCAATGTTCGATATATTATTCTTGAGGTGGTTAAAAAAATCATTTTCTTTATAACCTTTTTTATTGGATCGTCCATATCTAGGTAGTTTAAGTATAGCATTTGGTTTAGGCATTTTGACAACTGGGTAATGATAGTCCTCCTTTTGTGTGAAATAATTATTCGGGTTAAACAAGATTCTTAAATCATCAGTTTGGTCCTGATTAGGCATAGACTTGACAATTTGTTTTGTGGTTTCAAGAGGCTTTTCTTCTTTTTGCCAAGATTCCTTTTTATCTATTGCTACTTGTTTTTTATCCTTGAGTTGTTGAATTTCATATTGTTTCTCTGTCCATTTATTTACAGGAATTCTCTGACGGGCTTTGCTTTCCGTTTCAACTACTTCTCCCTCCCTTCTGAGAATTTTCTTAAGTTCTTGCTTGTCTTGTTTATATTTTGCCCAATCGATTTTTATTTCAGTAAAAAAAATACTTTTTTCTTCTTTAGTTAACTCAGCAGGTGATTTTACACCATAAAGTGCCATCTTTTCTAAAAAAAAATTTCGATACTCTTTCTGCAGTGGGGATAAATTTCTTTCTTTTTTTCTTTTTTTCATTGGATTATGTAATTTTTACAATTAAAGACGATTTTATCACTTAGTCTTGGAGTACGAGGGGAAAGGAATTCCTTGGAAAACTTAGTCAAGCATCGGCTAATGCTATAAGAAAAAGTGCTGTTTTGTGTTTGTTCTGCCTCTTATAATTATGGGTCAAAAAGACCCTTTTTACTTGATTTGAAGAAAGGTGCAAGAAATATATTTCTGAATTTAGAACTATTGGAAAAATAGACATTTTGTATAGACATTTGAATTGTGTAAAAGTTTCAGGAACAGGGTTGTGTAAAGTTACAAATAATTCGAGAAAATGCACCGGTCGCAATTTGCGACCGGTTTGAATCTCTAAAACACTCCTCAATTATTTTTGTTTTACTCTATTACACAAAACAATAGCAACCGCACAACATGAAATAAGAGTAACTGTCCGGACTGCTGCTGGGGGAATGGGAGCAAGTGAGTGTCCGGGGGTATTGAATAATGGGTTCTTTTTTGTAATTTTGCCGCGCATTGACGTATTGAGTTGTTAGCTCAGCTGGTTTAGAGCACTACCTTGACAGGGTAGGGGTCACTGGTTCGAATCCAGTACAACTCACCACCAAATCATGCGTCGCATAAAGTGATGATTGCTCTGTGTTAGAGCAATTTGAGAAAAACGTGCCCCCGGGGCACGTTTTTTATAAGACACTGTAAATCAGGAAATTAGTTACATTATGCGACGCATACAAGTGCCGGGCAGCGATGCCGGGCGTGTGAGTGCTCCGGGTGGGAGCGCAAAACGTTCAACTCTTCTCCAGAAATTCTTTGGCGGCTGCGTATTCCTGATCGGGTACGCGTACGGTAACGTATTGTTTCCCATGTGTGGATTGGAAGGGGAGGATGGAATTCATGCTGTTGTCAAATACTACGGGATGGAATCCTTCGTTTTCCAGATTTCCTTTTATCACGTTGGCTTGAAAAAGCGTATGGCATTCAGCTACTGTTTTCATGGGATTCTGTATTGAAATTCTCCCGAAAGATACGTAAAATCTTCTTAACTTAGCGGCCGTAAAAACAGGGCTATGAGTAACGTATATTATACCAATTTGAGATCGCGTCCCGGAAGGAGCTTACCCAAAAAGATGGAACTGCTTGTGAAAGCGGCCGGTATAGGAGATTTGCCGTGCAAGGACAAATTTACGGCCATAAAAATCCACTTTGGAGAGCTAGGCAATATGGCGTTTCTGCGCCACAATTATGCAGCTCGTATGGCCGAGTTGTTAAAACAAATGGGGGCTCGTCCTTTTTTGACAGATACCAACACGTTGTACAGCGGATCGCGTTCCAATGCCGTGGATCATTTGTACACGGCTTTTCTGAACGGATACAACGCCATCAGCGTCCCTGCGGCACCGGTCATCATTGCAGATGGATTGAAAGGGACGGACGAGGTGGTGGTTCCGCTGCCGGAAGGGGAGTATTGCAAAGAGGCACGTATAGCCTCGGCCATTGCCCAAGCCGATGTACTGGTGAGCATGACGCATTTCAAGGGCCACGAACAGGCCGGTTTTGGAGGAGCTTTAAAGAACGTGGGGATGGGCGGTGCCAGCGTTGGGGGTAAGTTGCATATGCATTCCGATTCGCAGCCGGTCATAGAGCGGGAGAATTGCATAGGATGCAATGTGTGCGTTGTGAATTGTCGGCATAAAGCCGTTGCATTGGATGCAGAAAAAAAGGCTGTCATAGATTATGAGATCTGTGTGGGATGCGGACAGTGTATAGCCGTGTGCCAATACGATGCGGCTCGGCCCGGAAAATTTTCTTCTACGCAAGAGTTGACGGCAAAAATTGCAGAGTACGCACTGGCAGTGTTAAAAGACAAACCGCACTTTCACGTGGCTTTTATCATGGATGTATCGCCGCATTGCGATTGCTGGAGCATGAACGATGTGCCTATTGTACCCGACATAGGCATTTTGGCTTCTTTTGACCCGTTGGCTTTGGATCAGGCTTGTTTTGATATGGTGCGGAATGCTCCGGCCATGGCGGACAGTATGGCTAATCCCCAGGGCAAAGAAACGCTGGAAGGGGAAGATAAATTTACCTCTGTTCATCCGCGTACAGACGGAGCGTTTGGATTGGCCCATGCAGAGAAAATGCAATTGGGATCGCGTACCTATACCTTGATTGAAGTATGAGATTACGTTCTCTGATATTAACAACAGTCGTTGTTTGTTTTTCTGTTTTTTCTATCCATGCACAAACAGAAGACCTTTTCTATTTGCCTTTTGGGGCGGTGCATGCTCTTCAACACAAAGACCCTTTGGCGTTGGAACACCGTTTCTTTAACGCGCCTTCCATGCATGAATACGGTACCGTTGTATTGGTCCCGGAAACCGCCGGCCGCTCCGGCATGCATGTGAAAACAGCGGCAACCTTGCGTGGAGCCATGCATAGGCTGTACTTTCCGTGGGAATGGGGGCGTCCTCCCGTCAGGGGAGAGCTGAGGCTTGATTTGTTGCCCGATGCCTTGTGGACACAAATATCTAAGGTGGACGAATCTACCGTAACGGGAACGGTGCTTACGGAAGGCAGCAGCGGGTTGGCACATACGTATTTTGCCATCCGTTTTTCCAGGCCAATTAAGGAGTATGGAAAAACCGGGCAGACGCAGGAGGGATTGGAAGGAGTCCTTGCCTTTCCGGTGATGGAGGGGACCGATTTGTCTGTGTATTTTTCTTTTGATTTGGCCAGAGAGCAACAAACGTTTGCCAACGACGGCGAATTGGAAATACACATTGCTTTTTCTGCAGTAGATACAAAAGGAGCGTTACAAAATCTGGAAACCGAGCAAGCCGGAAAGAGTTTTGAGTCTTTGGTGTGGGAGATGGAGCAGGTATGGGAACAAGCGTTGTCGGTAGTGCACATTGAAGACCCGGGACAAACGGAATCGCAAGCGGCCTATAAAAACCGATTCTATGCTTCTTTGGCCGAGTCTATGGCGTGGCCTGTCATTGCACAAGATGTAGACGGTCGGTACAGAGGAGGTGACAACAGCGTGCGTGTGGCCGACTATCATGTGCATTACCAAGGGTTTTATACAGCAGGCTGGGCTGCTTATCCGTTGACCACCTTACTGAAACCGCAAATGGCCCGCCAATTTGCAGCGTCTGTTTTGACCTGGGTAGATCAACATGTGGTAGGAGCGTTACCGGGCATAGATTTTAGGAAAGAAGCAGTGCTTTTACTGACAGATGCGCAGGCCAAAGACATCCTCCCTGATTCTATGGTGCCGCTTGTGACGCAGGTGTTGGAAAAGACAGTGGCAAATCCGTATTTGTTGCTGATACCAAAGACGAGAAAGCTTGGTTTTGTACCTGTGGAATTTGCCGGAGCCGAGGTGTCTTTGGAATCAACCCTTGATTTTTCATACGTCAACTGGTGTTTTATCAGGATGGCCTCTGCCATGGGAAATGCCAATGCGGTACAAGCCACCCGACCGTACGTAACAGCCTATCAATGGTTGTTGGATGGAAAACAGGGATATGCCAGGCCCAGAAACGAAGATTTGTTGTTCTACAACGGCAAAGACTCTTTGGCTCATAAAGACGCTTTGTTGTATGTTCCACATAATATGGAAGATGTAGTAGATAGAGCGCGAGGCAGGAGGGAGTACGGAAAAAGACTGGACCAAGCAGAACCGTTTGCTGAATTGCCGTACTTGTATGTATGGACCACCACTCCATGGAAAGGACAAGAGCAGATCAGGGAAATGATAGACAAGGCCGCACACCGGCAGCCGGAAGACGAAACTCCGGCTTTGCCGCCCCAATGGTTTGTTTTTTCTTCATTGGGATTGTATCCCCTTTGCCCTGGAACGGACCAATATGTGTTGGGTGTCCCGGCGTTTAAGAAGACAACACTCCGGCTGGAGGGCGGTAAAGAACTGGTCATTGAAGCTCCGCAGATGAGTGTCAAAAACAGATACGTGAAAAACGTACTGTGGAATGGGAAACAGCATAACAAAGCCTATATAACGCATAGAGAACTTATGCAAGGCGGTGTGCTCACTTTTGTGATGGGATCCTTGCCGGCGCGGTTAAAGACGTTCCGAGGTGAAAATCTGCCTTATTCCTATTTGAAAAAATAGTATATTTGTAATTTCCAAAACATTAGGCATGCCTTCCAAGAACACATTGATAGTCAACTTATTTGGAGGCCCGGCGTCGGGCAAAACAACATGTGCGTGGGAAGTTGCCAGCAAATTAAAGAAACAACGCATCATTACGGAGTACGTATCTGAGTACGCCAAAGAACTGGTCTGGGATCAGAAACTTGACATCCTGGACGGGAGCGAACCCAATCAGCGTCACATCTTTGAAGTACAAACGCACCGCGTTCGCAGGCTGGTGGGAAAGGTAGATGTGGTTGTTACAGATGCTACTTTATTGAACAGTTTGGTTTTTGGAGTCAATATATCGGATGCATTTCACAAAGAAATATTGGACAACTTCCGCAGTTTCAACAATTTCAATTTGTTTATTCAAAGGACTTCCTACTTTGAACAAGAAGGCAGAATACACGATCTAAAGCAGTCTTTGGAATTGGACGAAAAAATCATAGACATCTTGGTAGGTAATAAAATACCGTTTGAAACGTACAGCCACAGAACGCTGGACCTTGTGATAATGAAAATTAGTTTACTTGTAAAAAAATCTAGATAAATGGCATTGAAATACAACGGACCGCTACAAATACAAATGAACGACATTGCCCAAGTAGCCGGCTATATGTGGGAAAAAGGATGGGCAGAGCGGAATGCAGGAAATATAAGCGTGAACATAACAGAACTTGTGGGAGAAGAAAACAAAAGCCTGCCCGTTATTTCAAAATCACATCTTTCTTGCAACGTACCGGAATTGGAAGACCAATATTACTATGTTACCGTAGCCGGATCTCGTATGCGCGATATAGCCCGCAACCCTATGGATGCCGGAGTTGTGTTGCGTGTGGTGGATGAGGGGACAGCTATTGAAATTTTGGCAGACAAAGATTTGTCGCCCACCATGGAATTGCCCTCGCACATGCTCATGCATCAAGTGTTTGCGAAAGAAGCACTGGCAAAAAAGAAACCGGTGACAGAGGCCAGACGCCTTGTGTTTCATACCCATCCCACAGAATTGATTGCGTTGTCTCATATTGAAGCATTGCAAGATACAGAGGCTGTTACAGAAGCATTGTACAAGATGCATCCGGAAGTCCGAATGAATGTACCCGGCGGACTCTGCTGGGTTCCTTTTCAAAAACCGGGATCTATAGAATTGGCCAAAGCCAGCATCAAAGATTTTGACACGTACGATTTTATGTTGTGGGAACACCACGGCATCTTGGCTACGGGAACAGATATAGTAGACGTATTCGACGCCGTGGATACACTCAACAAAGCCGCCAAAATATATCTCTACCTTGTATGAATTACTACTTTCAGGATAAAGATTCAACCATCATAGCTTTTCAGACAGAGGAAGAATTGGGAGAACAGTCTGTGCAGAAGCTGCTTTGGCTTTTGGAAGGAGCCCGGTTGTTGCAGCCGGACCATCCGGCTTTACAGGTCCGTTATAAAGGGCCTAGAAGAAGCTTGCCTACTCCTTGGAGCACAGTAGCTGTGGAAGTTTGCGAACGTTTGGGCGTTCCGGGTACAAAACGTGTGGAATTGTTTTTTCCATTGGCTCCGGACCAAACGTACGACTACATGTTTTATGAAGTCTATGAAGGCTTGAAAGAACCGCTGTTTGAAACAGGTGCCCGGCGTGAAAGCGTTTTGTCTGTAATGGATATAGAAGCGTACAACCGCCAAGAGAATCTGGCCTTGAGTCTTGCCGAGGTACAGCACCTGCAAGCGTTGTCCCGTCGGTTGGGAAGACCGCTCACAGATTCGGAAGTGTTTGGGTTTTCACAAGTAAATTCCGAGCATTGTCGCCACAAGATTTTTAACGGTACGTTCATCATTGACGGAGTAAAGCAGCCGCATTCGCTCTTTGATCTGATTAAGAAAACATCTGCCTTGAATCCCAACCGCATTGTGTCTGCTTACAAAGACAATTGTGCGTTTGTGCGGGGACCGGGAAACCTTCCGTTTTTTGTCCCTGAAAAAGGGTGCGAACCTTCTTTTTATAGAACGATACCGCACCATACGGTCTTGAGTTTGAAAGCGGAAACACATAATTTTCCTACTACGGTAGAGCCTTTCAACGGAGCGGCCACCGGAGCGGGCGGTGAAATCCGAGACCGCATGGCCGGTGGAAAAGGATCGTTCCCCATAGCCGGAACGGCCGTTTATATGACGGCGTATCCCGGTGCTTTGGAGCGTAGGCCGGTTGCAAAACAATGGCCGTATCACAGCCCGGAAGAGATTCTTACACGTGCTTCTGACGGGGCATCGTCTTACGGTAACAAATTTGGTCATCCGCTTATTTGCGGTTCGCTCTTGTGTTTTGAACACGTTGAGGGGTCTTATAACCTGGGGTATGACAAAGTCATCATGCAAGCCGGAGGCGTTGGTTTTGCCCGCCTGGAAGATGCCCATAAGGGAGTGCCGGAAAAAGGAGATAAGGTAGTCTTGTTGGGAGGTGACAATTACAGAATAGGGATGGGAGGAGGAGCCGGATCGTCTGTGGCTACGGGACAAATGGACCATTCCATGGAAATGAATGCTGTGCAACGTTCCAATCCGGAAATGCAAAAGCGGGTGTACAATACCATAAGGGCTTTGGCAGAAAGCGGAAAGAATCCCATTGTGTCCATACACGACCACGGAGCGGGCGGTCATTTGAATTGCTTGTCAGAATTGGTTGAAGACGTAGGCGGTCGGTTTGATCTGGAACAATTTCCCATAGGAGATCCTACGTTGAGTGCCAAAGAAATTATTGGCAACGAATCGCAAGAGCGCATGGGCTTGGTGGTAAAGGAAGAAGATTTGCCGCTGTTGCAATGCGTGGCAAAAAGAGAGCAAGCTCCCTTGTACGTGGTGGGAGAAGTAACGGGTGACAACCGGCTGATTTTTGAAAACAAAGCTGCGGGTGAAGTGCCTATAGATTTGGAATTGAAAGACTTGCTGGGCTCGTTGCCGGAAACGGTCATGGAAGACGTAACGCACGATTATGCTTTTCAACCGCTGGACTACCAACAAGACAATGTGTCTTTGTTGCAATACGCGGAACGGGTGATGCAACTGGAATCGGTAGCTTGCAAAGATTGGATTGTCAACAAGGTTGACCGATCGGTATCGGGACTGGTAGCCGGGCAGCAAACGGTAGGGGAATTGCAGTTGCCTTTGAATGATTACGGGCTGATGGCTTTGTCTTTGGCCCCGTCGCCTACAGGACATGCCGGGGTAGCCACTTCTGTGGGCCATGCGCCCGTATCGGCATTGATCGATCCGGCGGCAGGCAGTCGTTTAGCCATTGCCGAGGCGCTCACCAACTTGGTTTTTGTGGAGTTGGAAGACGGCCTGCAAGGGGTATCGCTGAGTGCCAATTGGATGTGGCCTTGTAAACACAAAGGAGAGGATGCCCGGTTGTACCGAGCCGTACAATCGGCTAGTGATTTTGCTTCTGCTTTGGGCATCAACATTCCCACAGGGAAGGATTCGTTGTCCATGACACAGAAATATCCGGATGGCAGTGCTGTAAAAGCGCCGGGGACGGTCATCATTTCTACGGTGGCTCCCGTGCCTGACGTGCGTTCCAAAGTACAGCCGGTGTTGGATACCAAGCAAGACTCGGTCCTTATTTATATAGATTTTTCAGGGGCGTTGGGCAAAGAGCGTCAACTGGGAGGATCCGCCTTGGCACAGTGCTTGGGCAAAGTGGGAACTCATTGTCCGGACGTTCACGATCCGCAAATGTTCCAAAGAGGTTTTGCCACGGTACAAGAGATGATAAAAAAGGGCATGGTGCTGGCCGGGCACGATGTCTCTGCCGGAGGATTGCTCACATGCTTGTTGGAAATGTGTTTTGCCAATGTGCAGGGGGGCATTCAGTTGCGTAAGCATGTGTTGGACCAAATAGCCCCTGCAGACCCTGTTGGGGCTTTGTTTTCAGAATACCCCGGGGTAGTGGTGCAAGTGCCGGTAGAACACGCGCACGAAGCTTTAGGTATGTTGCTGGCCAACAACGTGGTAAGCTACCTGTTGGGGACCCCGTCTGCCGGTAGGTATCTTACGGTGGATGATACGTTGTCTTTTGATATTGACAGACTTAGAAACTTGTGGTACAATCCTTCCTATTTGATGGATAAGCGGCAAAGCCATCCGGAGAAAGCGTTGGAACGGTACAATCATTACGGCACGTTGCCGTTAACATATCAATTCCCAAAATTGTTTACAGGACAGATAGAGCCGGAGCAGACAGTCCGCCAGGAAACACCATCGGGCGCTTCTGCGCAACAACCCATTGCGGCCGTTATCAGAGAGAAAGGTTCCCAAAGCGAACGAGAAATGGCTTGGATGCTTCATTTGGCAGGATTCAAGGTACGCGATGTCCATATGGAAGATTTGATATCGGGTACAGAAACGTTGGACACCGTCAAATTGATTGTTTTTGCCGGAGGCTCTGCTCATGCAGACGTTTTTGGATCGGCCAAAGGATGGGCCGGCGCTTTCTTGTACAATCGGAAAGCCAAAGATGCGTTGGAGCGTTTCTATGCTCGGGAAGATACGTTGAGTTTGGGCGTGTGTAACGGATGCCAATTGATGATGCATCTGGGATTGGTCACTTCATGCAATGTAGAATCCTCACCCAAAATGATGCCCAACGATTCCGGAAAATTTGAATGCAGCTTTGTAAACGTAGAAGTGGAAGAAAGTCCATCCATCTTTTTAAAAGGATTGGAAGGAAGCCGCTTGGGATCGTGGATTGCCCACGGTGAAGGCAAGTTTCATTTCCCCAAAGACACCTTGGAAAGGACTGAACATTATAGGGTAGCCATGCGGTACTCTTACGATGCATACCCGGCCAATCCCAACGGATCACCGGGACGAGTGGCAGCCGTTACGAGTGCGTGTGGACGCCATTTGGCCATGATGCCGCATCCGGAACGCAGCCTGTACCCGTGGAATTGGGGATACTATCCGCCGGAACGATGGGCAGATGACATTTCTCCTTGGCTTTCTCTCTTTACAGAGGCTCTGAAGTTTTGTAACGAATAAGGTACACGTATCCGTCCATGGCAGAAACGAGCAATCGGGACTGTCCCACCGGTTGTGCATAATTCACCAAGCCGTCAGACAAACGCACGTCCCATAAGGGGTCTCCGTTTTCTGCCGAATAGGTAAACAAATACCCTTGTGAAGTAGGAACGAACACCATGCCGTCTTGTTCTGTGACGGGAGAAGGTCCAATCTCGTAATCAAAGCCACCGGCTACGCGCCAACGCGCAACGGCTTCTCTTGGCTCTGTTTGGAAGGCAAAGAGAGAGTCGAACATGGTTTTGACGTACACTTGTTTTCCGTCTTGGGACAGGCCCATACTTTCTCTTCCGCCGGATGCTTCCCAGACTGTCTTGCCTGTTCGAGCATCTATTGCGTAACATGTGCGCTCCGGTGTAGTGAAAAAGATTTTTCCATACGCTTTCACAGGCCACGTAGCTGCCGGAGAATACATACGATTTTTTGGTTTGTTACTCCAGACCCATTGCAACTCTCCCGTTTTGGGATGGAAAGAATAGAGATTGTTACCCCAAGACCCGGTTACCACTTGCTCTTTGTCTATATAGGGTCTGGTTTCCATGAACCCATCTATGGCTGTATATTCCCACAACAAAGAACCCGTTTGGGCATCTAAGGCACGGAACGTATTGTCGGATCCGCCTATGTATACGGTATTATCCAAAACTACGGGTGAAGCCACAATGGATTTCTGTGCAGGGTATGTCCAGATGATGCTTCCATTGTTTATATCCAGGCAATACACCTGTTTGTCAGTGGAGCTTACATACACTTTGTTGTCATAAATGGCCGGTGTAGCGTAGATTTTTCCTGCTGTTTGTGTAGTCCACAACGGTTCTCCTTCTTCCAATGTGACGGCTTTTATGGCGCCTTTTGTATTGGTAAAAAAGACCATGCCTTTTGTGGTATCGGCTACGGCGGCAGATCCTATGTCGCTGTCATCCAGAATGCTCCAGAGTATTTCCAGAGAAGGATGCGTGATATCTGTTCCGTAAACCGGTTGCGGCATGCTTTTCCTGTCCAGCCGTAACGGCTTCCCTGTAAAAGATTCTTCATGCCAGGCAGGGTGGGTAAATGAAGTTTGGTCATCCGGTAAAACTACCCGTTCTCTGAAAACGGCTTTTTTGTTGTGGATGGAAACTATGTTGTATCCGGGACCTTCATAACCGCGCGATTGCGATGTCCTGCATTTTACGGACGGGATGCCGTCTGCAGAAAACGCTTCGTTTGTATGGTAATGCCCGCAAAGAGCCAATTGGATGTTTTTTGTGGCCAAGAGGTCAATGACTTTGCCGTAATTGCTCATATCCTCTGTAAGCGGATAATGGTTTACATAGACAATGGGTCTTCTCTTGGGCAATGTGTTCAGAACGCTGTCCAGCCAAACCATACTTTCACGCGGCACGAGTGCCGGCGCCATACGCATGTTGGGTCCGGAATTGGTGCCTATAAAGGCAATGCCACTATGTGTAAAAGCAAATTGCTCATAACCAAAGGTTTCTAAGAATGTGTTGCATCCGCTTTCCGACCATTTGGAATCGTGGTTGCCTGATAATATGTACCAGGGTTTTTCAAATTGCCGGAGTACGTCGTAAGCCATTTCAATCTCTTCATCGCTTCCAAATTCCGTTATGTCACCGGCCAGCAAGACAAAGGCTATGCTGTCTTGTGCGTTGATGTCTTGAATGATATCTATCAGTTCTGTAACACTTTGTGCCCGATTGCTGTTCAGATGGGTATCTGCAATCACTGCAAAACAGACAGAAGGGTTTTTTTGGCAACTGAAAAGCAGAGTTGCAACTGCCAACCATAAGAGGATTCTGTATTTCATTGTTATGTATTTTGTTTGGGGGTGGTACATGCATCTACAAGGTACACTAAGGACATGTAGGGTACACCACCGTATGTTGTCAATCCTATTTCACATGTACGGCTGTTGGAATAGCCTACTTTTACCTCTGCCGCTTCCAGTTGCGGTTTGAGTTTTCTCAGGGCGTATTCGTTGATTTCCGGACGAGTAAATCCCTTGTCTCCGGCAAATCCGCAACAACCCACTTCATGCGGTACGAGTACCCGTGTAGAACACCTTTGAGCCAGACGAAGCATGTCTTTGTCCAAGTGCATCTTTTTAGAGGTACACGTAACGTGGAGAGCTACCGGATTGTCTGTAGGATGAAAATCCAGTCTGGGCACTAAAAATGTCTCTATAAATTCTACCGGTTCGTACAGATGCATACCTGTGATTTTCTCTCGCATTCTGTACAAGCAAGGACTCTGGTCACACAATACGGGATATTTGCCTGCCCGGCTGGCAACCCAAAGGGCTTTCCCCAGCTCTTCTGTTTTTTCATCTGCCACATGCGGCATGCCTTTGCTTTCCCATATGGTACCGCAACAGAGGGAGTCCATGTTGTCCGGATAGATGACACGGTAGCCTGCTTTCCTTAGTAAGCCTACCATCTTTTCTGTCAAGGGCGTATTGTCGGGAGCGCCTTTGGCTACACCCATGCTTTGGTTTATACAAGAAGGAAAGTACACCACTGTGTCCGGATGACCGGCAGGGCGTGCTTGTTGCAGTATAGGTTTTACACGGTGCCCATTGGGCATGGCCGGTGTCCATAGCGGAAAGCCCAGCCAATGTGCTAATTTTGTGAGTTGAACCATCAGGAAGGTACCCAGCACCGTGTGTGCTGTGCGCGCCAGCCTTAAGATGATGCGCATGATGTTTTTGAGTCCTTGAAAATGGTTGGCCGACAGACGGCCTGCCAATTCGTCCGGAGATCCTTTGGGATGCGCTTGTTCTCTTAGATAGAGTGTCAAATCTCCCGTGTTGATATCCATGGGGCAAGATGTGGCACACAAGCCGTCTACGGCACACGTAGCCCTTCCCGGATAGAAATAACTTTTTTTCAGTTTTTTCAATAAGGCCGTTTCTTCTCCTGTTTTTTCAAGCCTGTGGATTTCTCTTTGTGCGGCTATCCGTTGTCTGGAACTGAGTGTTTTTCCCCATGTCAGGCAATTGATTTCACAGAAGCCGCATTCAATGCATTTGTCTACTACCGGATGTACGGCCGGCATGGGCTTGAAATTTTTGACGTGACACAACGGATCGTCGTTGAAAATCACACCGGGATTTAACATGTTTTTGAAATCAAAGAGCAATTTGATTTGCTTCATGACTTCAAACGCTGCCTGTCCCCATTCTCGTTCTACAAAAGGCGCCATGTTGATGCCCGTACCGTGTTCGGCTTTCAAAGAACCGTCGTATTGTCCTACAACAAGAGAAACGACCCTGTCCATAAAACGTTTGTAACGATCTGTCTCTTGCGGCGTATCAAAAGATTGGTTCAAAATGAAGTGAAAATTTCCTTCCAAAGCGTGGCCGTAGATGGCACCATCGTGGTATCCAAACTCTTCCAACAACTGTTGCAATTGCGGAACGGCTTTGTGCAAATCTTGCGGATGGAATGCCACGTCTTCTATCATAGACGTAGTACCGGCAGGACGCATGGCTCCTACGGACGGGAAAATACCGGAACGGATATCCCACAACAGAGAATATTCCTCTTCTTTGTCTGTAAACACTACGGGATGAACGGTAGCAAAACGGTTCAAATCCAACGTGATGTCAGAAATGTTTTTCTTCAACGTTTCTTTGTCGCATGCGGCCGTTTCTATGAGCAGGGACGTAGCTCCTTCCGGCAGGTCTTTGATAAAAGCCGGTATGCCTTCTTTGTCTTCTACGGAGCGCAGAGACTTTCTGTCCAACATTTCCACGCCAATGACCGGCAATTTTCTGAGGGCTTGAACGGCTCGGCACGCTTCTTCTGCATGGGGAAAATATGCCATGGCACTGGCTTGAAATTCCGATACAGGTTCTGTGTTGACTGTGACTTCAGACAGGAAAGCCAATGTGCCCTCGGAACCGGCCATAAGGTGTGTTATGATATCAAACGGGTCTTCGAATTCCACCAACGGGAGCAAGTTTAATCCCGTAACGTTTTTGATGCTGTATTTGCGTTTGATACGTTCTACCAGCTCCGGTTGTTTCATTACGTGTTCCCGCAACCGTATAATACCCATGAGAAATTCCGCGTGGGTGCGTGAAAACGTTTCTTTTGACTTTTCATCACCGGTATCCAAAACGGTTCCGTCAGCCAAAATCACTCTTGCTGAACGAAGGATGCGGTGGCTGTTGGCATGCGTTCCGCAATTCATACCGGAAGCGTTGTTGGCCACTATGCCCCCGACCATGGCCGAGGAAACAGAAGCAGGGTCCGGAGAGAACTTGCGTCCGTAGGGGAGAAGGATCTCGTTCACCCGGTCTCCAACAATTCCCGGCTGCAGAGATATGATTTCTCCGTTTCCGTAGATGCGGTAATTTTCCCAACCGTGTGCCGCCACCAGTAAGACACTATCAGAAAGGCTTTGGCCTGACAGGCTGGTACCGGCCGCTCTAAAGGTAACGGCAATCTTCTTTTTATGACAAACGGCCAGAATCTTGGATACTTGTTCCTCTGTTTGAGGAAAAAGCACGATTTGTGGGATTTTTCTATAAAAACTAGCGTCTGTTCCCCATGCAAAACGATGCAGGTAATCTGTTTTAATTGCACTGCGGGGCAGGATTCCTGAGAAAAGTTTTTCTGAGATCATAAATTAGGCATAACGTTCCGGCAAAATATGTTCCAGTTGAAGCAGTCCTTCAACTGCTTTTTGCTCCACTACATGGACTTTTTTATGTCTTACGGGAGCCGGTTTTGGGTCTACCAAGTATAAAGGTACATCATCTGCTGTAAAGTCTATCAATCCGGCGGCCGGATATACGGCAAGAGAAGTACCTACTACAAGCAAAATGTCTGCTTTACGCGTCAAAGCAATGGCTTCTTCCATTTTGGGCACGGCTTCTCCAAACCAGACGATATGGGGCCTGAGTTGCGCTCCGTCTTCTGCTTTGTCTCCCCACTCAATGGGGTCATATCCTATGGAGGTAACAAGACTTGGGTTATCAACACTCCTGGCTTTTGTCAACTCTCCATGCAAATGAAGAACGTGTTGGCTACCGGCCCGTTCGTGCAAATCGTCCACGTTTTGTGTTACAATGTATACGTCAAAAAACTGTTCCAATCTGCTGAGCACTTTATGTCCTTCGTTGGGCTCTACTTCTTTCAATTGTGCTCGTCTTTCGTTGTAAAAGGTTAGCATCAGCCGGGGGTTTTTATGCCATCCTTCTATAGAAGCTACTTCATGGACCGGGTAATTCTCCCACAAACCTCCGCTGTCTCTAAATGTTTTTATCCCGCTTTGAGCGCTCATTCCCGCTCCGGTCAATACTACAAGTTTTTTCATGGTATCCAGTATGTTTTGTTGAAACGTTCTCTAAACCACAGGCTGAATAAAGGATCTATAAACCGTGGCTTTTTGCGAACAATTTCTATAATGTTTTTCTTTTCCAAGGCACTTCTTACACGGCTCACGTGTGCAGAAGAAGCCAAATTGTATTTTTCAAGGACTTCTTGCGAACACAATTGTTCTTCGTTGTCTGCCAAAGCTCTTAAGAAATGAATCTGCGGCGTGGAAAGTCCCTGGCATATGTATTCAAAAGGCTGTCTGAATATTTCTAAAAGTTCTTCCAGACCGTTCAAAAACATGGACTCGTTCATGTAGCCTTTTGTATTGGAGAAACAGATGTCTGCAAAGCATTGTACGTAATACGGATGGCCTTCCATTTTGCGTGTGATCATTTCTGCAAAATCTTTAGAAATCACCCGGCCGGCTTTGGCAAAATTTCGTATGATATAATCTGTGAATTCCTTTTCTTCAATGTCTTCTAAAGGTATGTATTCGGCAAACTTATGAAAGGGCATCCCGTAACCAAAAAGCTGACGATATATAGAGAAACCGGACGAGTGAACGCTGCCGGTACCGCAAAAAAGAAACGTGACGCCTTTCATTTTCTTCCACAACCGGATCATCCGTTTGCTGATATCAAGCGTATGAAAAGAATCCAGAACAAGAATGATTTGTTTGTTCAAATGGTTTGTCAAACGTTCCGGAAAAACGGCCAACTCTTCAACGGCTTCTTCTTCCAACGGATTTTCAAACAGGAGGGCCATCTCTTCTTCTTGAAAACGAGGAATAAATACTTGCGGAGAACAGGCGGGCAGCAGCCTTTGAATAAGGTCTTCCCATTCTCCTAAGGTGTTGGCTACCTGATGGAAGAGGGCATTGGCACACGCCGCATAAAAAGAATTTTCGCTTCTGATGTTGAAACAAGACAACCTGCATACGACGGGGGCTTTGTCCATTTTCTCTATGTGTGAAAGGGCTTTGTTGATGAGGGAACTCTTCCCCGTTTTTGGATGGTCCCAAATTACGGTATGTTGCCCTTTTTGCAGGTTGGACGCCAACCAGTTGGTGCCGGACGTTCTGCCTAGCATTTCGTTAGGTTGTAAGGGACGTGTATAAAGAAAAGGAGTGTTCATAAAGGGTTGTTTTGCAATTAGACAAAGATACTTTTTCTTTGGTATTCGGGGAAACTTTTTTACCTTTGCAGTCCTGATTTTGTTTGAAAACACGATAGGGCCGTTAAGCTACTGTAAAAGAGGTATTTAAAAATATCCGCTTGCGGTCATAATTTAAAAATATATTTTTTATGTACGCAATTGTAGATATTGCAGGACAACAATTCAAAGTGCAAGAGGGGTGGAAATTGTACGTACACCGCTTACAGGAAGAAGAAGGTGCCGAGTTTACCATTGACAAAGTGTTGCTCAAAGATAACGAAGGCAATGTGCAGATTGGCAAACCTTTCCTGGAAGGTGTGGCAGTAACGGCTACCGTTCTCAAACATTTGAAAGGAGATAAAATTTTGGTATTTAAGAAGAAAAGAAGAAAAGGATACCAGAAGTGTAACGGACACCGTCAGCAACTGACACAAATCCGCATTAATACCATTTCATAACTTGTAAAACGTAGGATTATGGCTCATAAGAAAGGTGTTGGCAGTTCAAAGAACGGCCGTGAATCACACAGCAAACGTTTAGGTGTTAAACTGTTTGGCGGACAAAAAGCCAAAGCTGGCAATATTTTGGTTCGTCAAAGAGGTACTGTACAAAATCCCGGAGAAAACGTTGGAATAGGTAAAGATCATACGTTGTATGCGCTTGTAGACGGCGTTGTGGTTTTTCGCAAGAAGGCCAACAACAAATCATATGTATCTGTTCAGCCCATGGCATAAGTAACCGGTAATGAAACAGCAAAAGGTCGGTATGAGAAAATCATACCGACCTTTTGTTTATAAAACGCAAAAAACAATGCATCTTTGTAGCGTAATTTCAAAATTATGAATACTGTATTACAAATTCTCAATTTGGCCGGATCTCTGGGGCTTTTCTTGTACGGAATGACGCTTATGAGCGAATCGTTACAGAAAGTAGCCGGGGACGGATTGAGAAGTTTTCTGGCCTCTATGACATCCAATTCGTTCAAACGAGTCATAACGGGACTTACCATAACAGCCATTATTCAATCGTCCAGTGCTACTACCGTAATGGTAGTCAGTTTTGTGAACGCAGGGTTGCTAACGTTGGCGCAAGCCGTGGGCGTTATCATGGGAGCCAATATTGGAACAACGGTTACGGCCTGGATTATTTCATTGCTGGGTTTTAAAGCAGACATTACCATACTGGCTATTCCATTGATAGCCATAGGATTCATATTGACGATGTCAAAAAAACAAAGGCGGAAAAATTCGGGAGAGATGGTTATTGGATTTGCCTTGCTTTTCTTGGGACTGGGATTTCTCAAAAGTTCCGTTCCGGATTTGTCGGCCAATCCCGAGGCGTTGTCGTTCCTTCAAGGTTTCACCGGAAATGGCTTTGGCTCCATCCTTATGTTTGTAGGTATTGGTACGTTGTTGACCATGATTCTGCAGTCGTCCAGTGCCACTATGGCGTTGACATTGGTCATGGTAAACTTTGGATGGATTCCTTTTGAATTGGCTGCGGCTATGGTACTGGGAGAAAACGTGGGGACTACGGTTACGGTCAACATTGCGGCATCTGTAGGTAACGTGTCGGCTAAAAGAGCGGCTCTGGCGCATACGGTGTTTAACTTAATGGGTATCACCTGGGCTTTGGTTTTCTTCAGGCCCTTCCTCAGGCTTATAAGCTTTATTATTACGGGATTTGGCGGAGCCGATCCGTTTGTTCCCATTGCCCAAGCGGTAAGCCCGGAAGCAGCAGCCACGTCTATGTTGTATTCCGTGTCCTTGCTGCACACGCTCTTTAACGTGGCCAATACATTGCTGTTGGTAGGATTTACACAAGTGTTGGTTAAAGTGGTCACCCTGGCCATTAAGAGTCCGGATGAAAAAGAAAAGCACCGATTGAAGTTCATCCAAGCCGGTATGTTGAGTACGGCAGAACTGTCGTTAGACCAGGTTAGGCAAGAAATCGTTCACTTTGCAAACATCATCACACGTCAATTTACATTGATAAGAAACGCCATGGGAGTCCAAGACGAAGAAGAGTTTGAAACGATGTTCAAGAAGATTTCGTATTATGAGGAAGTCAGCGATAGGATAGAATTTGAAATTGCCGAATACTTGAATAAAATTGGTGAACAGGAAATCAGTACGGAATCTATGAAGCGTATTCAAGCCATGTATAAAATCATAGGAGAGTTGGAGAGTATGGGAGATTCCGGGTACACCATCGGCCGCGTATTGCAGAGGAAGAGATTGAACCACATTTCCTTTGACGACAAGATGCTGAAAAACATCCACGGTATGATGGATATGGTTGATAAAGCCTTTGGTATTATGATTGCCAATTTGAGTGCAGGGTATACCCGATTGAGCAATATTGAAAACGCCAAAGATGCAGAAAAGGACATCAACAACTACCGGGATATGCTCAGAGAAGGCAACATGCTTAGTTTGGGAAACAAAGCATACGATTACCTTACCGGTGTGTATTATATGGATGTCATTGGTGAATGTGAGCGCGTAGGAGATTATATCATCAATGTGTCTGAAGCTATAATGGAGATAAAATCTTGAGAGTATGTTAACACTAAAATTACTTAGAGAGGATCCGGAGTATGTGATAGAGAGGTTGTCTGTGCGGAACGTAGATGCAGCTTCTCTAGTAGAACAGATTTTGGAAGCAGATGCCAGCAGAAGGGCCTCTCAAACGCAGGCAGACGCTTTGGTGGCTCGGCAAAAAGAGTTGGCCTCGCAAATCAAACCCCTTATGCAACAAGGGAAACGGGACGAGGTAGAAAAAATCAAGGAAGCCACAACGGAAATCAAAGAACAAGTAAGAGATTTGGGCGCAGCCCATGACCTATATGAAAAGCAGATGCAGGAACTGCTGGTGCAGCTTCCCAACCTGCCTCATCAATTGGTGGTAAAAGGAAATGGTGCCGAGGACAACGTGAAGGTGAAAGAGGGAGGAACCTTTCCTCAATTGCCGGAAGATGCATTGCCGCACTGGGAACTGGCCAAAAAATACAAGTTGATAGATTTTGAACTGGGGGTGAAATTGACGGGTGCAGGCTTTCCTGTATATACGGGGAAGGGAGCTCGGTTGCAATCGGCCCTCATACAGTTTTTCTTAGACAGCAACGCCCGGGCCGGCTATACAGAAATAATGCCCCCCTTGATGGTGAACGAAGAGTCCGGCTTTGGAACAGGTCAGTTGCCTGACAAAGGACAACAGATGTACCACGTGGGATTGGATAATTTTTATTTGATTCCTACCTCGGAAGTTCCGCTCACCAACATCTATAGAGACGTGTTGCTGCAGGAGGATGAATTGCCGGCGAAGTTGACTTCGTATACGCCGTGCTTCCGCAGAGAAGCCGGCTCTTACGGTAAAGACGTGAGAGGATTGAACCGTTTGCATCAATTTGACAAAGTAGAGATTGTGCAAGTAACGCTTCCGTCAGAATCGTACAAGGCGCTGGACAGTATGGTAGCCCATGTGGAAGGGTTGGTACAACAGTTGGAGCTGCCTTATCGCATCATGCGACTGTGTGGAGCCGATATGGGATTTACGTCAGCCATGACGTACGACTTTGAAGTCTATTCCGCCGCACAAAAACGTTGGTTGGAAGTCAGTTCCGTATCCAATTTTGAAACATTCCAATCCAACCGGTTGAAAGCCCGTTACAGAGATACGGATGGAAAACCGCAATTGGTCCACACCTTAAACGGCAGCGCTTTGGCTCTCCCCAGGATTGTAGCCGCTTTGTTGGAAAACAATCAAAAAGCGGATGGGATATCCATGCCAAAAGTATTGCATGAGTATTTGCATTTTACGGAAATCTGAGCCGAGTGAAAAAAGAAGGCATCATTTTAGGGATTGATCCCGGAACCAGAATCATGGGGTACGGGATTATTCGGGTACAAGGAAACCATACGGAACCCGTAGGGATGGGGGTGATTCGTATGACGTCTATTGCCGACCCGTACCGCAGAATGAGTCATATTCTGGAAAAAATGTACGAACTGTTGGATACGTATCGACCCGATTATATGGCCATAGAAGCACCTTTTTACAGCAAAAACGTGCAATCGATGCTCAAGTTGGGCCGAGCGCAAGGCGTGGCCATAGCAGCGGCTTTGTCAAGAAACGTACCCGTATGTGAATACGCTCCGCGGAAAGTGAAGATGGCTGTGACGGGAAGAGGGGCTGCTTCTAAAGAACAAGTGGCCGTTCTTGTCAAGAAAATATTGAATATTCAAGAAGAAGGCGTGCCTCAGGATGCCACAGATGCTTTGGCGGTGGCTTTGTGCCATGCACACAGGCCTGATTTGCCGGAAAATTCCGCACAGGGAAGTACGGCTTCTTCAAAAGCAGGCAGTTCCTGGGAAGCGTTCGTTTCCAAAAATCCGGACCGAGTCAAAGATCTCCGGTAGGCCGGGCCGAGACGGCGTATTGACGCCATTTTCCAAGTACGGCTTCAAAATCTTCCGGCAGCGGTGCATGAAATTCCATGCGTTTTTCTAATACGGGGTGGATGAATCCCAGCGTTTGAGCGTGAAGTGCCTGACGCGGCAAGAGCCCAAAACAATTGTCTACAAACTGTTTGTATTTTGTGTAAGGAGTCCCTTTACGAATGCGATTGCCACCGTAACGAGGATCTCCAAAAATGGGATGCCCCATGTGTTCCGTATGTACGCGTATCTGATGGGTGCGTCCCGTTTCCAAGCGGCATTCCAGCAACGTAACGTAGCCCAGACGTTCCAAAACGCGGTAATGCGTGACGGCGTGTCTTCCTTGTGTTTCTTTAGCGGGGACGTAGAACTTGAGTCTGTCAGAGGGGTGGCGTGCTATGGGAGCGTTTATGGTTCCTTCGTTCTCTTGTACGTCTCCCCAAACAAGAGCTGTATACACCCTGTCTACTTCTTTTTCAAAAAACTGCTTGGCCAATTTGAATTGCGCCACTTCAGATTTGGCGGCCACCAATACGCCTGTGGTATCTTTGTCCAGACGGTGTACCAATACGCCCATGCGTATGTCTTCTTGTTCCACTTCTTCTCTCAGTCCCAAATGCCAAGCCAGACCATTCAGGAGCGTATGGGTGTAATTGCCGTGTCCCGGATGAACCACCATGCCGGACGGTTTGTTCAGGACCATCAGGTCTTTGTCTTCAAATACCACATTCAAGGGAATAGGTTGGGGGATGAGCCGGAACTCCCTCTTTTCAAAAGGAAGCATCAGCCGGATATCATCCAACGGGCGAACTTTGTAATTGCTTTTGACCGGTTTGTCGTTGACAAGAAGGTAGTTGCCTTCTGCAGCCAATTGGATTCTGTTTCTAGAGGTGGATTCCATTTTGGAAACCAAAAACTTATCTATCCTCAGCGGGGATTGACCTTTATCTACTACCAGCCTGAAATGTTCAAAAAGTTCTTGTTCAGTTTTCATGTACATCCGGAATAAGCAGGTCCGGATTGATGGTCAGCACAAGGTGAACTGCCGTGCCCAGCGGCCATTCCGGTTTAAGAGAAAAGGGTGGATTTTGTTTGAAAACTCGGGCAGCCAACGTATCTGCCGCCGTCAATACGGTTGCATCGTATTTGACCGATCCTATGTTCAGAGAGTGGTCACTCAAAATATCTAAGGCCGTTTCCAGGCTTTTTCCTTTTAACATGGGAACATAGGCCGGTTCGCTGTTGGGTGACAAGCCCAATTTCAGGTCAATGGAACTGTAAATGTCCAATAGCATGCCCGGTTCAATGGGGTGTCCCTTATGGTATTGTTCCAGCACGTTGTTGGTGGCTATATCAGGTACGTAATGCAGTTTGCCGGTGTTCAGGCCGTGAGAAGCCAGTTCTGCTTTTGCCTGCCTTAAGGAATAGCCTACCAAAGAAGGCATTTTTACTTGTCTGGGGAGTACGGAATTGATGGTGAGTTCCACCCTTCGGTTCTTTTTTACGTGCTGCCCGGCAGGGGGTACTTGTCTGAAAATTACACCCTTAGGTAAATCAGGCATGTACAGAGAGTCGGATATCTCTATACGCAATTGCAAAGAGTCGCCTTTGTCTTGTGCCTGCTCTATGGTCAGTCCGTAAAAATCCGGAAGTACAAAACCTTTTCCGTGCCTTGTAAATAGATGTAAGAAAGTATAGATACCTATAAAAACCAGAACCAGAAAAATAAAAATCCGGAGTAGGTTTTTAAGAATAGGATTTTTTATGGTCTTTTTTTTAGACACGTTGTTAGAAACGATCTTCGTCAGATACGGTCAATTTTTTCCTACCGCGCCTGCGACGAGCAGCCAGAACACGACGTCCGTTTGCTGTAGCCATACGTTCGCGAAAACCATGCTTGTTGCGGCGCTTCCGATTGGAGGGTTGAAATGTCCTTTTCATATTGTTTTTCTATATAACTGCTTTAACTTAAGGGAGTGCAAAGGTACAAAGTTTGTTTGATTTCACAAATTTTTTTCGTTTTAAAAAATCCGTTACCCAAAGTTCCAAAACAGTCTGAGAGAGAAGTGACTGCAAACCGCTCTGGCGGTATTTTACACAGTTTGGCTGCTTCTTCTATTTCCTCTGAAAGGTCACCGCCTTTCAAAAACAAGAGTCTTCCGTCTTCTACAACGCGGTTCTGTACCCACGGTAAAAATTTGGCCAATCGCGTAACGGCACGCGAAACGATTGCATTAAAAGGACCTTGATTCAGATGTTCTACGCGTGATGTAACAGAGGTGACGTTGTCCAATTGCAAGGTACGAACCACCTCTTCTGTCACTTTTATTTTCTTACCAATGGAATCACATAAAACAAAACGGCAATCCGGATGTACGATGGCTAAAGGAATACCGGGAAAACCTCCGCCTGTACCCACGTCCAACACCGTTGCACCTGCTTGGAAAGGATGGTCTTCCAAAGCTACGGACAAAGCAAGAGAATGCAGTACATGCCTTATGTACAGGTGCTCCAGGTCTTTTCGGCTGATGACGTTTATTCGTTTGTTCCAGTAGGCATAGATATCTGCCAATTGCTCTATCCGAGATCGGGCTGTTTTGTCCAAATGGGGAAAAAACTGAAAGATAACATCAGCGTTTGTAGGGTTCATTGTTTTCTTTTGCGATGATTTGTGAGAGCGTGTATTTGGCCCTATGCAATCTTGTTTTTACCGTTCCCAAGGGAATATCCAACCTTTTGGCTATTTCTGCATAGGAGTACGATTCCATATAACGAAGTTTGATAACTTGTGCGTATTCCGGTCTAAGACGGGCAATCATTTCTTCTATGGCTTGTTTTTGCTGTTCCAAGATGAGCACTTCTTCCGGATTGATTTCTTCTGCTTCGTAAGCGTCTTCTAGAGTTACGTACGACAATTTGTTTTTTCTATAATGGTCTATACACAAATTTTGTACAATGCTGTAGAGCCATGTGGAAAAAGCATATTTTGGATTGTAATGTTTTAAATTGCTGAAGGCTTTGTCAAAGCTCATCAATACCAAATCATCAGCTTCTGAAGGATTCACAACCAATTTGCCAATAAACATACGGACCCGGTCTTTGTATTTGACAAGCAAACGGGTAAAGGCTTCCTGCTTGTTCTCCAAAGCAAGGGTTACAAGCGTTCTGTCGTCTAATTGCTCCATATTTTTTTGAATAACAGCAAGATAAGGTAACGAAAATACGAAAAAGGAGCAAAGATATCCCATAGGGGAGCTGTATAGAACAAGTTTTTGTCTCCCAAGTGGATTCTGTATCCAATGTGGTGTGACCAGACGGCAATCCAACGCAACAACACCAAACCGGCAGGAAATACCCAATGCCATAAATGGTTCCAGGGGAACGTGTTGACGAAACTAAGAATTATGATACCATAAAACGCGGCAATCAACAATTTTTCCGGTATTTGTAAAAAATAAGGCCAACCCTTTGTAGATACAAGTGTTCTGAGGCTCTGAACATGGGAAAAACGGTACTCGCTTACCGGTATTCTACGTGTACTTATCAAAGTGCTTTGTGGGTATGTACACGCAGCGGCTTTGCGTTCTGCGTCTTCTGCGTGTAGCAATGTATGAGCCACTATGGCTTGTTCGCAGCGGTTGTAGGCAGTTGTAGCCGTTTTGAAATTTTTGTTTTCTGTAAAATATTTTTTTGGAAAAAGCACGTTCACTCCCGTATAAGCATACGGCATCCCCAAATCTGACAGAGCCATTTGATGCAACTGTTGTTCTTGAAAATGGTATCGCACCCGGAGCCGGTTTTGGTTCAGCATCAGATAGCCTATTGCTATTTCTGATTTTCTATGTATCCCTGTTTTTACAAGCCCTTCCAACCACCTGTCGGTGGCCGGAAGAAAATCGGGACGGAAAAACACCACATAAGGGTGTTCGGCGGCCCGCAGACCCAGGCCGAGGGCCATAAGGGAATCATCTCCAAATTTTCTGTTGGCGGTGATGTTGCGAACGGTCAAGTTTTTATGAAAATGTTCCAAAGAGGCCAGCAACACCTCTGTGTCGTCTTCTGAGTTTTTATTGACTACTACTATCTGGAACTTGGGATACTTTTGTTCCAACAGGGCAGGCAGAAGCGTAGTGAGGCTTTCATACTCATTTCTTACACAAAGTATTACTGACACACCGGGAACTTCTTCCGGCAAAACCCAATTCTTTTTTAAGGATGCAAAAGCAGGGCGCCTGTACAGCAAAAAGAGCCACAAAGTGGTGATGATAAAAAGTCCCAAAGCCAAGCCGAACAAGAGGGGCTGTCCGGACAGATTGAGTATGTATTCTATAGTCTTCATGAGTTAGTGTGCTTCCATCCAATTGTTTCCCCATCCCAAACTGACAAGCAGCGGAACATCCAAGGTTGTAATGTTTTCCATATGCGAGCGTACCAACTGTCCTAGTTCTTCTTTTTCCGGAAGGAATACGTCAAAGAGCAATTCGTCGTGGACTTGGAGAATCATTTTGCTTTTTAGGCCTTTTTCCTCCATGGCTTGATGAATCCGGACCATGGCCATTTTTATGATATCGGCAGCCGTTCCTTGTATGGGGGCGTTTATGGCGTTTCTTTCCGCCAAACCTCTTACCATGGGATTGGGGTCATTGATTGCGGGTGCGTAACGACGGCGTCCGAAGAGTGTTTGTACGTAGCCGTTTTCTTTGGCCCCGGAAATGGTGGCATCTATGTATTTTTTGACTTGTGGATAGTGGTCAAAGTAGCCCGTAATCAAGTTGTTGGCCTGGGCACGCGGAATCTTCAGGCGTGTAGCCAATCCATAAACCGATATCCCGTATATGATACCGAAGTTGGCCGTTTTGGCGTGGTAGCGCTGTTCCGGAGTGATTTCCTGCGGTGCACAGCCAAAGATTTTGGCAGCTGTAGACGTATGGATGTCTTCTCCCAATTGGAATGCGTTTATCAAATCCGGGTCTTGGCTCATGTGTGCCATGATGCGCAATTCTATTTGCGAATAATCGGCAGATAGCAATATGTGATCTTTATCACGTGGAATGAAAAATTTACGAATTTCCCGTCCTCTTTCCTCACGTACAGGAATGTTTTGCAAATTGGGATCCTGCGAACTCAACCGCCCCGTAGCTGTTACCGTTTGGTTAAAGGTGGTATGTATGCGTCCCGTTTGCGGATTGATCAATGTGGGCAAGCTTTCAATATACGTGGACAACAGTTTTCTCAAAGAACGGAATTCCAGGATAAGCGGTACAATAGGATGCCTGTCTATCAGGGCACTCAGCGTTTCTTCGTCTGTGCTGTATTTCTTTTTTCCTTTCTTTGAGCGGTCGTCAATCTTCAATTTGTCGTAGAGCACAACACCCAACTGCTTGGGAGAAGATACGTTCAGTCCCGGTTCTTCTGCATAATCCCGCACTTGTTGTTCTATTTCTGTTGCTTGAACCTGCAATTCCCGTCCGTAAGCTTGCATGGGAACGGTATCCAGAGCAATGCCTTCTTGTTCCATACCGGATAGCACGTCCATCAGGGGCATTTCCATATCTCTGTACAAAGCTTCCATGCCGTCTCTTTTTAAGATACGCCACAGGGCATCTTTCAGGTGGAACGCTATAAAGGCCTCTGTAACCAAATTGTGGATTTGTGTAGTATCGCTTTCTTCTGTACTGAACAAATCTTTTGTTTCCACCTCTTGTTCTTGTGGAAAGTAGTTCAAATACTGAACGGCCAATTCGGACGGGCGGTGGTTTCTTTCCGGCTGGATCAAATAATGCATCAGACCGGGATCCCACACCATTCCGGCCGGTTGTATTTGCTGTTGCCTTAAGCTGTGTGTAAGGTCTTTCAAGCCAAAACCGCATTTGACCGGTTCGTTGGACGTAAGAACTTGTACGGCCTCCAATGCCGTACCGCTGTAGGCTGCTTCTCCCGTATAGAAGACAAGAAGTTCCGGTGTTCCGGCAATCGACACAAAATTGCTTTTTTGCGCTTCTTTCAGCAGCTTATCCACTGCTGCCGGCGTATTGAGCGGAAGAGTTTCTGCGGGCGGTTCCGGTTGCGACGGAGCCGATTCATCGGCTGAACCGAGAGCAGAAGGTGCCCCGCACGGCAGGTTGTTGTTGCAAAACAGTTCTTCCAGTTTGGGCAATTGGCGTATGAGCGAATGGAATTCATATTCCCGCATCAACTCTCTCAGTCTTTCCAAATCCGGAGCAGCAATGCGCAAAGAAGGTTCGTCCCACGGGATGTCCAAATTGGTACGGATGGTTACCAGATCTCTTGACAAATGAAGCATGTCTTCAGATGCCATCAATTTTTTTTGCATGGCAGCCGGCAGTTCGTCTATGTGACGGAGCACATTGTCTACGGTTCCGTACCGGGATATCAGCTTTGTGGCACCTACTTCTCCTATGCCTCGTACTCCCGGTATGTTGTCCGAAGAATCACCCCAGATGGCCAACAAATCAATGATATGTTGCGGACGGGCAATGTTGTACTTGTTGCACACCTCTTGCACTCCCAAAATTTCCCAACCGTCCCTGCGCGGGATGGGTCTGTACATGTATACGTTGTCGGAAACAAGCTGTCCAAAGTCTTTGTCGGGCGTAACCATAAATACGTCAAACCCTTCTTCTCCGGCTCGCTTGGAAAGCGTGCCGATGACATCGTCGGCCTCGGCATTTTCCTTAATGATTACGGGGATGTGGCACGATTCCAAAAACTCTTGGATTATGGGAACGGCTTGGATTATTGGCTCGGGTGTTTCGGGCCGGTTGGCTTTGTAATCGGGAAAAGCTTCATGACGGAAATTTTTACCTCGTGGGTCAAAAGCCACAAACAAGTGGGTAGGTTTTTCCCTGAGGATAATATCAAAAAGAGAACGGCAAAAGCCGTAGATGGCTGAAGTTTCCACCCCTTTGCTGTTGACCATGGGGCGGTTGGCAAAGGCATAATACGACCTGAATACCAGGGCGTGCCCGTCTATCATAAATATACGTTTCATCTGACCCATTCTGCAAACGACCGGGGAGTTTCGTAAAGGCGTACGCTATGCAACGCATGAGGAGGCGTGATGGCCGGTTTCAGAATACCGGCTATGTACAAGGTGAGATTTTCACAAGTAGGCTGAAAATCAAAAGTTTTAATGTTGTTGTACGCTTTTTTCAAGACCTCCTGAAGGGGGGCGTCCTTGTGCAGCATAAGGGTGTGATCCAACACATCTATTACGTGCTGCCGGACGAATGTTTCCAAGTCGTTAAAATCCATAATCATGCCTTCTTTAGGGTGTCCGGGGACGGCGGAAGGCTCTCCGGCTATCGTAACCAATAGCTTGTACGAATGGCCGTGAATGTGTTTGCATTTTCCGTCGTAACAGGTTAAGGCATGAGCTCCTTCAAAGCTGAATTCTTTGGTAATATAGAGTTGTGACATAATGCAAAATTTCTTATGACAAAGGTACAGTTTTTATCTGAATTGTTTGTGGCCGCTTATGATTTCATCTTTCTGCGTGGTTATTTCTGTTTGATTGATACTTTCTTTGCTTTTATAGTTAAACTTTTTTAGTTTTGTTACATAAAATATTTAACGAATATGAACGACGAATTCTTACAAACGATTATTTCCGATAACGCTAAAAGTATGAAGCGTTCGGCCATCAGAGACTTGTTAAAAATGGCAACCCGCCCGGAAATTATTTCCTTTGGCGGAGGGTTTCCGGATATTACTTCTTTTCCCGTAGAAGAACTACGCGAGGTAGTCAACGAAGTGCTTGACGAAAACGCTTTGCAAGCTTTGCAATACGGTGAAACGCTTGGTGTAAAAAAATTGCGTGAGGTCTTGGCTCAACGATACAAAGACCAAGGTATTGATGTGACCTACGAGAACTTCATCATCACCACCTCTTCTCAGCAAGCCATAGACATGGTTACGCAGTTGTTTATCAACCCAGGTGACACGTTGGTATGTGGTTTGCCTTCTTATTTAGGCGCTTTGCAAGCTTTCCAAGCACATAGGGCCATTCCCGTGGGAATACCCAAAGACGAAGAATTGCATACCGTTGTAAATGCATTGGTATCTGCCGGTAGAAAGCCAAAATTCATATATGCCATCCCGGATTTTCAAAATCCGTCCGGAGTAACCATGGATGTGGAGCAACGTTTGAATGTGATTGAAGTAGCCAAAGAGTTTGATTTGCTTATTTTGGAAGACAGCCCCTACAGAGAAATACGTTTCAGTGGAGAAGAAATGCCGCAAATTTATTCCTTGGATAAAGAAGGACGCACCATGTTGTTGGGTACGTTCTCTAAAACGTTCGTTCCCGGATTCCGTCTGGGTTGGGTGATGGCTCCTGTGCCCATTATTGAAAGATTGGAAGTTGTCAAACAGTCTACAGACTTGTGCGCTCCTGTATTCAATCAGTTTATAGCGGCCAAGTACATTGAAAAAGGGTACTACGACAGAAACATTGAACGAATCAAAGTCAATTACAGGAACAAGCGCGACAACATGATGGCCGCTTTTGAAAAACACATGCCGGAAGGAGTCACTTGGACAAATCCGGAAGGAGGACTCTTCTTGTTTGTCACCTTACCGGAAGGCTACGACGCTGCTGAATTGTTCCGCATTGCCGTCAAAGAAGATGTGGCCTTTGTCATAGGCGAAGCGTTCCATTGCGACGGATCGGGCAAAAACACCCTGCGCATCAACTTTTCCTTTATGGAAGAAACGCGTGCAGAAGAAGGCGTCCGCCGTTTAGCCAACGCCATTAAGAAGATGATGGACGACAGAGCTAAGGCTCAATAATGAGTTCTTTTAAAGAACGTTTGGGGACGTAATGTGTCCCTTGAGCGTCTCTGTGGTATTTGATGTTTTCCCCGGCCGGAAGGTCGGGGTTTATTTTTTCCAATACTACGGTCTCTACAGGTTTACCCAAAGCCAGCACGTACAGAATATCAAAGCGGTCTTCCGGTAGAGAGAGAAATTTTTGCAAACGCGGGCGGTTTATGGACGCAAAGATGCACCCTCCGTACCCCATATGCACGGCTTGCAGCAACATGCTTTGCAAGGCAATTCCTGCGTCGCAATGGATGTTGTGGTGGATCTGCTTGTCGTGCAAAACGACGATATAAGATCCCGGTTTTTCCCCTTCTTCCGGTCCTTTCCAGTCTTTCAGGTAACCGGCCCAAGCCAGCGAGTCAAATATTTCCTTGCCAAGGGCAGAGCTTCCCTCGGCACATAAGATGTATTTGAGGGGTTGGCGGTTGGCCGCAGAGGGGCTCAGTCGTGCCGCTTCTACCATCGATTCCAATTCCGGACGCGTAAGTTGTATGCTCTGGTCAAACCTTCTGTAAGAGCGGTTCTTTTTTATGTAGTCTAGCATATCCATTTTTCTATGTTTTACGTTTGATACAATTTGTCAATGGTACCGTCTTCCTGCAATTGTTGTGGCGTACCGGTATGGAGGGTTCGTTCCGGTGTCATGATCCAAAAGAGGTCGCAATACTCCATGGCCAGCGCCAAATCATGTGTGGAAAACAGAATGGCTTTTTCTTCTTTCCGGGCCAATGTATGAAGCAATTGTGCCACGATACGTTTGTTGGCAATGTCCAAAAAAGCCGTGGGTTCGTCCAACAGCAACAAGGGGGTGTTTTGCACCAAAGCGCGCGCAATGGCCACCCGATGAAACTCTCCGTCAGAGAGTTCGGATCCGTCTCTTTGTGCCAAATGCAAGGTGCCTGTTTGTTCCAGGGCTTTGCCCACTTGCTGTTTGCCCTCTTGATCGTCTATGCCCAACCAATTGGTGTAGCGGTACCTGCCCGTGCTGACCGTATCCCATACGGAAAAATGTGCAGCGCGCGGTGGTTGTGAAGGCACAAAAGCAGACGTGTTGCTGTGAGTCTCTTGTGTAGGTTGTCTTACGGGGGAAGTAAAAGAGGCGGATATGTCCCCTTCCAACGGAGGCAAGATGCCGGCCAAGGTTTTCAGCAGTGTGGATTTGCCTATGCCGTTGGGGCCCAACAGACCTACTACCGTACCGGCATCCAAGCGGGCGTGGATGTGTTGAAAGAGCGGTTCTCTTTTTGTGTAGCCGACGGCTAAATTTTGTATGTCTAGTAAGGCATTCACAGGGCTACGGCTTTGTTTTTCAAGATGACGTACAAAATGACGGGAATGCCCAACAGAGCGGCTACGGTGTTGACGGGTAGTACACTTTGCGAACCGGGCATTTGCGAAAGGATATCGGCCACCAACATCAGGCAAGCGCCCATCAGGGCCGAGGCGGGCAGCAAGACACGGTGGTTGGCGTTTCCAAAAATCATGCGGCACAGATGCGGAACGGCTATGCCTATAAAACCAATGGGCCCGCAAAACGCCGTCACGCTGCCGGCCAATAGGGTAGTAGCCAGGAAAACCCTGTTGCGTATACGCGAAGTAGAGAGTCCCAGGCTTTCCGCATACGATTGGCCCATCAAAAATACGTTCAAATCTTTGATGTTGCGTATGGAAATAAGCAGCCCGGCCAAACACAACGCTGCCATGATGACCAACCGCCGGCCCGTTACGTTGCTAAAGCTACCCATAGTCCACAACACATATTGTTTCAACGCGGGAGCATCTGACAAGTATTGCAACAGGCTGATGAGGGCGGATCCGGCCGAACCAATCATAATGCCCAAAATGAGCAATCCCATATTGCTTTTTAGCCTTTTGGAAGCGGCTGCAACCATCAACATGACGGCCAGAGCGCCCATCCAGGCGAAAGCGGCCGTTCCCAGATGGGACAACCAAGGGTGCGTACTCAGTATGGGGAACACAGAGGCGCCCATCACAAAAAAGGCTACGCCCAGTCCGGCTCCAGAACTGATGCCCAGTACGTAGGGGTCTGCCAAAGGATTTCTGAACAACGTCTGCATTTGCACACCGCAGACAGACAAAGCCATACCGGCCAGCAGGGCTGTTAACATCTTGGGAATGCGAAAGTTCCATACAATTTTGTAGACAAACGCTTCCGGGTTGCTACCCATAAGGGCATCCCAAACGTCTGCGAAAGGCAAACGCACCGACCCCAAAAACACATCTGCCGCTATAAGAACAAGAAGCAGGAATAGCAACCAAATCCTTTTCATCAATAACAAAGATACGCTATATTTGTGCCCCAACAAACACAACCTACACTTTGAAAAAGACCCTACTTTTCCTTATGATGGCTTGCTTAAGCACGCCTTGGCTCTTTGCTGAAGAAGAGAAAAATCCCTTGCCCGTAGATACGTTGGCTACCGGGGATAAATTCACAAATATCATCTTGTTTGAAGATTTTACATGGAAGTTCCTGGACTTGGGAAAACCGGTATTTGACGAAGAAAAGATGTACGAAGGCTGGAACACTTCCTCCATTCATGCTTTCAAAGAGGTGCCTCTGGAAGATCTTCCGGACCAAGCTGTCGTGCCCCTTGCCGATTCGTTGGTTCAGGCTTGCGTGCCCATTACCAACAAAGTGCGCTCCAGGTATTCTTTCAGAAGGGTGAGGGAGCACCGGGGGACAGACATTGCCCTGTCTACAGGGGATTCCATACGATCGGCTTTTGACGGAGTGGTAAGGGTGAAGGAAATGACGCGCAATACCGGCGGATATGGAAATTTGTTGGTCGTCAGGCATCCCAACGGCCTGGAAACGTATTACGGTCATTTGTCTCGTTTTCTGGTAGATACGGGCGAGATTGTAAAAGCCGGCGAAGTCATTGGCCTTGGAGGCAATACGGGCCGCAGTACGGGACCGCATTTGCATTTTGAAACGCGGTATATGGGGAAAGCTTTTGACCCGGAACGCATTTTTGATTTTGAACAGGGAACGGTACGCGATTCCGTTTTGGTACTCAAGAAACACTATTTTAGCATCTATTCTCATTACGGCCAAACGGACGAAGAGTCGTTGGCGGCTTCTCAACGCATCATACACACCATCCGCTCCGGCGATACGTTGGGGGCGTTGGCCATCAAATACGGCACCACGGTAAGTCAATTGTGTAGATGGAACGGCATCACGTCAAAAACCACGTTGAGGATAGGAAGGCGCTTGATTGTCAGATAAGTGCCAGGTGTTCTTTGAAAAATACGGCGGCTGCTTGCTGTAAGTAAACAGCGGCGTCTTCAAACGAGCCTCCGGGCGGAGTAACAGCTATGGCGCGATCGAACAAGCCTGCAGCAGCTGCATGAGGATCAACACTTCCGCAAAGAGCCACAATGGGTTTTTCATAGGCTTGAGCCAGGCGCGCTACAGCTGCCGGGGCTTTTCCCATGGACGTCTGGCTGTCCAAGCGGCCTTCTCCTGTAACAATCAAATGGGCACTGCGTGCATGCTCCCGCAGGCCTATGGCGTCTATAACCAAATCGGCCCCGGGTTCCAGGCTTCCGTCCAAAAACCGCAGGAACGCATATCCCAGCCCACCTGCCGCTCCGGCACCAGGCACTCGATCAAGGTGTTCCGGTGTTTTGGCCTCGGCAAGTGAAGCCACGCGGGCAAAGTGTTTCAGGCCGCGGTCCAAGCGTTGCACGGTGGCTGCATCGGCTCCTTTTTGCGGTCCGTATACGGCGGCGGCTCCGTTGGGTCCCGTCAGGGGGTTGGTTACGTCGCTGGCAATGCGGAAAGTGCAGGCTGTAAGTAGCGGATGTACGGTGTCTGTCTGTATGTTGGCGATTCTTTCCAAGTCTTGTCCGCACGTTCCCGTTTTGTTGCCGTGCTTGTCTGTAAATACAAAGCCCAATGCAGACAACATGCCTATGCCTGCGTCGTTCGTGCCGCTGCCGCCAATGCCAATCAAAAACGTGCGACACCCTTGTTCCATGGCGTGGACAATCATTTGACCTACTCCGTAGGTAGATGTGTGAAGCGGATTGCGTTTTTCTTCCGGTACAAGATTCAGACCGGCCGCAGCAGCCATTTCTATAACGGCCAACGGAGCTTTTCCATCATTGGTGCCGGGTACGATGCCGTATTGGGCTTGTACCGGTTTTCCCAGTGGATCACAGACGGTTACGGTATGGTACGTGCCTTTCAACCCTTCCATAAGGGCTGCAACGGTGCCTTCGCCTCCGTCGGCTAACGGAAGCAGTGTCGTGTGGGGCATGGGGCAATACAAAGACCGGCAAGCCTCTTTCAGTCCGTTGAAAACGGCCTTACCGGCTTGTTGAGAAGTCAGACTCCCTTTAAAGGAATCCATAGCTATGAGTACGTTCACTAGGCTGCCTTATCGGCTTTTTTCATGAGGATATACGTGGTGATGGATTGTACTATTTCCGTTACGGCGTAAAACAAGCAAATGATGCCTGCAAAAACGGCCAACATCTTGGCTGTCTCAAAAGGGTTGAGTAGGATGATCAAACTCATGATAAAGACGGCTACCGGGTTCATGTAGACAAACCAAGGCAATCCAATGGGAACGATTTTTCGGAAACGGATGATGGCCGTGATTTGTGTTACGGCAAAGAGCAACAAAATGATGCCTGTGGAAAAGAGGGCTACTTCCGTAAAAAACCGCGGGAAGAGCAACAACAGTATAGCAAACAGCAAGAGCATAAAGGCCACCAGGTACAACAAGCGATGCAACCCTTTGTCTACATAGTCATTGCGGCTGTCTTGCCAAGTGTAATACAAGGCAAAAAGACCTCCTACAAGCAGTACGGCAGCTAGCAGTCTGATGAAAGTGGTAACACTGCCTTCCGGTTTTATGAGCAGAAAAATGCCCAATACCAGTAAGGGAATACTCCTTACTAAAGAATAACGGATATGAGAAACGGGTTTCATAGTTATATGATTTGATTAGGGTCTACTAAATTGTTTAAAAGGGCGTAGATGGTCAATCCGGAAAGGGAATGGATTTTCAGTTTGTGCATGATGTTTTTGCGGTGCGTCATGACAGTATGTACAGATATGAACAGGCGGTCTGCAATTTCTTTGTTCGTATAGCCTTTGGCTATTTCTGTCAAGACTTCTTTTTCTCGTTTGCTCAATTCTCCCGTATCGGCCGCTCGAAGGGTGTCTGAAACAATTTCTTTTTCTGAAACAATTTCTTTTGCCGGCGGACGTTCACCGCATCGTTTGTCGGGATCTTTTTGCTCCCATTGCGTAATCAATGGCACAAACAAATTGTCTTCCACGTAATTGTGTGAAGCCAAATCTTGCGCACAAGCAAAAATATCAAAAAGTACGTTGTTCAGTTCGTGTGGATTGCCGGTAGGGTAGTATTTGATGAGGATGTTTTTCAAGTCGGACAATTTGGCTTCTATGTTGTCGTGTTGCCGACTGAATATTTCTATACAATACTGACCGCTTTGCTTGCCTTGCAAGAGCGATTGGACGTACGGAAAAACCGTCTCTTCTTCATAAGCCATATGCGTTTGTACTTGCTCTACGTACTGGTCGTAAAAACGGAGGACGGCTTTGCCTACGCTATCAAGAGGCGTTTTTAGTGTTTTGAGCAACTTCTTTCTAATAGTCGGCAGGCGAATGTCTAAAAAATGGCTGTGAGAATTGTGTAAATAGTTTACCAAACAGCTTAAGGACAAATTGTTGAAAGACGTTTGTTCTCCTGCAATGAGCAAGTTGACAACGGCTAAAAAAGTAGACGTATGTACGTGGTTTTGTCGGCAGACTTGTTCAATGGTCTTGTTGCCAAAACCGGGAGGGATGCCAAAGCGGCTCATAACAAAAAGCATGGGGTAATTGTTGCATATCAAATCGCCCATTTTGTCGGTAGCCGTGTAGAGTACCCGGGTGTGCATGTGAAGGATTGTTGTTTAATCCTTAAAGATACAGAAAAAACGTTAAGCAAAAAGAATAAGACTGACGGCCATGATGGCCATGCCGGAGATTAAGCCATAAATGGCTACGTGGTGTTCTCCGTACTCATGGGCACCGGGTAGCAGTTCATCTACAGATATATATACCATGATGCCGGCTACTACGGCAAAAACAGCTCCCATAACCATGGGAGACATAAACGGCATGAGTATCAAGTAGGTGACTAGAGCTCCCAGGGGTTCTGCCAGTCCGGATAAAAGCGTGATGCCAAAGGCTTTCTTGCGGCTGCCCGTAGCGTAATAAATGGGAATGGATACGGCAATTCCTTCCGGGATGTTGTGTATGGCAATGGCTACGGCAATAGAGATACCTAATGCGGGGTTTTCAAGAGCGGCCATGAACGTGGCAATTCCTTCCGGAAAGTTGTGTATGGCAATGGCTACGGCTGTCATAACGCCCATTTTCATGAGCTTTGGTTTTTGTCGGCAACACCTTTCTCCCAATTCCATATCTTCAATGGAGTGGGCTTCGTG
>MTBK01204178.1_pt1 | contig 36384 bp, 37 predicted proteins | sample 1535981 | NCBI WGS metagenome assembly MTBK01 (sample SAMN06109225, study PRJNA356200) | anaerobic digester metagenome | isolation source: biogas reactors fed with pig manure or primary and secondary sludge | place: Spain | collected 2016-06-30
TGCGATGGTGATTGCCTCCTTCCTGTTCCTCTGGCTGGGGTACAAGCTGGATGAGCACATGGGCACGACGCCCAACTTCATGTTCGGTTTGTTTTTCCTGGCGATCTTCGTGTGTGTGATGCGGCTGTATCACGAGGCCCGGCAGCAAATGAAGGATTTGTAACCAAAACCATGATCTGCCAATAGTATCGCCCCCTTGGAACAGTCGATCCAAGGGGGTTTTTTTTCTTGACAAGCGTTTATTTTTATTGTTAGTGTCCCCCAACGCTTGGATCCGCAAGGACTGAGACGGAAGGAAAACTTTAAAGAGATGTTCAGCCTCTCGTCTTGCGACCGGAGGCTTTTTTTATGGACAACCTGAAAGTCATCGAATCCGTCAAAGCAATGCAGTCGCATTGCGAGCGCTTAAGGCTTGCCGGCAAGAAAATATCCTTTGTTCCGACGATGGGATATTTTCATGAAGGCCATCTGTCTCTCATGAAGGAAGCCCGCAGAATCGCCGACCACGTGGTCGTCAGCATTTACGTCAATCCCGCCCAGTTCGGCCCTAAAGAAGATTTTTCCAAATACCCGAGAGATTTTGATCGGGACGCCGCGATGGCTGAAGGCGTCGGCGTGGATGTCATCTTTTTTCCCCCGAATTCCGAAATGTATCCGGGAGGCTATCAGACCTATGTCAACGTGGAGAAAGTCACGCAGAATCTGTGCGGCTTATCCCGGCCCGGCCATTTCCGCGGCGTCACAACCGTCTGCTGCAAATTATTCAACATCGTGAAACCGCACAGCGCCATTTTCGGCAAGAAAGATTACCAGCAGCTTGCCGCCATCCGGCGCATGGTCGCAGATCTGAATCTGGATCTGGAAATCGTCGGCATGCCGACCTTCCGGGAGCCGGATGGCCTGGCCATGAGTTCGCGCAATGTTTACCTGAGCAAAGAAGAGCGGGCGTCGGCGCTTACGCTGGTGGGTTCACTGAAGATGGCGCAGAAACTGTATGCTGACGGCGAAAAAAACGCCGTCAAAATCATTCGGCAGGCGGAGAAAATCATCAGCAATGCGCCATTTACCGCCATTGATTATATTAAAATATGCGACGCGGCCACCCTGGAAGACGTCCTGAAGATCAAGGGAGAGGTCGTGATGGCCCTGGCCGTCAAAGTGGGGAAAACGCGGCTGATTGATAATTCCGTTTTGGGCGAAGAGCTTGAAGCGTAAAAAATTTTGGGGACGGGAGAGAGAAAAGAAGCCATGCAGAGATTTATGATGAAATCGAAAATCCATCGCGCCACCGTAACGGATGCTGATCTGCATTATGAAGGCAGCATTTCGATTGACGAGAAGCTGATGGAAGAAGCGAACATGGTGCCCTATGAACAGGTGGAGATATACGACGTCAACAACGGAGAGCGGTTCTCGACGTATATCATCAAGGGCAAGCGAAACTCCGGCACGATCTGTCTCAACGGCGCCGCCGCGCGCAAAGTCGCCAAGGGCGACCTGGTCATCATCGTCACTTACGTGGCGGTGGACGATGCGGAGGCCAAAACCTGGAAGCCCAAATGCATTCTGGTGGATGCCAAAAACAAAATTAAAAAAGCCTCCAAATAAATGCGTTTCTTTTTGTAGTCATTCCATTTCTCAGGGCGTCCTTTGTCATTCTCATTGCATGAGCGTTCCGGTTGCGGGACGCCCATGCGTTTACAGACCCTGGCCATATTTTGCTAATGCGCCAGCTTCATTAAATCCTTTACTGTTTAACCTTCTTCTCCTATCTTTTTTCGCTTTTTACCGTCCGGAGCCGCCTGCCGTTTGGGTTGGTTGGTCCATCCCTTTACAAAACAGGCCGCCCGGGTGGTTCATTCATTTTTTCTGCTTCCTTCTTTCTATCTTTTTACACAAATTATTTTACACTACCCAACCAGGCGGGTAATTTATAGGAAATTTGCCCAATGTAATAAAATACAATTGCAAGAGAGTATCACGTTATGAGCTAACGAATGCCCTCTAACAGGAAGGGTGCATCAAACGGATGAACTTTTTTTGAAAAAGCGGTGCTGCCGTCCGCTCAAAACCGGAACGTAATGTCCCCATGAATACCCGGTCTATTTCCGTTTCGGTGAGTCCAGTCTTGATCCTGGCGTCAATATCCAGATTGGCGGCGGGCGAGAAAATGACCCCTCCCAAAACGAAGGATTATTTCGGGGGACACAACGCTCAATTGGAGTTAAGTGTTGTGTCCCCCTCCGCTTTCTTTTATTCGTAAATGATTTCCTCTTCCGCAAAAGCTTCGGCGGCGTCGGCCTCAAAATCGCGCATCTTGGCCTCTTGTCTCGCTTTTTTCTGCTCGCGGTACCACTCGTGGGCGATGATCATCGACATCACCTCGCTCGTCCCCGTCCAGATGGACGCCAGACGGACATCGCGGTAAATGCGTTCAATGGGAAACACATTCGTGTATCCGATGCCGCCCACCACCTGCATGGCGTTGTGGACGACCTTCTGGCAGGATTCGGTGATAAACTTTTTCGATTCGGAAATCATTCGCCGCACGCGTTTGACGTCTTCTCCCGCATCGACGGCCCTGCAGGTTGTGTATCCCAGAGAGCGGGCTGCATCCAGCAGCATGGCGCCCTCGGCAACCTGAAAGCTTACCCCCTGAAAAGTGTTGATCGTGAAGCCGAACGCTTTGCGTCGCGTTGTGTAATGTGTCGCGATCTCCAGGGCGACGCGGGCCGAACCGAGGGTCATGATGGCGGTTCCCAGCCGTTCGGGAATCATCATGGTGTTGAAAACTCTGTGTCCTCCGTTGACGGTTCCCAGAACGTTTTCCTTCGGCACCTTCACATCCTTGAAAACCAGGCGTGCCGTGCCGCCGCCCCGGCACCCCATAAGATTGTAGAGATATTTCGTATCGACGCCGGGACCCCGATCCACGATAAAGGCGGTGATGGCTTCCTGCGATCTTACTCCGGGGGTAAAATTTGTTCGGGCATAGACAAGAAAATAATCCGCTCCCTCGCCGCCCACGATGAATCGCTTCTGGCCGTTTAACAGGAAATAATCGCCGTGATCTTCCGCCTTGGTGGTGGCGCCGAAGAAATCCGAACCTCCGCGCGGTTCGGTGAGGCACTCCGCGGCAAAGATATCCCCCCGGAGAAGGGGTTTCACGTATTTTTCCTTCTGGGCGTCCGTTCCGTGCTGGATGATCGCGTCGCAGACCAGTTCCGCCCCGACGCCGAAGACGCAGGCAAATTCATAACCGAGCGTGCCGATCTCCTCGAGCATGGCCGCGGTGGTTACCCAGTCCATGCCGCGCCCGCCCCACTCCTTGGGGTAGCGGCAGCCGAAGAGATTACGGCGGCCCGCCTCCCGGAGGAATTCCTTGGGAAATTTGATGACGTCTGCGTCCATGTCCAGAACCATTTGACGAGGCACCCACTTTACGAAATCCCGTGCCTCGTCGCGCAGACGGATCTGCTCTTTTGTCAATAAAAAATCAAACATAAAACCTCCTTACTTTGCGTATTCTTCCCGCAACTTGTATTTCATGATCTTGCCGCTGGGTGTGTAGGGCAGCGTTTCGACAAATTGAATGGTTCGCGGGATCTTATATTTCGCCAGCTTGTCGCCGAGGAACTCCCGCAGCTTCTCCTCGGTAAGATCGGCGTCCTTGCCCCGCAGCACAAAGGCGGCAACCGTCTCGCCCCATTCCTTGTGGGGGATTCCGATCACGGCCGCGGCGGCGACGCCCGGGAAGGCCGCGATGACATCCTCCACTTCCTTCGAATAGACGTTTTCACCGCCCGTCACAATCATATCCTTGGTGCGGTCCACCATGAAAAGATAGCCGTCTTCATCGAGGCGGGCCACGTCGCCCGTTTTGTACCATCCCTTTTCGAAGACTTCTTTTGTCGACTCCGGGTCCTGGAAATAGCCTTTCATCATGCTGTCCGCCTTCAACCAGATTTCGCCGACCTCACCCGGTCCGGCTACTTCGCCGCTGTTTTTCATCACGACAATGTCACAGCCGGGAAGGCCGGAACGACCGATGGAGCCGTCCTTACGGACCTGATCCTTGGGTATAAGCGTCGTCCCCGTAGCAACAATACAATGCCTTTCCGGACTCTTTCGCGTATTGCCCTCCAAGATTGCTCCCAGATTTATTTCGCTCCTCCTTCATTAAGATTGTTTTTCCAACTCTTGCATTGCCAGATCCTGATAGGCGTGGAAAAACTTCTGACAAAAGGCGTCCCAGCGACGGCAGACGTCGATCGTGGCATCGTCCATTCCAAACAGATGCGGGTGAGCAACCAGCGCTTGAATTTCTTCCGCCATCTCTTTAACGTGTGCCTCCTCCAGTCCCTGGAGAATCTCCGCAACGAATTCTTCCGGTTTATACCACGCGGCCGCCTGCTGAAGGTCGCGGTGGATCTGTGTGAGCAGCACGTTGCGCGGGCCTTCCCACAGTTCGTTGATTGCCGAATCACGATACAGGCGGGGCAGCGAGGAGAAATCCTCCATCACGCCATGGCCGCCGAACAGCGACATGGCTTCGCGGAGGACATCGGTGCAGTCCCAGGAGGCGGCGATTTTCTGCAGCATGATGAGTTCGCGGATATTGAAGCGGCGGCGGCGCGCGGGCAGCGGTTCGTTCCCGCCCTGATTACCTTTAAGGCCGCCTTCGAGCTTCAGAAAGTCGCGGTACAGCTTGAAGGCGCCGGCGGTCGTTCTCCGGGTGGTCTGCCGGATCCGGTTGAGCTGCACAGCCACGAGGGGAAACGAATTCAGCTTGAGGCCGAAGGCATCCCGGAAGGAGATGTACTTTTCAGCTTCCCTTACGGCCCGCGTCATATATGCCGCGGCGGAAAGCCCGACGGTCAGGCGCGAATAGGTGAGCACGATGCCCACTACGTTGGCGACGCCCCTGTCCAGCGGCCCCACCGGATAGGCCACCGCGCCCTGGAAGGTGAGTTCGGCCGTGGTCAGCTCGCTGGTGCCCAGCTTCCACTTGATCCGGTCGATGGTGCAGCCGTTGCGGATTTCCTTTTCCTTGTTTCCCGGCAGCCAGGACGGCACGACAAACAACCCCACCTTTTCGGAACCGACGGGCTTGGCCGTCACCACGGCGTAATCCGCGTGCGTGGCCGAGCAGAAAAATTTTGTTCCGTAAAGCTTCCAGACGCCGTTTTCGTTGACGGCTTCCAGGACATTGGACGGAACGTCCGATCCGCCCTGGATTTCAGAGAGGTACTGGGCGCCGATGGCGAAATAGCCGTCGACGCCTTCCTTGCAGTGCCGGAGGATTTCCTTCGTTTCCGGCGAATCGGCGTATTTGACGAGCAGTTCGACCAGGCCTTCCGTGCAGGTGACGGGGCAGCCGATGCAGGCTTCGCCGTTCTGATAAATGATGAACATCTTGATCAGCTTAACCCAGGGAGGGGTTTTGTCCGTAAAAAACGCCTCTGAAAAAATCTCTCTTTCCATGATTTCCGTGTCATGAGGCCGCACGATCCGGTCGATGCGGTTGTGGTGACCGTCATAATGAAGCATGTAGGGGCGCTCCTCAGGACGGGCGATCCGCTCGGACATGTCCCGCCAGCGGAAAGAAGCTTTTTTGGAGACGGCGCGCGCTTCGGCATCCACCGTCTGCCACAGGTCACCGGTAAAATGGCGCACGACTTTCTGAATGAACGGATCATCGGCATAGTAATCGACCGACTTTCGCCAGGCCAGGAAGTCGTTGAAGCTGTATGGGTTGTTTCGATCTGCAAATGACATGTAAACCTCCTTCTGCTCTTTTCCGTAAACCGGTTTACCCGTTAAAGGGTTGTCGGGGTTGTGCCCTGCGCCTGCTGTATAAAACCGAAGTTTGCTTCGTCAAGTTTTTTCCAATTCATCCAGGCAGGTTTTTCGGCAGCTGGTTGCGGGTTAAAAATCTTTTATCCGAAAATCGTTAATATCTCCCCTCCAGGGTTCTTCCGCCACGTCCACGCGGTCCACGCGCGCGTGCGGGGGGCCCTGGCGACACCACGCCAGCATCCGGTCCACGCTTTCGTCTTCCCCTTCAAAAAGGGCTTCGACGCGGCCGTCTTCCCTGTTGCGCACCCAGCCCGTAAGGCCGAAGCTCAACGCGGTTCGCAGCGTTTCCGCGCGAAAGAAAACCCTCTGAACACGACCTGAAATAAAAACGTGCATTCTTTTCATAACCACCATACTGAAGGGCGGCGGCCCGGATAGGATGAACAATCATTCACGCCAGCCGGTGGATCGGCCTGCCGGCCATGGTTAAAAATTCTTCTTCGCTGATGACCGTGATGTTTTGTTTCCTGGCCTTTTCCAGTTTTAACCCCGGATCGCTCCCCGCGACCACATACGAGGTTTTGCCCGTTACGGAGGAGTGGACGATGCCGCCCAGAGACTCAACGACGGTCCTGGCCTCATTTCTCCCCATGCTTTCCAGGGAACCGGTGAACACAAAAGATTTGCCCCGCAGGCCCGCCTGAACGGGGGGGGGCAGGGCTCGGGGGGACAGACCGGCCCGCTGAAACTTTTCCAGAACGGTTCTGTTTTTGGCCTCCGCAAAAAATTCCAGAATGCTCTGGGCGATTTCCGGGCCGATTTCGCTGATTGCCGTCAATTCTTCACAATCGGCGCTCCTGAGCGCATCCAGGTTGCCGAAATGTTCGGCCAGGAGCCTGGCGGTCCGTTCCCCGACGTGGCGGATGCCAAGTGCGAAAATAAACTTGTCCAGCGCGGGGGCCCTGGAGCGTCCAATCGCGTTGAGGAGATTCTCCGCGGATTTTTCCGCCTGCCGATCCAGCCCCAGCAGCTGTTCCTTCGTTAAGAAATACAGGTCCGCGGGGTCGGCGATGAGCTTCGCGTCGAAAAGCTGCGCGGACAATTTTTCTCCCAGACCTTCAATATCCATCGCGCCGCGCGATGAGAAATGCCGGATATGTTCTTTCAACTGTGCGGGGCAGGACAGATTGACGCAGCGATGGGCGGCTTCGTTGGCCTGACGGACGACTTCCGAGCCGCACTCCGGACAGGCGCGCGGCATGCGGAATTCCTTTTCTCCGCCTGTTCTTTTCCCCGCCAAAACGCTGATGACTTCCGGGATCACGTCTCCCGCGCGCTGTATCAGCACCGTATCGCCGATGCGGATGTCCTTTTTCAAAATTTCATCCTCGTTGTGCAGCGTAGCCCGGCTGACTACAGCCCCGCCAACATTGACCGGCTCCATCACGGCAACGGGCGTCAGCGTTCCGCTTCTTCCCACCTGGACGATAATGTCGCGGATCACCGTGACGGCCTGTTCGGCCGGAAATTTGCAGGCCAGCGCCCAGCGGGGAGAGCGAGACACGCTGCCCAGAATGTTCTGGATCTCCAGGCTGTTGACCTTCAGCACGACGCCGTCGATGTCGTAGGCAAGGCCGGAGCGGATCGAACCGATCTCTTCAAAATAGGCGATGCATGCGTCAATATCCGGCACCTTCCGGACGAGCGGATTGACCGTAAATCCCCACGCGGCAAGCGCTTCCAGAATTTCCCAGTGGTCGGCAAAGGCCGCATTGCCGGCGGCGCCCACGCCGTAGAAAAAAATATTCAAAGGGCGGCGGGCGGTGATTTTCGGATCCAGCTGGCGAAGCGATCCGGCGGCGGCGTTGCGCGGATTGGCAAAAGGAGCTTCGCCTTCCTCCGCACGGCGCCGGTTGAGCTTTTCAAACGGTTCTTTTTCCATGTAAACTTCCCCGCGGACTTCGATAAGTTCCGGGACGGGGAGAGAGGCGCCGTTGTTCATCTTCAGGGGCAGGGAGACAATGGTTTTGAGGTTTTGCGAAACATCTTCGCCCACGGCGCCGTCGCCGCGCGTCGCGCCGCGTCGGAACCGTCCGTTTTCGTAAATCAGATTCACGGCCAGGCCGTCCAGCTTGGGCTCCGTCACGTATTCCACGCGCTCAATCTTCGCCAGACGGCGGACGCGCGAATCAAAATCCCTGATTCCTTCGGCGTCAAATGCGTTGGCCAGGCTCAGCATGGGTTCAAGGTGGGTGAAGGAGGCAAATTTGGAAAGCGGGGCGGCGCCGACGCGCCGCGTCGGAGACAATGCCAGCTCATCGTCCGGATAGCGGGATTCCAGATCCTGCAGCTCCTTCATCAGACGGTCGTATTCGGCGTCGGATATTTCCGGCGCGTCCTTTTGGTAGTATCGCGAGTTGTGATATTCGATGGCTTTGCGCAATGCGAAAATGCGCTGGAAAGCTGTTTCTTTGTCTATGATTTTACTTGGAGAATCCTCTCGTCCGGCCATGGTTCGCAGTTTAGCCCGCCTTTTGACCAAAGTCAATTCAAAAGCATACGGACGGCTGTCCTTTGATAAATAACGCTTGTAATTTTTTCGTCTTACCGTTAAGTATCCCACCAAGACCATGAAGGATAATACCGTTAGGATAGGCGTGTTGTCCGATACGCACGTGTATGGTTTTAACCGGGACCTGAAGCACATTATCGACGAACATTTTTCGGATGTTGACCTCATTTTTCATGCCGGCGATCTGGTGGATTTATCCGTTCTGGAGCTTTTCGGCGAAAAGGATGTGAAGGCGGTTTGCGGCAACATGGACGGCCCGCGAGTCAGAGAGCAACTGCCCGAGCAGCGGATGATGGACATTGGGGGATTTCGCGTCGCGTTGATTCACGGATGGGGGTCGCCTGCGGGCATGGAAAGAAGGCTGGCCGACAGACTGGGGAAGGTGGATTGCATCGTTTTCGGCCATACGCATTATCCGGTCAACAGGCGCATCGACGGCATTTATTTTTTCAATCCGGGTTCCGCGCTGGATCAGCGGTTTGCCGGACAACGCAGCGTCGGAATCCTGGAAGTGGGGCCTGAAATCAACGGAAGAATTATCAATCTCAAATAGCGGGACCCAAAGGGATCGGGGATTGAACCAATGGAAACAATGTGTGCGCCGTGGCGAATGGAATATCTCATGTGTGAAAAACAGGAAGGATGCGTGTTTTGTAAAAATTCTCTTCGCTGCGAAGATTATGTGTTGTTTGAAGGGAAGACCTGCTTTGTCATGCTGAACCGTTACCCTTATGTCAACGGCCATTTGATGATTATTCCGATGCGCCATCTGGGCGCCATTGTCGAATTGACTCCGGGGGAGCGGGAAGAAATTTTCAGTCTGGTGGATATCTCCGTCAAAGTTCTGAAGGAGGCGATGAATCCCCAGGGCTTTAACATCGGTATGAATCTGGGCAAAGCAGCCGGCGCGGGGATTGCCGAACATGTCCATGTTCACGTCATTCCCCGCTGGGAAGGCGATACCAATTTTATGAGCGTTGTCGGCAATGTCCGCGTCATTCCGCAGGACCTGGCCACCACCGCCGCGACGTTGATCCCCCTGTTTGAAAAATATTGCCGGGAGGTTTAAAACGCAATGAAGATATTTTATTTGATCATCACAATTGCATTTGCTTTCTTTATAGTGACCTTTTCACAATTTAACGCGGCGCCGGTTACCATTAAATATTATTACCTTCAGGATCTGGTCGTTCCGGCCTACATGCTCATTTTTGTCGCCCTGCTGGTGGGCGTTGTCATTACCGGTTTTTTGGGCATCGTGGAAAGATTTCGGCTCAACCGCACCATTTCCAAGCAAAACAAGGTGATTCGCGATTTACGCAAGGAGCTGAGGGAACACGAAGCCCCCCCGATGATTGAGGACTGGAAGAAAACACCCGCCCCTCCGGAATGAACACCCCAATGAAATTTCTCGCCGACGCAACGCTCGCGGGACTGGCCCGGTGGCTCAGACTGCTGGGCTTTGACACGGTCTGCGTCCGTGGAGAAGCGGGTCGGCCTTTGATGCGGCAGGCGGCGGGTGAAGGCCGGATTTTGCTCACGCGCAGAAGAGACCTCATGGAGCGGCAGTTTTCCGGGCGTCTGCTTCTGCTGCCGGATGCTGCCACAGTAAAGCAACTGTCTTTTGTTCTCCAAAAATTGTCATTGGAAATTCAGGCGCAAAACTTTTGCACTCTTTGTCTTTCCTGCAATCAAAAACTGGTTTCCCTGGAGCGGGAAAGCGTTCGGAACCTGGTGCCGGAATATGTTTTTGAGCATTGCACGGCATATACCAGGTGCCCCCAATGCCGGAAAATCTTCTGGCCGGGAACGCATCAGCGAAACGCGCTGCAGTTTTTAACAGAGAACGGCATTGACGTGACCCAAATCCGACAAAGCCAAAACATCTAACCGGCGCATCAATATTCTGACTTGGAGACTAACTGAAGATTCTTGGAAGGAAATTTTTTGAATGGGTCCGCTACATCGTCTTTTTAATGCCCAATATGGGGTAGAGCGGACAGTATCCCGACGCCACACTGGAAAGAAGCATGCCGGCAAGGACGCAAAGGACAACGCCGGCAATGCCGCCGATCCAACCCGCGATTACGGCAACGATTAAAAGAACCGCGATGACGAGGCGAATGATCCTGTCGATGGTTCCCACGTTTCTTTTCATGCGGATCCTCCTTGAAAAAAGAAAGCGGTTATCGGGTTGTCTGGAGCACTGTCGCGCAATCCCTCTCATCGCCCTGAATTTTTTCCATGGTGTGCGCGAGCGCGGGCATAATGACGGAGAGATTTTCTTTTGCGCTTTTGGGGCTGCCGGGCAGATTGATGATCAGAGATCGTCCGCGGATGCCGGCGACAGCGCGGGAGATCATGGCATGCGGCGTGATTTTCATGCTGGCGGCCCGCATGGCTTCTGCTATTCCGGGAATTTCTTTATCCAATACTTTAAGAGTGGCCTCCGGCGTCAGATCACGCGGGCTCACGCCTGTGCCGCCGGTCGTCAAAATCAGGTCCAGCTTTTCCACATCCGCAAATTGAACAATGGCTTGTGAAATTTGATCGATTTCGTCGGGGATGATGATGGTTTTCCTGATGGAAACGTCGGCGCCCGTCAGCAGTTCGGCAATGACGGGGCCGCTTTGATCTTCCCGTTTCCCCTGCGAGCCTTTATCGCTCACCGTGATGATTCCGGCAGAGAACATCAGTCTTCCGCTTCTTTTTTCGAATCCGCGATGATCTTGTCCGCGATGTAGGAGGGGACTTCTTCATAGTGCGAATCGGTATAGGTGAAGTTGCCCCGCCCGCTGGTCATGGAGCGCAGGTCGGGGGCGTATTTCAGGATTTCCGCGAGCGGCACCTGTCCTTTGATCACTTGATTGGTTCCGCTGGTGTCCATGCCGGAAACGCGCCCGCGGCGGCTGTTGAGATCGCCGATGACGTCGCCCATGTATTCATCCGGGACTTCGATGGCGATATTGACAATCGGTTCCAGAAGAATCGGCTGGCATTCCATGACGCCTTTCTGAAAGGCCATGGAGCCCGCGATTTTGAAGGCCATTTCCGAAGAATCGACGGTGTGGAAGGAACCGAAGACCAGAGAGATTCGAAAATCCACGACGGGGTAGCCGGCGATGACGCCCTTGGCCGCCGCCTCCTGAATCCCTTTGTCCACCGCCGGGCGGTATTGACCGGGAATAACGCCGCCGACGATTTTATCCAGGAATTCATAACCCGCGCCGCGCGGCAGGGGTTCGATTTCAATCGTGCAGTCGCCGAACTGGCCGCGTCCGCCGGACTGTTTCTTGTAACGGCCCTGGACGTTGGTTTTGCCTTTGATGGTTTCCAGGTAGGGGACTTTCGGCGTGTTCAGGTTGACTTCGACACCGAATTTTCTTTTCATTTTTTCAATGTTGACTTCAATATGCACCTGACCCATTCCGGAGAGAATCATTTCCTTGGTCTGGATATTGCGGGAAAAGACGATGGTCGGATCTTCTTCCGTCAGGCGGTGAATCGAGGACGCAATCTTGTCTTCGTCTCCCCGGGATTTCGGCTCCACGGCAAAAGACATGATCGGCGGCGGAACGGCGACTTTCTCAAAGATAACGGGGTTCTTCTCGTTGCACAGCGTGTCGCCGGTGACCGTTTCCTTTAATTTGGCAACCCCGGCGATGTCGCCCGGAATCAGCACTTCCGCCTGTTTCTGGTTTTTGCCTTCCAAAAAGAATATATGGCCGAATTTTTCCGTAATTTTTCTCGTTGAATTATACACCGCCGAATCGGAATTGAGCTTTCCGGAATAGACCCGGAACAACGTCAGCCTGCCCGCGTAGGGATCGGCGATGGTTTTGAAAACAATGGCCGAGAAAGGGGCGTTCTCCGACGGTTGTCTTTCTTCAACCGCGTCCGTACCGGGCTTTTTGCCTTTCATGAGGCCCCGGTCAACGGGAGAGGCGAAGGAACTGGCGGCCAGATCCGCAAGCAGGGTAACGCCGATGCCTTTTACGGCTGAACCGCAAATCACCGGAACGATGCTGCCCGACAACACACCCTTTCTTAAACCGGCTTTGAGTTCCTCGGCGGAAAGTTCGCCGGCTTCCAGGTATTTATTCATCAATTCATCGTCGGCTTCGGCAATGTCTTCCACCATCGATGCTCGCAGCGCGCCTGCTTCCTCGGCAAGATCGGACGGAATATCCATGGCTTTTCCCGTTCCTTTGTTGTCGGCGAAGGTGTAAGCCTTCATGACGATCAGATCCACGATGCCCTGAAACTTGTCTTCCGCGCCGATGGGCAGACAAAGCGGGGTGCCTTTCTTTTTCAGTTTGGTCCTGATGCTTTCCAGTACTTTGTTGAAATCCGCTCTTTCCCGGTCCATGCGATTGATGAAAATCATGCGGGGCAGGGAATATTCGTCAGCCATTTCCCATACTTTCTGCGTCTGGAATTCCACGCCGCCCACGGAGTCGATGACCACGACCGCATTGTCCACAACGCTCAGGGAACACTTGATGTCAAACGTGAAGTTGGAATCGCCCGGGGTGTCGATGATATTGATTTTATGCTTGTCCCATTCGATAAAGTTGGCTGCCGACGAGATCGAAACATGTTTTTTCTGCTCTTCAGGCTCATAGTCCATCGTGGCAGAGCCGTCGTCAACACGGCCCAGCCGCTCGCTTTTTCCGGTAACATACAGAAGAGATTCACAAAGAGAGGTTTTGCCCGTACCGCCGTGGCCGATGATGGCCAGGTTTCTAAGTTGCTTGGATTCGTACTTTGCCATGAAAACTCCTTTCCATTATCTCAACAGGATCAGCGAAAGATCTGATGAAACTGGTTCTTGCAGAATGCGGGCTGTATTAACGTATCCGGCAAGTAAAATCAAGATAATTTTCAGCTTCTGACGATCTCCCGGGCTTCTTTTGCCCTGTGCGAAAACGGGCCCGCGATCAACTTTTCAACAGATTTTTCTCGCCCAGCATCATGGGATAAAAGACTGCAAACACGCATAGAAACAGCGCGAGGCCAAAGGACAAGACAAACCAGAGAATTTGCGGCAGGGAAAAGCTGTGTCCGTGCATTCTGGAGTGGGAATACGCCTCGACGATTTCGTCTTTCCATTGACGGAGGGCAAGCTGCTCCAGCAGTTCCGGGGCTCTGCGGGAGAAAACCCGGAGATCGACGCGGTATAAATCCGCGATGAATTTCAAAAACTCCATGCCGGTAAGTTTTTCGTATAAAAAGGGCCTGTCCGGAACGAAAGCGATGATCTTTTTTCCGTTCTGGTAAACATTCATCCAGGATTCCGGCGAACGGGAAATTTGAACCGTTTGCGGCCCGGGCGCCGCCGCCGGTTTTTCCCGGAAGAACTCCAGGCGATGAGTCAGCAGGCCGAGAAATACCACCATGATACCGATGCCCCAGATCCAATGCCGCTTGATTTTGTCATGCGCGCCAAACTTTCCCAGCTGTCACGACCGGCGAAATACGACGCCAGTATATAGACAGGATTCGGTCGGGTCAACTGCCAGTATTGGACAATTTTATTGACAACGTCATCCGTTCTTCATATAGTTTCGCCATGAAAAAACGATATCTTATCATTTTCGGAGGCTTGTGCCTGCTGCTTTTGTCCTGTGCGGGCTGGATGATGGAAGAACCTTCCGTGCAGCTGCGCCGGGTTTCGCTACATCCCCGCTCCCTGACGGAGATCCATCTGGTCCTCGATCTGGACGTGCAGAATCCGAACCGCTTCGATCTGACAATCCGGTCTTTTCAGTACAAGCTTTTTTTAAACGAGCGTGAAATCGGAAGCGGACGCCTGGAAAAGGAAGTCCGGATTCCCGCTGATTCCGCCGTCCGGGTTCAGACGCCGGTCGTGGCCGGCTTCAAAAACTGGAACGAAAGCCTTCGGGCCGTGATCGCCGACAAGAACATTCCCTATCGCATTGAAGGGGAGGCGAACGTCAGGACGATTTTCGGAAGCAGGAACTACACTTTTTCCAAGGGAGGAAAAATCGATTGAAGAGCAGCGAAGGAAAGATTCACACGGCCAACGGAAGCCTCTGGTACAGAGTTCACGGTAAAGACGGGAAGAAGACGCCATCCTCGTCCTCCACGGCGGCCCCGGTTTTTTAAGCACGGACGACGGTATCGAGCCGCTGCGGAAGGACCGTTCGGTGTTTTTCTACGATCAGTCGGGCTGCGGCAAAAGTGACCGGGCCGCGGACAAAAATTTTTATTCGGTGGAAAATTATGTCGCCGAATTGGCGGAAATTCGGGCCGTCATTCCAAAGGCATCCCATCTGCATCAGATCGAACGCCCGGAAATTTTTGCCGCCGTGGTCGGGGATTTTTTGCGGGATGTCGATTGAGCATTTTTCAGTTTTTCGTCAGTGAGATGATTCATGACAGGTGTAATTTTCCGCCGGCAGTAAGGCACACAAGTCTTTATTCTGTCTTTGATTTTATTTGATATCATGATATTGGTGATCACAAAATCAAGGCGGCTGTCGCGGGCGTTAATTCAAGGAGTATGATTGATGGCTTCACAGGATGTTCGCTGGATTCAGCGTTTCAAACATTTTGAACAAGCGTATACTCAATTGGAAAGGGCCGTGGAGCTTTCTAAAAAACGCCCGCTGAGCGAGCTTGAAGAACAGGGAATCATTCAGGCTTTCGAATTCACCCATGAACTGGCGTGGAACGTATTGAAAGACTTCCTGGAGGAACAGGGCGCGCGCGGTCTTTACGGCTCTAAAGACAGCAGCCGCGAAGCATTCAAACGAGGCCTCATTGAAGACGGCGACGCCTGGATGAGTATGATCCAAAGCAGAAATCTCACCTCCCATACCTACAATAGAAATATCGCTCAAAAGATTGTTCAGGCGATTCTGGAAAATTATTATACGGAATTCGGAAGGCTCCTTGCAGAATTGAAATCAAAAATCAATCAGGAGACGGCATGAAACACGGATTGAAAGAATCCACCACGGAGGAAATCTGTGAAATCTTTAGCCGCTATCCCCAGGTGGAAAAGGCTGTTCTGTATGGATCGCGCGCCAAAGGAAACTATAAAAACGGGTCTGATGTAGATCTCACGCTGGATGGCGGCGACAAACTGACGATGGAAGTCCTGTATAGAATTATGGATGATATCGACGACTTGCTTCTGCCGTACAGTTTTGACCTTTCCATTCTGAAGGACATCCAGGATCAGGATGTTCTCGATCACATCCGACGCGTTGGCGTTGTCTTTTACGAAAGAAAAGAAATCAGTAAGCCCGAATCGGCTTTCGGCGAAGAAATTCGCCATGCCCGATAAAACATCAGAAAATGCCGTACCGGATTGCAATTGCGCTCAGCAAATTGAAGGAGGTTCCATGCGGAAGATATTATTTGTTTTGGCTTTGCTGATTTTGGCCGCGGCGCCGGTTTGTGCCGCGCAATCTACCATTAAGATTGCGGAGGGTTCCGCCTGCATGGGGGACGACAAATCCCGCAAGCAGACGGAAACCGCGGCGCTTACCGAAGCGAAGCGAAACGCTGTCGAATCGGTCAGAACCTATGTCTCGTCCGCGACGGAAGTGAAGGACTTCGAGCTGCAGAAAGACCTGGTGTCCGCGTACTCCAATGCCACGGTCGAAGTTATCGAGACGCTGGAAAAGAGCTGGTATCCGGTATTGAGCTTCTCATTTCAGTCCGTGGAAGGACCCCGTGCGGTCGTGATTCATCATCCCGTGTTTTCAAAAGACCGTATATTTTCGGGATCGGTTTCGGCTCTGTTTGCGCCGGAACATCTTCTTTCAAGCATGATTGGACCGATCTCCGCCTACATGCCGGTTTCCATTTTCCTGATGCAGACCGACGGCCTTTTTATTTATGACGTGGATACGAAACAGATCGGCCTCAACATCTTCACCGATCCGTTATACCAACCGTTTCCGGAACTGGTTGCGCTTTGCCGCAGGATGGCCGCCGTCCGCGAAAGATCGGGCGTTTACCGTTTTTACCGAAAAGTCGGGGAGGCGCCGATCACCAAAGCCGTGGAATGGCGCACCGTGGAACTGCACGGCACGCCCTGGCGCCTTGCCGTAGCCTTCGCCAAAGACGGCGTCGGTCGTTAAAATTTATACGTTCCGGCCGTTATATTGCGATGAATTTCCTCACTGACGGGAACATAGGTTTCGTTTCCCGGCAGAAGCACATACAGTTCCTCCCTGACCCGCTCCGGATCATAGGCCTCGTTCTTGAGGGTCGTTTTCTTGATTTTGTGCGTGGCGGTCCATTCAAAATCCGGTACGAAACGGATGAAGAGCGGCACGGCGTATTTCGGCAGGCTCGTCTTCAGATGAGCCACCAGCCCCGACAAATCGAGTGGCGCATTTTCATCCCGAATGACGGCGGCCATGCCGGCCTTTCCATCGCTGCCGGGCAGGCTGATGCCGTAAACCGCCGACTGCTTGACGCCGGGGAACGTATCGATCGCTTTTTCGACTTCCTGCGTGGCCACGTTTTCGCCTTTCCAGCGGAAGGTGTCGCCCAGCCGGTCGGCGAACTGCGCGTGGCGGAAACCCATATTCCGGAGCATGTCGCCGGTGTTGAACCACAGATCGCCTTTGCGGAACACATTGCGGAATATTTTTTCTTCCGTCTTTTTCTTGTCCGAATAGCCGGGAAAGGGAGTTTTTTCGGAGATTTCCATGATCAGAAGCCCGGTTTCTCCCTTGCCGACTTTTTTCAAAAAGCCCTTTTCGCCTTTGACGGGCCGGTCGTTTTCCGTGTCGTAAGCCACGATGGCGAAAGGCGTCACGCTGGTGCCCACGCTGTAGTCGATGTTCAGGAAGTTCGTGAAAACACCCACGCCTTCGGCCGCGCCGTAAAACTCATATATTTTTTCAATGCCGAACCGCTTTTTGAAAGGCATCCAGATATCCGGCCGCAATCCATTTCCGCAGATGTATTTCAGCGTCGTCTGATGATCGTCGGGCTTTGCGGGCGTCGCCATCAGATAACGGCAGACCTCCCCCACGTAAATGAAGTGGGTCGCCTGAAACTGCCGGACGTCGTCCAGGAATTTGCTGGCGCTGAATTTTCTGCGCAGTGCCACGGCCGCTCCGTTGTACAGCGCCGGCGGCCATCCGACGGTGATGGCGTTGGTGTGGAAAAAGGGAAGCGGAATATAAATCGTATCCGTGGGTTTTACGGGCATGACAAATTTTCCAAACCAGAACATAGCCGATAAGGCCCGCTTGTTGATGATGACGGCCGCCTTGGGCAGGCCCCCGGTGGTTCCGGAGGTGTAAACATACGCCATGGTGTCTTTCAGTGCGACGCTCTTCGTGGTGGAGGGGTTCGCGCCGTTTTGCCGTTCCACTTCACTGGTAATGTCGGTGATGTCTTGCGGCTGGAATTGTCCCGTGTCCCTGAGCATCCCCAGCGTCGATCGGGAAAGATCGATCCCGGCGCGGGCTTCGTTGAAAAATTCGCAGCATTCCTCGCCGATGAGGACGACTTTGCCCCGGTTGAGATTGAAGCTGTGCACCAGCGAGTCTCCCCGCTGGTTGGTGTTGATCAGCGAGGCGATGGCCCCGACCTTTGAACAGCCGCAGTAAGCGGCCAGCAGTTCGGGACGGTTTTCAAAACAAAGCGTCACAATGTCGCCGCGGCTGACGCCCTTGGAGATCAGATAGTGGGCGAAACGGTTGGCCCGCTCGTTGAGCTCCCGGTAGGTGAGGGCGCCATCCGGGGACTTGACCGCGGTGTTTTGCGGGTATTGGGCTGCGATTCTTTCGAGCTCCAGACCCCAGGAATTGTTGGTTTTGCCGCCGATGCTTTTCAATCCTTTGATCAGATTGAAGATCATCGACGGAAGCCGCGGTGCAATTTCAAAGGTTTTCAAAAGGAATTCGGATGTGCTTAAGGTTGTGGGGCTCTTTCCCGGTTGAGTGCTCATAGTTTCTTCTCCCTGTTTTTTTATTTGATTTTACAAGCTTCTTTTTCGACAAAGTGCCAGGTGTTGCCGGGGTTGATCAGGAACCATTGCGTCCCCGTTTCATGGGCCCTGTGAAGGACGTTTCTGTCTTTGTCCAGATAGACAAATTCCTTAAAACGGATGAAATCCCTGGAACAATCGATTTCACAGAGGATTTCGACGGATTTAAATCGCGGGTTCCATTTTTTGACGGAATCCAGGTATTCGGCAACGAAGCGCAGGTACTTGCTTTTTCCCGACGGGGCGATCTTGATCCAGGCCGTCGTAAGGTTCAAAGCGGGCCGTGAAATCCGGTCGCGGTCCACAAAGACGGCGTCACGGTATTTCGTGTAGCCGGTCAGCCGCCAATTGTCGGTCATCTTTTCCGCAAAAAGCCATGTCGGCATGACCGCAAACGCAAGCGCTGCAAACAAGATGGCTTTTGTGTTCATTTGCATCCTTGTAAACCTCCGGAACGCGTTTTCTCTTTACCCTAAAACGCGGAGAATTTGAAGAGCGGATATTCGCCTGAGAGGGGAAAAGGCTTCAAAACCGCTTCAGACCTAAAAAATAAACGAAAATAATCAGATGAATTTTACAAATAACAGTAGATTTTTTTTTAAATTAAGGTTAATGAGTCACATCGTTTTAAAAAAAAATTAGAGGGGTGAGCAATGAACAGAGCAGAATTGGTCGAAGAAGTGGCAAAAGTGACAAGCACGAAGAAAGAGGCTGATGCGGCCATCAGCGCTGCGTTGGCGGCAATTCAGAAAGCGCTCAAAAAGGGCGACAGCGTGACTCTGGTGGGATTCGGCACCTTCTCTGTCAGCAAGAGAAAGGCCCGTAAAGGCAGAAACCCCCAGACCGGCGAAGCCATTAAGATCGCCGCCAAGAAAGTTCCGGTATTCAAGGCCGGAAAGGGTTTGAAGGACGCAGTTAAATAACTTTCATTTGTCATCATTGAAAAAAGCCGGCTTGCGTAAAAAGAAGCCGGCTTTTTTGTGGGTGCTTGAGAGACGCGGATTCGCTTATTGGTAAAGCGCTTCAATCCGGTCCTGAAATTTATCCAGAACCACTTTGCGTTTGAGCTTCATGGTCTGGGTCAGCGTGCCGTTTTCCAGCGTGAACGGTTCGGGGATGACCAAAAACTTCTTGGGGATTTCGTAGCCGCCGAACTTTCCTTTCAGGTGATTGGTGATCGCATTGCCGTACATTTCCACGACATCCTGTCTTTCCACCAGCTCCCGGATGTCCGCCGGAAGGCCTTTTTCTTTTGCGGTTTTTTTCAGAACGTCAAAGTCGGGAACGACGATGCAAATGTTGAAGGGGCGGTTGTATCCGTAAATAACCGCCTGCTGAACCAGGGGCAACAGGCAGATTTCTTCTTCGATGGAGACGGGGAAGCAGAACTTCCCGTTTTCCAGTTTGTACTGCTCCTTGATACGTCCCGTGATAAAAAGGTAGCCGTCCTTGTCCAGACGGCCGCGGTCGCCGGTGCGGAAGCCGCCGTCGGGCGTCATTGCCGCGGCCGTATCTTCCGGGCGGTTGTGGTAGCCTTTCATGACATTGGGGCCGTAAACGATAATTTCGCCGTCGGTGGCCCCTTCTTCCACCACCGAAGAATCGATCACGATTTTGACTTTATCAACGGCCCGGCCGACGCTCCCCAGGCGGTAGGCATAGGAGGCGTTCATGGTTGCGGCCGGCGACGTTTCCGTGAGCCCGTAGCAGTCGTAAACCGGCAGGCCGACGTCAAAAAAGAAATGACCGATTTCAGGATTCATCGCGGCGCTGCCGGTCATGGCGCCCTTCACCCGGCCGCCCAGTTTTTCGCGGATTTTCGAAAAGACGATTTTGTCTGCGATCCTGAATTTGAGTTCGGTTAGAAAATCGGATTTGCCCCGGGCGGCCAGCTCGCGTCTTTTCTTCCCCGCCTCCACCCCCATGACGAACAGTTTTTTGGGCAGACCGCCGTCTTTGTTCATTTTGGCCCAGAGGCCGTCGTAGATGCGGTTGAAAACGCGGGGAACGGCGACCAGGAATGTGGGTTTCACCTTGGCAATATCATCGACAATGGTCGCGGGACTTTCCGCCAGGCCGATGGCGCCGCCCAGCCCGATGACCGCGTAGAGTTCGCCGGTCTGACCGAAAGAATGGGCCCAGGGCAGGATGGCGAGCGTCACCACGTCCCGGCCTTCGTTTTCCTCCAGTTCAGGATACATTTTCAGGCCCGCCAGAACGTTGCTGGTAAAGTTGCCGTGGGACAAAAGAACGCCTTTGGGATTGCCGGTGGTTCCCGACGTGTAGATGAGTTCGGCGATGTCGTCCGGTTTCGGGATCTGCGCGGCGACGGGTTTGGCGGCGCCTTTCTTTTCGAGCGCGGCCATGGAGTTTTCGCCTTCGGCATCGATGATGAAAATATGCTTCAGCGTCGGAATTTCCCCGGGAAAGTCCTTTATTTTCTCGTAGATCTCCGGTTTGGAAACGAACAGAACTTTAATCTGGCTGTCGGCAATGATGTATTTCCAGATCTGCACCAGCTCCGCTTCGTACATCGGGACGAAACGGGCGATCCGCCCCCAGGCGGCAAAGCCGGCAATGGGCCATTCCACACGGTTGTTGGCGATAATGCCGACGACGTCTCCCTGGTTGATGTCCAGTTGCGCCAGTCCCGCACGAAGATTATGGATGCGGGCGCCTACTTCCGCGTAGGTGACCCATTCGTAAACGCCGCTTTTGTTTTTTGTGCCGAAAGCTCTTCGCCCGGCAAATTTTGCTTCGCTTTCCTGCCACCACTCAATCAGGTTGTCAGGTTTGTCCAGTGTAAAGGTGTGCATAAACGATCTCCTTCCAGTCTGTTGACGCGGGGGGGTGCGGCCCCCTAAATCATCGAAAAAATACCGGCTGCGTCTTTTCGCGATGATTTTTAAGTTATTTTTTCAAAAAAGACAAGCAAAACCATTGATTTAATTTTCAGTGATTTCGTTATCTTTATTGACTGTCTCATTCAAATTTGCTAGATGACCACTAGTTTTTGCCAAAGAAGTGAGAACTTTAAGGATGAACGCACGTGATTGATCTGCACACGCATACCCTTTTCAGCGACGGCGCGCTTGTTCCGGCGGAATCGGCCCGGAGGGCTTGCGCAGCGGGATACCGGACGATCGCGTTTACGGACCATGCTGATTATTCCAATCTCGATTTCATTATTCCGCGAATGGTGAGGGTTTGTAAAAAAATATCGGGAAAAGGGAACATTTTTGTGATTCCGGGAGTGGAGCTGACGCATGTCGATCCCTCCGACATCGCCGCGCTCGCTTTCGAGGCCGGGAAACTGGGGGCGAAATTGGTGATTGTGCATGGGGAAACCCTCACGGAGCCGGTTTCCCCCGGGACAAACCTGGCCGCCATTCGAGCGGGAGTGGATATTCTGGCCCACCCCGGTCTGATTACGGCCGAAGAGGCAAGGCTGGCCGCGAAAAAAGGCGTTTTTCTGGAAATCACCACCCGCCGGGGTCATAGTTACGCCAACGGCCACGTGGCGGCGATGGCCGGAAAGTACGGGGCACAGCTTGTCCTCAACAACGATTCTCACGCGCCGGGCGATTTCGTGAGCCGCTCTCTGGCCATGAACATTGCCCGCGGCGCCGGTTTATCCGGGAAAGAAATTGTCATGATGTTAAAAAATTCTCAAAAGATCGTAAAAAGGGCCCTGGTGTGAAAAAGAATTCGAGTTCAGGGCCGTTGAAGATTTGTCTGCTCACGTATCGCGGCAATCCCACCTGCGGCGGACAGGGTGTGTATGTCAGGCATTTGAGCAAGGCGCTGGCCGATGAAGGCCATCAGGTGGACGTCATCTCCGGACCGCCCTATCCGCATCTCGACGATCCCGTCCGTCTGATTCAAATCCCCGGACTGGATCTCTATCACCCCGACCATCTGTTCTGGCCGGAAAATTTCAGAGATCTGGTCCACCCGCTGAATCTGTATGAGTTTTTGAGCGTCTGCGCGGGCGGCTTTCCAGAGCCTTATACGTTCGGAGAGCGGGTCTATGACTATCTGAAGCAACGCCGCGGCGACTACGACATTGTCCATGACAACCAGTGTCTGTCCTACGGCATCGGCCGGCTGGCGCAAAAAGTCATGCCGACGATCCCCACGATTCATCATCCGATCACAGTGGACCGGCAGGAAGAATACAACGCGGCCAAAACGCTGCGCCAGAAATTCCGTGTGTACCGCTGGTATTCGTTCATCAACATGCAGCTGAAAGTGGCCAGAAGTTTTTCCCATATCATCACCGTGTCCTCTTTCACCCGAAAGGACATTGCTAAGGAATTTTCGCTGGATGAAAACAGGTTCCGGGTGGTGCACAACGGCATCAATAACGAGTTCTTTTATCCCATGCAAAACGGGCCCCGGCCGGAAAATTCCCTGATCGTGACCAACAGCGCGGATACGCCCCTGAAGGGACTGAGGTATCTTCTGGAAGCGGTTGATCAGATTCGCCGCAAACGGCCGATCCGGCTGACGGTGATCGGTCAGCCCAAAAAAGACGGAATCATTGAAAACCTGGTGGCCCGGCTCGGTCTGTCCGACGTCGTGCATTTTACCGGGCGAATCGCCAACGAGGAATTTGCCGACTACTACGCTCGCTCGACGATTGCCGTTGTGCCGTCGCTGTACGAGGGTTTTGGCATTCCCGCGGCCGAGGCAATGGCCAGCGGTGTGCCGCTCGTTTCCACCTCCGGCGGGGCGCTTCCGGAAGTGGTGGGGGATGCCGGCATCATCGTTCCGCCGGCCGACGCGAAAGCGTTGGCTAGGGCGATCGAGCATCTGCTGGATGCTCCGGAAGAAAGAAAGAAGTACGCGCAGGCGGGACTGGCGCGCGTGCATTCCGTGTTCAGCTGGAAGAAAGCCGCCCGGGAAGTGGCCGACGTCTATCGCGAGGCGATCCATGATTACCGTTGATTTGCATGAACTCCGGCTGAAGCCGGGATTCGCGGTTCTGGACGCCGGATGCGGCACCGGCAGGCATCTGCGCGCGCTCGCGAAACTGCCGGGTTTGAAAATCTTCGGGATCGACCGGAATCCCTCCGACGTGGCCGAAGCGGTCCGGGCGCTTCAGGAGATGCCGGATGCGCTTTCCCGGGAGGTTTCTGTGACGAGCGCCGACATTACGCAAATGCCCTTCGCGGACGAAACCTTTGACTGTGTGATCTGCTCCGAAGTGCTGGAGCATGTTCCGGAGCACGAAGCGGCCATGAAGGAACTGGTTCGCGTGCTGAAGCCTCGGGGAACCCTGGTGGTCAGTGTTCCACGCTATTTTTCCGAGCGCGTCTGCTGGTTGATTTCTCCGGCGTACGCAAGCGATGAAGGCGGTCACATTCGTATTTATAAAAAGAAAAACCTGCAAAAGATGCTGGCGGGGCAGGGGATGAGCTGCTGGAAAGTCAACTACAAGCACGCGCTTCACGCGCCCTACTGGTGGTTGAAATGCCTGGTCGGTCTCAAAAACGAAAACAATTATTTTGTAAAGCGTTATCATGGATTTCTGGTTTGGGATATGTTTTGCAGGCCAAGGGCGGTGCGGGTTCTGGAGAAAGCGTTGAATCCGGTTATCGGAAAGAGCATTGTGTTTTATCTGAGAAAAGGCTGACTGTATGGAATTGAATGTATCGTTGAGCGAAGAGATTAAACCCATTGACGTGGACAAGGTGGCCGACTTCATTGCCTCTCTGCAAAAAGAAAGCGGCGAAATCCCCTGGTCGCAGGGCGGCAAAACGGACCCCTGGGATCATATCGAAAGCGCCATGGGCTTGAGCGTCGCCGGATGGAACGAAGAGGCGGAACGCGCCTATAACTGGCTCGTGGCCACTCAACTGCCGGACGGAAGCTGGTGGTCGGAACTCCGTGACGGCGTGGTCACCAATACGACGAAGGAAACCCATTTTGCCGCCTACATCGCCGTGGGCGTTTATCATCACTATCTGATCACCCGGAATGAAAAATTTCTTCAAGCCATGTGGCCGACGCTGTCGCGCGGCATTCAGTTCGCACTGGGGCTGCAGACGCCGGAAGGAGAAATCTACTGGGCCAGAAACCGCGAAGGAGCGATCGACAAGATGTCGCTGCTCACCGGATGCAGTTCCATTTACATGAGCCTCAAGTGCGCGCTGGCCGTCGCGGACGCGCTGGACATCAAAAGGCCCGCATGGCAGAAGGCCAAAGAGCGGCTGGGAGAAACCATTCGCAACCGGCCGGATCTGTTCAACATGATCAAGTCCCGTTTTTCGATGGACTGGTACTATCCGATCCTTTGCGGGGCGCTCACCGGAGGCGAGGCAAAAGCCCGCATCGATCATTTGTGGGACAAATTTGTTGTGCCCGACTGGGGGGTGCGCTGCGTCAGTGACCGTCCCTGGGTGACCATGGCCGAAACCTCGGAGTTTATCCTGACGCTCGCCGCCATGGAAGACCACACGCGGGCCCGGACCATCTTCAGCTGGCTTGGCGACAAGCGCTATCCGGACGGCGCCTACTGGATGGGCGTGACGTTCCCCGACACCGTGATCTGGCCGGAAGAAAAAACCGGTTGGACGGCCGCGGCCGTTCTTCTGGCCTGGGACGCCCTCAACGACATGACGCCCGCCTCAAAAATATTTGCCCATCGCCACTGGCGCGATCAGACCTGATCCCGCCGGCGAACATTTGATCGAATCAGACCGCGCCATGGATTTTATCCGTTTTACGGCGCGGCGCACAGGGATGAAAGAGTGAGAAATTGCTGAAGGATCACCGGCCTTACTACCTCAAACGTTTTTACAACAAGTTTCAGAAGATGTACGCCCGTTATTTTCTGGCGCCGCAGTTCGAAGTTTTCGGCCGCGGGCTGGTGTTTATGAAGCCCTGGCACGTGGAAATTTTCGGCGGTCCCATTTCCCTGGGCGATTATTCAAACGTCATCGCCACCCCGGACAAGAAGGTAAGGCTGACTGTCTGGCCCGCCTGGAAGAGTTCCGGAAAGATCGAGATCGGCCGGTGCTGCCTGATCTGCCCCGGCACGAGAATCATGGCGGCCACCTCGGTCACGATGGGTGACGGCTGCATGACGGCCCAGCATGTCAGCATCAGCGATTCCGACTGGCATGATTTATACGATCGCAGTCAGCCGGTGGGTCTCACACAGGCGGTCCGCATCGGCAACAATGTCTGGCTGGGCGAAAACGCCGTGATTTGCAAGGGCGTGACCATTGGGGACAACGCCGTGATCGGCGCCGGTTCCATCGTGGTCAAGGACATTCCGGCCAACGCCATTGCCGCGGGGAATCCGGCGGCGGTGATCAAATATCTGGATCCGGACAAATTGATCCGGACGCGCATGGAATGGCTGGCCAATCCCGCCAGGCTGGCCCGGGAATTTGAAAAGATCGATCGCGAAATGATGAAGGGCAACACACTGATAGGCTGGTTTCGCGCGATGCTTTTCCCGCGCAAAGGAGACTGACGCCATGCGCGTTGCCGTTATTGCCGCTCCCTACCCGCTGGAGGAATTTCCCTCGCCGCCTCTGGGCATTGCCTACGTCGCCGCGGCCTTTGAAGCGGCAGGCTGTGAAGTGCGGGTTTTCGACTACATCATCTCTCGTTATTCCAAAGAAAAACTGGCCGCCCAATTGGCCGATTTTGCGCCGGACGCCGTGGGCGCCGGCTCCGTCACGATGAATTTTTACGACGCGCAGCGGATTTTGCGCGACGTAAAAAGCATCGATCCCGGTATCCTGACGATGGTGGGCGGTCCCCATGTCTCCTTTACCGTGGAAGAAACACTGCGAACCTACCCGGAAATCGACGTGGTTTTTATCGGTGAGGCTGACGACACCATTGTTGAATTTGCGCCGCTTTTGCGGAAAAAAAATCAATGGTCCCGGGTGCGGGGCCTCGCGTTTCGTGAAGACGCCGGGATCGTCAACACCGGCCGGAGAGACTTTATTCCGGACATTGACCGCATCCCGCTTCCCGCCCGCCGTCTGCTGCCCATCTCGCGCTACCGGGCGCTGGGGTATCCCGTCAGCATGATTACCGGCCGCGGTTGTCCGCACGGCTGCATCTTTTGCTTGGGAAGAAAAATGGTCGGCGCGAAAGTCCGCCGCCGTAATCCGGCTCTGGTGCTTGAAGAGATCGAGCAGATTCTGCGTTTGGGTTTTGACCGGATGAACATCGCCGACGACCTGTTTGCTTCCGACACCGACCGCGTTCGGGAAATCTGCAGGGGCATCCGGGAGCGCGGCTTGAAATTTACCTGGAGTGCTTTTGCGCGAGTGGACACCGTCACGCAGGAAATGTTTGATGAGATGGCCTCCGTAGGCTGCGACAGCGTCAGCTTCGGCGTGGAGTCGGGCTGCCCGGAAACGCTCAAACGGGTGCGCAAGGGCATAACGCTTGCGCAGGCGGCCGAGGCCGTCCGGATGTGCAAGCTCTCCGGAATGCTGGCGCACGCCTCCTTTATGGTCGGGCTGCCGGGCGAAACGAAGGAGACGCTTCAGCAGACGGATGACTTTGCCCGGAGCCTGGACATCATGTACGGCTATCATTACCTGGCGCCTTTTCCTGGGACGACCCTGTGCGAGAAAGTGGAGCGTTACGATCTGCAAATCCTGACCCGGGACTGGTCCAAATATGACGCTAACGACGCGATCGTGAAAACATCCGGACTTTTGCCCCAGGACATCCGGGATTTTGTCGCCCGGTACGAAGCCGAAGTGAACGGCGACTGGCAAAAGGTGGTGGACAACTACAATACGGGAATCAACACGCCCCACGACGATTTGCGGGTTGAAGGGGAGAAGCGGACGAAGATTACCTATGCCGTTCTCAAGGAAGACCTCGTGGAAAATCTGGGCGTCATCGAGCCGTCCCTGACCGGCGGCGGCAAAGACGCGGTGGAAAATCTGTTGATCGAACGAATGAAAGCCTCCATTTCCGGCGATCCGCTGTTGGTCGAAAAAACTCTGCGGGATTTTATGGCCAAAGGCTATCTGAGCGCCGATTTCAGCGACAAGGGCTGTGTCTGGCGCTGGACATAAAAAGCCTTCAGCCTTCAGTCTTCAGTCTTTTTTTCAAAACCCCCAGCGATTTGAAAAGCGGCGCGGCGTCGAAAAGGCCGGAGTCAACTGCCTGCCGGTAAACCAGATAGGGCGCCTGACCGCCATCGGCGGGATTTGGAAAAATGTCGTGAAAAACCAGATAGCCGCCGGGCAGGACATGCTCCGCCCAGATTTGATAATCCTTCAGAACGGACTCGTAAGCGTGGCTTCCGTCCACAAAGACAAGGCCGAGCGGCGTCTTCCAGGCGCGTCCGATGACGTCCGACCGGCCGATCACCGGGATGACCGTGTCCTGAAGATCGAAATCTTCTATTGTTTTGCGAAACAGCCGGAAGGTGTCGATCTTCCCCGTTTCTTTGTCCAGCAGATCGGGATCAAAGTATTCCTGGCCCGGCTGTTGCTCCTCCGAGCCGGTATGATGGTCCACTGAAAAGAATACGGCGTCGTTTTCCCGGCAGGCGCATCCCAGATAGACGGCGGATTTTCCGCAATAGCTGCCGATTTCCAGGCAGGGAGCGGTCCGGGAGGCATCCAGGGCCAGTTCGTAGAGACGCCCGGCTTCCGCCTCATCCAGAAATCCTTTGATTTTTGATATTTTGATCGGGTCAATTTTTACCATTGGCGATCCTTAAAAGAGAAAGTGTTTTTCATTAAACCGCCCCCGGATAAATTGCAAGCCCATATCACGTCATGCTTCGACAAGCTCAGCATGACAAAAGAGGGACAAAATGACTTTTTGCGAGACTGTCAAAGATGCCGGTAAGGGCGAACGGTTTTCGCCTTGCGCTTCGCAACTTCGCTGTTGACAGTGATGCCTGTTTCAGGAATAGTAAAAAAGTTATCGATCAGGGCGGGCGGTGCATTGATGCAGGAAAAAAACATGAGCCAGAGGTCATCGGACGCTGACCACGTTCGAAGACTGACGCAAATCGGCGTGGCGCTTTCCGCGGAAAAGAACATCGACCGTCTTCTGGAAAAGATTCTATCGGAAGCCCGCGCCATCACCGCCGCGGACGGCGGCGCGCTGTACCTCATGTCGGAAAACGAGCAGGAGCTTCAGTTCGCCTTCATCCAGAATGAATCCATGGGCGTGACGATGGGGGGGCGGGTGAGAAAATTTCCTGGCCGTCCGTGCCTGTGACCGGCGCCGACGGACTGCCCAATCATGCCAACGTCTCCGCGCATGTGGCGATTACCAGGGAGGCGGTGAATATCGAGGATGTTTACGGCGCATCCGGATTCAACTTTGACGGTCCCCGGGCGTTCGACCAGAAGACGGGCTATCGCACGAAATCCATGCTGGTCGTCCCGATGCTCAATCATGAGAACGAAATCATCGGCGTTTTGCAGATGATCATCGCCCTTGCCGATATATTTGAAGCACTGACCGCCAGGGACCGGCCTTACAAAAAGGGCAAGACACTGGGCGAAGCCCTGAAAATCATGGATATGATGGTCAAGGACCACCATATCGACGCCAACCTCTACGACCTGTTTGTCCGGGAAAAAATTTACATGAATTATGCCGCAAGCGAGCTCGCGCCGCAACAGATCGATATGTGAGGAAAGGGGATTCGGCTGAAGACTAAAAACTGATGACCGAAGACTGAAGGCGTGAGGTTTTTTTAACAGGAAATATTTACTTGATTTTATGTCCTGATGTGGTATGAAGCCTTGCAAGCGGTGATTTAATGGTAAATTGCTCCGCTCTATAAATGTGCTAAAGCACTGAAAATCAATGAAGTTAATTGAACCCGTGCTTTAGCGCGGGTTTTTTATTTTAAATTCAAAACCCGCACAAAAAACTGTAAGGAGAAAATGTTTTATGCAGATTTCATCGGAAAGCGTCAAAGTGGGCCATCCCGACCTGGTGGCGGACATTATCGCGGCGAATGTGATTGCGGCCATTCTGGATGAAGAAAAGAAACAAAAGCTGACCTTGGCCAATATGCCGCACTGCGGCCTTGAAGTATTTCTGGGCAAGGGCCTGTGTTTGGTGGGCGGCGAGGTTCGATCGAGAGTGAATGTGGACATCGACAAGATCGCGCGAGACTCCGTGATTGAACTGGGGTACAACCACGCGGCGGTCGGCCTCAACGGACATTTGATGGGGGTGCTCAACGCCATTATTCCCCAGTCGCCGGACATCAATCAGGGGACCAGTTGCCTATTGAACAAAGACCGGGAAATCGGCGCGGGAGACCAGGGCATCATGTACGGCTTTGCCTGCGATGAAACGCCGGAAATGCTTCCCTTGCCCTATGTTCTGGTCAACAGGCTGATGCGCGCCTTTGAGTACTGCCAGGATCCGATTTTCGCGCCGGACGGCAAAGGGCAGGTGTCCGTCGATTATGACGTCAAAACGGGCAAGCCCTGCCGCGTCGCCAAGGTGCTGATGTCCAATTCGATCGATTACCGTTTTGTCAAGGGCGACCGCCTCAAAATCCGCGACCGGGCTAAAAAGATCGCTTTTGAGTCCCTGAAAGACTGTGTTGATAAAAAAACGGAATTTCTTTTCAATCCGACCGGGGAATGGAACGCCATCAATTCCTGCAGCGCCGCGGATTCCGGCGTCACGGGCCGCAAGCTGGTGGTCCAGTTTTACGGCGGTTATCCAGGTGCGCAGCTGGGCGGCGGCGCGGTGGTCAACAAGACGCCCGAAAAGGTGGACTGCTCCGCGGCTTTCGGCGCCCGCCATGTGGCCAAGAATATCGTGGCGGCGGGCCTGGCTGCCAAGTGCTCCGTTCAGTTGGCATATGCCATCGGGATTGCCGAGCCTTTCTCCATTTACGTCAATACCTTCGGTACAGGCAAAGTTCCGGACGACCGGCTGGAAAAAATCATCAGGGATCTTTTTGATCTGACGCCGGCGGGCTTGATCGAAAAATTCAATCTGCTTGACGGCAACATCTACCGCAGAATTCCCCGGACCTTCTTCATGGATAACTACCGCTGGGAAAAAACGGATATGGCCAAAACGCTGCGAAAAGCCGTAAAGTAAAACAGGCAGGCAGGAGTGCATTGTGATTGAGCGATATTCAAGAGAAAAAATGGCGGCAATCTGGCGCCGGGAAAACAAGTATGCCAAATGGCTCGATGTGGAAGTGGCGGCCTGCGAGGCGATGGTCAAGCTCGGCCTCGCGCCGGCCGCGGCGGTGGACAACATCAAAGCCAAAGCGGTGATCAACGTGGCCCGCATCGACGAAATCGAGGCGGTCACCCGGCATGACGTGATCGCGTTTGTTTCGTCGTTGACCGAGGTCATCGGCGAAGACGGCCGGTTCATCCACATGGGGCTCACCTCCTCGGATGTTTTGGACACGGCGCTGGCGGTGCAGCTTAAAGAGGCGTCCGACCTTCTCCTGGAAGACCTGGATCAACTGCTGGCGGTTCTGAAAAGACGGGCCCTGGAACATAAAAAGACCCTCATGATCGGCCGGTCGCACGGCATTCACGCCGAGCCGATCACCTTCGGCTTGAAGCTGGCCCTGTGGTATGCGGAAATGCGGCGCAACCGCGCGCGCCTGGAGCGCGCGCGCGAGGCCGTCTCCTGCGGCAAAATTTCGGGCGCCGTGGGCACGTTTTCTTTTGTGGATCCGTTTGTGGAAGAGTATGTCTGCAAAAAGCTCGGCCTCGCGCCTGCGCCGGTCGCTTCGCAGATTGTTCAGCGGGACCGGCATGCGGAATTCTTTTCCACGCTGGCGATTATCGCGTCGTCTCTGGATAAGTTCGCGCAGGAAATCCGCCTGCTGCAGAGAACGGAAGTGCGGGAGGCGGAGGAGTATTTTTCTCCGGGGCAGAAAGGCTCTTCGGCGATGCCCCACAAGCGCAATCCGGTGCTCTCGGAGAACATCTCCGGGCTTTCGCGCCTGGTGCGTTCCTACGCCCTGGCCGCCCTGGAAAACGTTCCCTTATGGCACGAGCGCGACATCAGCCACTCCTCTGTGGAGCGGGTGATCGCGCCGGACGCCACCATCGCGCTCGATTTCATGCTGGGGCGCTTCACCGGTTTGGTGGACAAGCTGGTGGTGTATCCGGACCGGATGCTCGCCAATCTCAACATGACGCGCGGTGTGATCTTTTCGCAAATAGTTCTGCTTGCGCTCATTGAAAAGGGAACCACGCGGGAAGACGCTTATGCCGTCGTTCAGGAAAACGCGATGAAATCCTGGCAGGAGGGCATCGAATTTCGCACACTCCTCGAGCGGGATGAAAGGGTGCGACAGCATCTGAGCACCGCCGACCTGGACGCCGTTTTCGACGTAACCCGTTTTCTGAAGCACCTGGATTACATCTTTGAACGGGTTTTCAGTGTATAAATGAAACGCAGGGAACGGTTGCGACCGTTCCCTGCGGAAGATTCAAAAACCTCAAACAGCCAATCAAGTTACTTTTTTACCAGGATCGTGTCTTTCAGGAAGGCATCCTTCGTTTCGGGGTAATCCATCGTGAAGTGCAGGCCGCGGCTTTCCTTCCGGGCCAGCGCGCTTTTCACAATCAGTTTGGCGACCGTGGTGATGTTGCGCAGCTCGATCAGGTCTTTGGTCACCCGGTAATTCCAGTAGTATTCGTGAATTTCCCGCTGCACCATTTCGATCCGGCGCCGGGCCCGTGCGAGGCGCTTGTCCGAACGGACAATGCCCGTGTAATTCCACATGCACCGGCGGATTTCATCCCAGTTATTGGTGATGACGATGCTGTCATCGCTTTCCGAAGAATTGACGGGATCCCAGGGGCGGATCGGCGCGGCGCTCATGGGCGTCTGACGGAAGGTTTCGGCGATTTTCGTATAAACCCGGTGCGAATAAACGAGCGCCTCCAAAAGCGAATTGCTGGCCAGACGATTTGCCCCGTGCAGACCGGTGCAGGAAACTTCCCCGCAGGCGAACAGATTGTCGATGGAAGTTTTACCGTAGTGATCCACCGCGACGCCGCCGCAGATGTAATGAGCCGCCGGGGCGACGGGAATGGGTTCCCGGGCCATGTCGATGCCGAACTCCAGACATTTGCTGTAGATATTGGGAAACCGGTTCAGGAGAAATTCGCGGTTGTGGTGCGTAATGTCCAGAAGGACGTATTCATCGCCGGACTGCTTGATTTCGTTGTCGATGGCTTTGGCCACCACGTCGCGCGGCGCGAGGCTTTTCATGGGGTGGTACTTATCCATGAAGGTCGAACCGTTTTTTAACTTCAGGATGCCGCCTTCGCCGCGCACGGCCTCGCTGATCAAGAACGCCTTGGCTTCCGGATGGAAAAGACAGGTGGGATGGAACTGAATAAATTCCATATTGGCGATTTTCGCGCCGGCGCGGTAGGCCATGGCAATGCCGTCGCCCGTGGCGATGTCCGGATTCGTGGTAATCAGATACACTTTGCCCGCGCCTCCCGTCGATAAGATCGTATATTTGGCGCGGCAGGCATGAATTTCGTCCCGGTTGATGTCGAGCACGTAGGCGCCCAGGCAGTTGACCGTCCGGCCCTGCGGGTCTTTTTGCACAATCAGGTCAATGCCGATATGGTTTTCGTAAATTTCCACATTTTCCAACGCGGCGACTTTTTCGTGCAGCGCCCGCTCGATTTCCTGGCCTGTGAGGTCCTTGGCGTGAAGCACCCGCCGGCGGTGGTGGCCTCCTTCCTGGCCCAGATCGTAGAGGTGGGGGGGCTCTTCGGCTTTCGTGAAATTGACGCCCCATTCGATCAGTTCCTGAATGCGCGCCGGCGCTTCCCGGACGACAAATTCGACGACATCCCTCCGGCAGAGGCCCGCGCCGCTCTCCAGCGTGTCGCCGATGTGCTCTTCAAAGCTGTCGGTCTTATCCGTGACCGCCGCGATGCCGCCCTGGGCGTAGTTGGTGTTGGATTCCGATTTTTCTTTTTTGGTAACGATGACGACCGACCCGACCTGCGCCGCCTTGATGGCAAAGCTAAGCCCTGCGATCCCGCTGCCGATGACGAGGAAGTCCGCTTTTATTTCCATAAAAGAAAACCCCGATTATTCCTGCCGTTAAAAGTTTGTTTACAAATACCGGGGGCTTTTATATAAGGCTTTGCAGCGGTTTGTAAAGAAAATTATGACAGAGGAGTTCATTTGTTTGTTTTAGGAATCGAATCATCCTGTGATGAAACGGCGGCTGCCGTCGTCCGGAACGGAAAACTGCTCTCCAGCGTGATTGCGTCGCAAATCAAGGACCACAGCGCTTACGGGGGCGTGGTGCCGGAGATCGCGTCGCGCAAGCATATCGAGGCGATTTCCCCCGTAATCGAGCAGGCCCTCCGGGACGCGAATGCCTCCTTCCGTAATCTGGAGGGCATTGCCGTCACCCGCGGGCCGGGGCTGATCGGATCGCTCTTGGTCGGACTCTCCACCGCCAAGGCGCTGGCCTATGCGCTGGACATCCCGTTTGCGGGCGTCAACCATCTGGAGGCGCACATCATGGCGTCCTTGCTGGGGGAGAAAAAACCACGGTTTCCGTTTGTCGCCCTCGTGGTTTCCGGCGGCCATACCAATGTGTATCTGGTCAAAGATTATCATCGGTTTGCGCTGCTGGGCCAGACCAGAGACGATGCGGCGGGCGAGGCTCTGGACAAGGCGGCCAAGCTGCTCGACCTGGGCTATCCCGGGGGTGTCGTGATCGACCGCATGTCCCGGGAAGGCAATCCCGGTTTGTTTTGCTTCCCCCGCGCCATGAAGGATTCGCCGGATTTCAGCTTCAGCGGGCTGAAAACATCCCTCCTGGTTTTGATGAAAAAGCGGGGGAAGGACTTTGCCCAAAACGAGCTTCCGGACGTTGTCGCCGGCTACCAGGAAGCCGTTGTCGATGTTCTGGTGGAAAAAACGCTCCGGACCGTCCGGGAAAACAACCTTTCGCAGATTGTCGTTTGCGGCGGCGTTGCGGCCAACAGCCGTTTGCGCGAAAAGTTTTCCGAAGCGGCCTCTCAGGAAGGCAGAGAGCTGTTTTTTCCGCCGATGATTTTATGCACGGACAACGCGGCGATGGTCGCCGCCCTGGGAGAGGTCATGCTGGAAAACGGCTGGAGCGATTCTCTGGATTTGAACGCGGTGTCCCGCTGGCCTCTTGCTTTGCCGTCTTTGCGCAAAGACGGGCGGGACTGAACCGACATGACGACACCCGGAGAAATTCTTCAGCGATACAGGATTCGCCCCGATAAAAGACGCGGACAGTCGTTTCTGACGGATCTCAACACCATTCATAAAATAGCGGCGGCCGGGAAGATCACCCGGGAAGACCTTGTCGTGGAAATCGGCGCGGGCTTTGGCGTTCTGACCGGGAATATCGCGCAGCGCGCCGGCCGGTTGATCGCCGTGGAAATTGATCTTAAGCTGGTGGGAATCCTCCAAAAAGAGCTTGCCCAATGCAAGCAGGTGGAAGTTTTTTCCGGCGATATATTGAAATTTGATTTCTCTTGTATATCAAAGCAATACAAATCAAAAATTAAAGTGGTCGGCAACATTCCGTATAACATTTCCAGCCCCGTTGTTTTTCACCTGCTGGCGCACCGGCGGGTCATTCGGGACTTCACGTTGATGCTCCAGAAAGAGGTGGTCGAACGGCTCGTTTCCGCGCCGGGTCGCAAAAGCTACGGCGTGCCTTCGGTGCTGCTTCAGATGTATGCGGATATGAAAAAGCTTTTTGACGTCCCCCCCGGTTGTTTTTATCCCGCGCCAAAAATTACCTCTTCCGTCATGCAGGGGAAATTTCTGGAGGAGCCCCGGTTTGCGCTGGAAGATGAAAAGCTGTTCAACCGTCTGGTGAGGGCGTCTTTCGCCCAGCGCCGCAAAATGCTTGCCAATAATTTGAAGCAGGCCGCTTTTTTAAAGGAACTCGGCGAGGAGGACATCACCTCCGCTCTGAGACAGGCCGGCATTGACGGCAAACGGCGGGGTGAAACCCTTTCCGTGGAGGAATTCGGCGCGCTGAGCAACTTTCTGAAAAATCAATTGACGAACCGCGGGTGAAAGATTAATGCTTTGCTTAACCTGAGCGGGAAACGAAAACAGCATGAAAAAAAAGTATTTGCATATCACAACCTTCGGCTGTCAGATGAACGTCCACGACTCCGAACAAATGGCGGTTTTGCTTGCGGATTGCGGCTATGAACAAACGGAAGATTCCGCAAAAGCGGACTGCCTGCTGATCAACACCTGTTCGATTCGTGACAAAGCCGAACAAAAGGCGTTTTCCGAACTGGGCCGTCTGATGAAGCTGAAGAAAAAAAACCCGGATCTGATCGTCGGTTTCGCCGGCTGTCTGGCTCAGCATCTGGGCGCCCGGATTCACAGCCGCGTGAAAAACGTGGATCTGGTTTTCGGCACGCATAACATCCACAGGCTGCCGGAAATGATGGAAGCCGTTCAAAAGGAGCGCAAGACCGTCACGGAAGTCGGATTTTCCTCGTCGCTTCATTCGCTGGGCATCTACGCGCCGCCCCGCAACGGGGCGATTGGCGCCTATGTCTCCATTATGCAGGGGTGCGACAACTATTGCGCCTATTGCGTCGTTCCGTATTTGCGCGGGCCGGAAAAAAGCCGGACGCCGGAGGACATCGTCGGGGAAATTAAAAAGCTGGCGCGGTCCGGCATCCGGGAAGTGACGCTTTTGGGGCAAAATGTCAATTCCTATGGAAAGAAATCCGGCCGGGGCGCGGATTTTGTGTCTTTGTTGGGAAAAATCAATGCAATTGAAGGCATTGAAAGAATTCGTTTCACCACGTCCCATCCCAAAGACCTTTCGGACGAACTGATCGGCTGCTTCGGGAGCCTGCGCAAGCTTTGCCGGCACATTCATCTGCCGGCGCAGTCCGGCGCCAATCGGATTTTAAAGCGGATGAAACGGGGCTACACGGCCGAAGAGTATCTTGAAAAAACGGAACGCTTGAGACGGGTGTGTCCTGAAATCAGCATCACCTCCGACATCATTGTCGGC